>Ga0194135_10001852_pt1 | contig 12751 bp, 7 predicted proteins | sample LitLau_LLRF_2013_FD_134024 | JGI IMG/M metagenome (GOLD analysis project Ga0194135, IMG submission 134024) | Freshwater sediment microbial communities in response to fracking from North America - Little Laurel Run_MetaG_LLRF_2013 (version 2) | ecosystem: Environmental > Aquatic > Freshwater >... | reverse complement strand
TTATTAGCTTTTTATGCACACTCGTTCGTTCATACTTGATAAAAACTCATCTCGACTGCAACCAAAATCTACTTCAGGGAAATACTGCAAGCGAATATTATTGTCGTCCTTTGCAATAAAAGTTACACCTCTTCTTAGCCTAAAGAGTGTTTGGTGCTATTTACACACAATAACAGTAATAAATTAATCAGGAGAAAATTAATTTTTAATTCAGGATTGCGATTGTGGTGAGAATTTCATATCGTATGAATTAACATTATGGTCTATTGTGGTATACTGCAAAATAGGATTTAATAATAATATCCTACAGGCTTTCCATTTGAATGTGGTTTGACCAGAACTAGAACTACGGCAATGTCTGAAAAAAGAGAAAAATTTCAACCATCTCCAGAAATATATGATATGTACTAATACACATACGAGAACTCCACAGTACCTCGGTCTAGTTATTATTATTTATGTGATTATAAAATCCCAATTCTTTGTGGTTGTCTAGAACCGAATAAATACCACGCTGGGTTATGTTCAAAGAACCTACTTATTTCTACTTTTCATACACGTGAAATGTGCCAAGCTTTCAAAGAATCTGTGATTACGCATGAACTTATGAGGAGGCAATAAAATTATACGCACGTTCACAAAAGAAACAATTCATTTATGGCCTACAATAGTAATAATGGACTCTAATGGAATTCCAGTATGTGGTTCTATACTTGTAGGTAGGTGTTCACAATTGACAGCTATGGTGAAGAGAGAGCCGTGTATATAGTTGAATGGACTTCATGATTGTCACCACAAAGGACTAGTAATAATAAATAAGTGTCGTAGGTTTAGAAAAGAATAGGGTTCTTTGATGACACAGCAATCGCATAATCACAGAGTCGCACACGAGCACATTTTATTTATTTTTCAATTTGGAAGCTTGTTCAGGTCTCGCTAGGGCAATCAGTAATACAACAGTTTTTTCAAACTGAGTTTACTTAAACACAATAAGGACATCTCCGTATCTCTGTAATAGCAGCTCCAGTACAACTCAAAAAACTTCCGTCATTCGGTCATAATCCTTCTGCCTGAATATTATGCTCCTTAAAGCTCTTAGTTCTTTTCATCAACACGAACATTATTTTTGGAGCATTAGACGCTTAAGAAAAGAACCTCTGTGCTGCGAGATAAACGAATTTACTAGACATACATAATGTAAAGCAGCTTTCTCTCAAAACGGCATAGTATGCCCCACGTGACGAAAATCAACTTCAAAAGAAAAGAATGATATACAATTCATCCGGTATACAATTAAATAGTAAGTGTAAACAAGTCGTTAGATACTGCGTCACACAAACGCTCTTTAAGAATGAAACAGTATTTTCTCAATAGTAGCATTTGGATATTTCGCAACACCGTTCACGAAACAAAAACTGAACTTAAGTGAATTCAAAAGCAGCTCTGAATTACGTAACGAGCATAAAACGAATTATCATGATGTTGAAGGTTTTCCGATCAAGTTGATCAACCGCTTCTGATTGCTCTTGGAGTGATAATATATATCTATATATATCCAGTTTACGTAACTCTATAATATACCTACCTGTATTCTACTGCTATGTATATTAGGTGCATGGTTGTTAGTTCAATTGGAATCTAGAAAGGATTTATGTAGCTTAATTCCTGTGGTCTTGAGTGTAGTGAAATATTATTATTTTAAGAACTGCTAAAGCTAGCATTTACGAGCATTCAAATCCTAAATTAATTTAATAGCTGCAGTAGGTGTTCGAGCATAATCCTCCTTGGTAGGATGCGTATTATTAGAGCGAGATTATTTGCCTAGTATCACGTGGAGAGAAGGGAAAGGAGACGAAGATGATATTATTCAAGTTAGTTGTGTATTTCCGTATTAATCCACACACACTCAAAACCACAAGTTTGTTCACACAGTGAACACTAAAGTGTGAAAGGGAACGAGACTTTCCTTTATTGTCAAGTGGGCACTGCTGCCCCAGTGCAATAAATACTTAATAAACCTTAGGGCATAGGGTGGACATGATATTAAAGATTCGAACTGATGCTGCTCCTCCTGTTTCGTTTCCTGACTTCTTCTTCTTCTTGCACCCTTTCTAAGATTTTGGGCATCTTCTTCGTCTGCTTAGTTAGAGTTGTGGGCTTATAAATATACAGCTAACACCAATCTTATTCGTACTTGCTAAAGGACCTCCACCATTACTTTTTACCAAACCAATGCTCACTTTCTCCAGAGAGAGTTTTACTTTCTCTGCCACTCCACACACAAAACTTCCAGAAGTCATTATGGATGTTAAAGTTTAATTATTTCGAGACTCCAGTCTCGTATATCCTCTTAAATGGAGACACTTCTTTCCTTTCTTAAATCGCCCACCCTACAGCCGCGTTTACAAAGGCTTCTTCTCTCTCTGCGCCTTTTTCATCTCGGACCTTCTTCTTCTTCAGCAGCATTTCACCTTCACTGAAGAAGTTAACCATTTCTCGCGAAATTCTCATCTTTTGCGTTTTCTTATTACATGTTCAGGGAAATCTTTTCTGTCAAAAGAAAGTAGAAAGCAATACACACGAAAGGGCCCTACACAAAGTTTCGCTGTCTGACAGAAAAAAACTAACTTTACTTCGTTAGCTACTTTTTGCATCATCGTGTACGTTTTTCACAAAATCTACAATTCTCAAAACTCACAAGTTGCTCATGGCGTACTAACAGGTATAAATGAGTTGAGAAAGTTATAATCCCTTTCCTCCTGAATATTACGGAAGTATTATTATGCCCTCAGCTTTGTACACTTCACCCAAAGTTACTTTTCAGCACAACGCGTGTAACTTAGTTTTATTGTTGTTTTCTCCCTAAGGAGAGGTTTTCGAGATTTATTTCTATCTAGACTGTCGTGCTGCTTGACCTCTGCAATTTTGAACATCATCCTTTTTTAAGTTGTTTGTCTACGTGTATTTTGATCTCAAATGTAGAGTCGTGTGAAAGACCTACAGGGCCTGCCGTGCTGTTCGTTTTAGCAGTGCAATCTTTTGTTAACTACTACTAGATTCGTGGATTCAGTAGCTGCGAGAAAGCTTATAAAATGTTGTCTTTCTGAAGCTTCCCTTTCCATTCGTACTAAGTTATTTCATCCTTTAATGCCCTTTCGCCCTGCTACATGTATTCCACTTGCAAATTGGTAGCCAGTTTCTATTTAATAATTTCAACCAAAGATGCAAATTTTCATGAAAAGTGAATAATTTGCACTACAATAAAGAACAAAGGACATCTTATTCAGTTTCTAGGGTTGACTTCATGTTTCCTCAGAACGGATTTGGCATATTCCAATTAAGGTTTGAAAGGGTTGCTCCAAAGAGACCTTTCAAAACTTCAAACACCTTAACGTGAAAATATCCAGAAAGGAAATAAAGTGGCCCTTTTAATTCTTAATTCTTCGTGGCTTCGTGGTATTTGAAGAATTTATGTCAAGATGATAAAAATGACACTAATGAAACTGTCTGAGACGCGGAGGAAGGGATAAAAGTCAAAGGTATCCGCACAATATTACAAGATTTTATTCTTGTGAGCGGTGGTAACTACAGCACAGGTTTCATGGTCCCTGATTTTCCAATTCCAAACGAAATAATATAAAATTAAAAGCACCTTCGAAAAGAATTGTTACACCGCCCGACACGTAGGCCTCCGTGTTATTTACCGATGGAAACAATATCATGCCCGTGTCTTCAATATTCCTCTGTAATGCCTAGACATGCTTTAATTCTTATTGTAGAGCTAGTATGAGCTCGTTTCCTCCATTCATTACAGATGTAATGGCTCTCTCGTCGATGGTCGATAGGCACAAAGTGATCATCTCCATTTAGTGAGACAAGGAAGATGAAGACGAGGCGACAAGTCTCCAGGCTCTTCTCCAAATCTAATGAAAATGAATCCAATTTAGTTTGTGTGCCGTGGAGGTCCGAGGAGCAGCAGAAGGACTCTTCAGAGAGAAATGAAACGATAGAGAGTCCCACCCTAACTAATAACACGCCGAATATAGAATTCCTCTTCCATTAGCATTTGACTACGACTGCATACGGGAAGAAGTCCCTGTTTAATCTCACCCTCCTAGTCTCTTGATGATTCAGAAGTGTGTGTAATCAGAAGGGCGTTCATTCAAGACACACACATATAGACAGATACACACACAGTACATTTCAAGAATTCTTCTGACACTCATGACTTTCCTTTAATGTGTTCCGGTCATGTCTTCTACACGGCCATCGACGACGAGCTATGAACAATACACACGCTCCTACCAAAACGGAAGAGATTACTTTGAAGTTTCGGATTTCAAACGGTCGGATCCTAAAACCCTCATTTACTCCACATCCATTTGAACTTTTCATTTTGCTTAATATACGAAAATGCACAGGACTAGGCTTGACTTGAAGTCCTTTTGAAGCTGACAGGCGACAGGTTCATATTCTGGTTCAGTTTACTACGGCTGAAAGTATTTTACAAGCTCAAACTAGAACTTCGCTGACACAGTTTATCCTCCAACTATTATTTCAATAAAACCGAGCTCATTTGAGTACTTAAAAGTAAAAAAAATATATGCTAATTAACGGTAAGTAGTTAAGTTTAAGTACCGTTTTAATTTGCGGTGCAGCTGACGATGAACACAAGTCTGTAAAGTAAATCCCAGGAACTATCAATCTTCTTTATGGAGATCAGAATGAAATCGCAGTATCCTCTGAATGAAAGTTGCACAAATCCGCTATACCTGTATAATAATATATTTTCAGGATCTTTAAAGCCATGTTGAAAGATTAGAAAGATTCTCCAACACTTTTGCCTTCTTCTTCTTCTTCTTAGGACGGGGAAGTCCAACGTTCAACGTGTTCCCAATCAAAATTCCACAGGCTCTCCGTTCCATTATCCGTCTTAGAAAGTAAATCTATTTATCTGCTCACACAGCCGCGTCTGCAAATGGACCAAGTGGCAATAGCAATCGATCAAGTAGTCCATCTGGCACTTCAAACAGTCATCATGCATTGTGTTATATATAGAGGCAATAGAGAATAGTTTGGATCCAATCTTGTTGAGTTTGTGCGTGTCCTCAATCTCCGCACTTGAACTACTCATCCTCAATACGAGAGATACATTATAGCAGGGCCATTACACATTGTTAAATCAAGAGCCTCTCTCTCTCTCATTCCATTGAATGTACAATGAATCTCAGGTACAGTAGCAGTAGGAGCAATGAAAGCCCTAAAAGTTTTGAAACTCTTGTGGAAGATAAATTTCTTCGTTTGTACGAACATCTCCACTTGACTCAACTAGTTGGCTCAAGAAGACCAACAACACTTGAGACAGAAGCCGAGATACCCAGAACAATTTGACTTTCCAAACTCCCCAAGAAGAAAGTTTTAAACTTCTACAACAACCTGCTTGCCTGCAGTTTTCCCGATAAAGTGGTTTCCTCCGTCTTCTCACCTTCTTCTCCTTTTCTGTTCTTATATGAATGAGGAGAAAGCAGCCGAATAAGTCTCTAGCCACACAACCCACTAACAACCAAATGCCTCAGATATCGAGATAAATCGTGTAGACTGACAAATAGTCCAGTTGTTACCATTTACTCTCATTCCTTTCTCTCGTTTCATTGTCTCTCTCTCTCCTTTCAATTAATTTCTTGTGGTTTTACACGGTGGATTTGTTTGATCATAATAAACGGACGAAACGCCGGGATAATCTGATTATCAAGACTATTCGAGAAAGAAGAAAGGAGATCTCCGATTCGGCAGATTCTTTAACGGTGCTTTTCTACAATCTGACTCTCCTGATGATTTACAGAAAGCATAAACCTATTATCCACTTTCAATTCACTCCATATCACTCTCATATCTAAAGTATTACTCGACAACGCGACTAATAATTAATGACACTTTCTCTTACTCTCCCCTACTAATTCATCGTCATTCCTTATTGACACTTTATCATGGGAGACTACGACGTGAGAACTTCTCACAAGGAATAATAATCAACTATATATATTGTGATCTAGCTCATCGTTTGATACGAGAGAGGAAGTAAAGAAGACACTCACTCAGAGCGTTACATTAATTATTCACCATCAGCCATTCATCATCGCAGATTAGAAAGTTGCATAATTTTGTTTACTTCCACAGAAGTAGCAACAGCTTTAATGTGCTTACTTCCGCGTGTATATATTTGATACAATATTATGCATTATGCCTCACCAGCAGGATATATGTTTATGTCCTTGATGGTCTTGTGTTAATCACATACAACCTTCCAATAGTATTACCACTCTCAGGCTTTTAGTGAGTACCGACGACACAAAGCACTTCCACAGTTGAATCTTCATTAGAATTTCAAATTACAAGGTTCCCGTAATGCGGATTCTGTGGATCTCATGGACAGTCGGTTAATGTTCCAACTCTGCGCTACAGTTGGAGTACATCCTTGTTGTCGTTGTTGTCGTCCGTTTGTCCGAATGTTTCGAAATCGAAACAAAAGGCAAGTCTGCAACAACAGATGAGGCGTTCCTACTCCAACTGCACTACAGCACTACTACTAGCTAAACTCGGTTTCCGATCCACAGGCATCAGTGTTCACATTCACTGTGTAGACTAGTCCGTTGTTGTCCTTTCATTCCAAAGTGTTAGGCCCAAATGTGCAGATACTACCCTGGCGGTGCAGTGTGTTCTTTTGCATCTGAGGAATAGGAGTGTAATGATAATTTAGTAGCGACAGAAGTGAGAGAGAGAGAGATGTGATTTCATCTCTTGAGTAGATCAACCGAAGTAATAAATAACTTACACTAGTAGTAGCTCTTTACACTCGCAGGGCATTGCTTTCTCCGCCTTTGTGTGTGCATGCTATTAGGAGCTCTCAGTTAGATAAATACTTGAAAGGCACACTACACCACCTACTCGTGTTATTTGCACGTCGTAAAATAGACCAGTACTTCAAATAGAAAGGGAATAAGCAACACATACATACAGAGTTTCTATTCAAGTTCTTTTCACAATTAGTTACACATCAGAAGTCCCATTATCTCCAGATGTAGGTTCTCCGTTATAGTGGAAACTTCTACTTATTGTTGTACATGGAAGCAACATGAAATTAGGAAGGACTAGAAATGCCGGAAACAGAACCGTAGGTTGAGCAGAGAGAGATTCTGATGCAAGAACGATGGCGATGCATCGTGGTAGTTCCATTGAAACTAATAATAATAAGCTTTATAACAAGGATAAGTCGGTTAAATGCTTCTCCACGTGTGTGTCGAGTTGTACATGGAACAAACGTAATAACGCAACATGTCAGTTGTAATTGGATATGCACTCGTTTCATCTAACAAGCGTTGGCTTTTATACTTGAAATATTTAAATTCACATTTGGTTGCATAATATACGGAGGCTTGGTTCGCTTTTTGATATCCCAGTTCCATAGCATACAAAGCTATAAGCTATATCTGTAGTGTATGTATCAGTTTCGAATCAACAAACACAATTTGACAATTACATGATTCAGGTTATTTATTATTAATTCTGACATCGTTTCTGAATTAAGCTAGGATCATCATATCATTGATATATTATTTGTTTTGAAAACAAAAAGCAAACAAACGACAAAGTTTCAAGATTTCAAGTAAACCACAAATTGGAACTGATCCTCATCGCATGCAACATAAACGATGAGCTCTCTTGGTGTATTTTAATTTAAATATCTAATGAATTGTGGAGAAATTCTACTGAACTAAATTGTCAAGATTTTAGATGAAAGCTGACATGCTACGTTATATTATTTACCCTTTGTGTAATCACAACCCCTCCCACTCTTCCCAACCCTCTCGGTCTCCTCTTCAAAATTAAATGACAGAGAATGGCAGGAGGCTAAAAGTGGAAGCACTTTACTCCTCCTGTCTGTACCGTATCTCATTTCATCTTCTACTTTCACTTACGAGACTACTACCGCCTGAAGCATCCTCCTCTCAACCTAAATCCCCTCAACCGCTTTCAGTAATAAAAAGTATTAAATGCTTTCTCTAAAACAAAAAAGCTTCGTTCTTTAATCCTTTTGTTTCTTTCTTTTGTGTCGTAATGACCAAAAAACTTTCTTTGCTTTCTCCCGTGTTGTGTTCTGCTCCTACCTGACCTTCATCTCTTCTTTAGTTCCCAGTGTGTCTCTTCAAATAAATCATCATGCTCAAGCCGACAACCAACAACCACAGCTGAAATTCCACAGAAAGAACTCATATAATCATTTCTGCTCTCTCACACACACACACGCCAAATGACGGAATTCAGGCTTAAAGAGAAAGCAACCAAAATGCCTCTGAATATGAGGAGAAACCTCCCACCAATCCCCCAGTTCTTTTTAAGCAATAAACCTTTCAGTTATCCGCAACCTTGTTTTACGTCTCTTTGGCTGGGATTCTGCTCTCTCTTCTCTTATAATTTAAATACCCCTGTGGTTTCTCGAGTTGCATTTTAGAATGCGCGATTGCTAAAAGCTCATGCAGAGTGCAGGGTGGTAAAAATTTCACTAAGGCTATTGTGTAATGCACAGTTACAGGCCATCTTTACCCTGGAGGGATTCCAGTGGTTATATCTGTGTGGAACCCTTAAACCCTTAAAATCCCCCGTTTTTCATTTCTCACAGGGAGAAAGTAAATAAAAATATCATACTAAGAAACAACTCGGGTTGCATTTCATTTAACTCCAGTCGTGTAATATGCAATAAAAACGAAAGGGAAAGAAAACTTGAGAACATCAACACAAGAACTCATGTATATGAATTGTGAAGGTCTCTTGAGATAAATCACACAAAATTCAAGATGAGAATAAATTTAACTTTTTCTTTATTTTTTCGTACACAAGAAAACGAATTAGTTTTTTTACTTTAAATTCAACATAAAAAATACACTTCTGAGTGAGTGGTTCTTTGATAAGTGCGGATTCTGGATTTCCATACAGTGTATATACATTCTACTTTGGTTAAATTATTTTGCGCATTTTGAGACATTTTTGTCCCTGCTCTATTCTCGTCAGTTCTGTTAGACAAAGGATAATTAAGATTTTAATACAAAAATCTGCCAAACATGCTTTATTGCTACACTTCATAAGCCAACAAGTATTTATCAAAACTGTAACGTATAGATTGGCCGTCTCTAACCACGAGAAGAGAAAAGTAAATGAACTACGAGTGAGACTAGACGCCTCGCGGATCATCGTACAAACAACTCGTTGATATATGCAAAGTTCAAACAAACCACACCCTTTCTCTTCGAGTATACTTTATCCCGTTTCTCTAGTAGTTTACATTTCACATAGAAATCTCAGTCTCGAAGTCAAACAACAATCTTCAACGAATCTAAATCTTACAAAGGAACTTTCAATCTCCGAGGTCATCCTGGTAAGTCTATGTGGAACATAAGAAGACGAAAGTTGTTCAACTTCCGATGAGAACCATGTCCAACCTTCTCTATTTCAAATGCAAGTCAACTTTAGCTGCACAAATACAACACACACACACACACGTAAAACATACTGCGAGTTCCAACTTGTATGACAAAGCTCAATTGCAGATTGCACCGAAAACCATGAAAAAAACCCACATCAAAGAGTCAAGAGAAGTCACAATTGCATTATTCCGGTTTCCTCGTCGCCACTCTCCAAAGGAAATGAATGCACGACCAGAAATAGTATCTGTATATATATCCACTTTGAGGTGTCTTGTGAATCGGAAAAGATGAAATGTTTCCAAGAATGCACGTGCCAGGAGCCTTCAATTGATCCTCGTTCACATGAATACTGAGCGAATCCTCCTTCTGTTCCTTTGAGCGCATTGAGATCTGCTCAAGTTCAAAATAAATAGGTTTGAAATAAAAAGGATAAGAAAAATAGTTTATGGTAAAGAGGGAAATGTGATCTCAGATGAGATGTGGTTTCACTTTGGACGACTGGAGAAAGCATAATGGAAATGTAAGCCACATCATGAGCTTTGAGAAGCGTGTGAGTGCGAGTGTATCTACATTAAAGACAAAATGCTTCCTTGTTCTTCTAATCTCCTCATTCTTCAGTGGCAGCCAACGAATTACATTCCATCTGTACTACTTACTTACTTTACTGCCCTCATACGTTTCCCATTATTTACCTCAAAGTATGCCAACTTTTGGACTCCCAGTAATAATGACATATATACTATAAACATACCGAGAAGTCGCCTTACCATCTGGAATCTCCGCTAAGTATCAACTACGTCGTCGTCGTCGACTCGTTTGTTCTGAGTAGAAAGTCAGGATGGATCACTTTCAACTAAAGTCCCAAGAGTCACAACGACCTTTTCCCTACTTTACTGTACAAGCCATACATCTTTCTGTATTCTGCACTCGGTAATTCGTATTCAAATCACACAAATCGGTCACACCGTAAGTCTTTTCGACATTCCTCCTAGTTATAATAGCAATACTTATTTGGGCTATATAGTCCAGAAGTCAAAGTAGTAGTATTATTAGGACCCTCAAAGATAACTGATGAGTTAGGTATTATTCCATGGGTGGCTCTGGCTATTATATTATTGCACAGAACTGTAATGCACCGCAGAGGCAGAGCGGAGATAAAAGAGAAAAGCGTATTTGGTAATACTACGGGCATTTCTTGTGCTTGGATGAATTCCGGGGACAAATCAAAATAAAGCTTGTCTAATCGTTCAGTGAGTTTAGATAAACCAGGCGAAAACAAGACAAGCAAATTGAATTAAATGGAAACTTTCCGTCCGAGCTGTCAAATATGAGGAGCTTTTTAGATAACTCTACCTTAACATTTAAGGAAATAATGTGTCGGTGAATCCACTTCGACAAAACGACTCAAAAACCCAACATTTCCTGCACCCCTTCCTCCTTTATCTTTACTTTGCCAGTGTAGCTCGACTCTACCTAAAATAACACTTTTTGGAGGAAATGAAAAAGCGAGAATTTTGACGGAAGCTGTATTCTCTCTATTATTGTTATTCCACAAAAGCTTTTTGTTGACTCTGTGAGAGCGTTCTCCTACTTGTTCCTCCGGCTTAGAAGTTGGTACATTCTCACTTTAAGTACAGTACTCAAGCAATTCAGCTACTGGAAACCATCATTATTGCTCCTGCCAACTGCCATCACGTCAACAATGGTACATAAAGTAACAGTTGCATTTTTAAATGACGGAGTTTCTTCTCGCCTTAAATCTCCTTTTTAATAGACAACAGTGACAACACCAACTTCAAAACAACATATGCACCAATGTGCTTCGTGATGGAGAAAGTATTTGTATTAGTATTTGTATTAGTATTTGAATGAAATAGTAAATGGATCGTGCACACGCTTCAAATTTTAGTCTAAAACAAAATTCACTGCATTTGAAACAGTCCCATTGTAGTTGACAAGTTGAGTCTTCGTATGATAATAAGAATGCAAACCCCAAAACCAAAGAAAGTGTAGAAGACGAAGGCTAAAAGAAAATAGTACCGAAGGCAGCAAATGCGGCAAGAACGGGCAATAATAATACTTTCACTTCTTCTTCGTACTAGCCAAGAAGTGCTTTGGCCGTGTACTTTAGCTCGGTTTAACAAAACCATGTTTTATCATTAGGCAAGTTACCCTATTTCCCTTGAATTCTGGGCATTTTATTATTTTTATTATCCTCGCGTTGCTCCTATTTCCCTTGTAATATATTTATAGTTTTTATGTTTTAGCAATGAAACACTTCTGCTGGCTTACAGATATACTTCCACACAACTCTGCTGTTCTTTTCTTTCTTGCCATTATTTCTGCTGTATCGTGAATTGCAAAATTTGTCTGCACTCCATTTACTTATTTTCGTTTCTACTCCTTAAATGTTGACTAAACTCTGAACTAGTTTGAATTTATTGAGATTTTCTTGCATTCGCAAGTGGCATGTCCCATATTCATTCTAATCATCTGAAACATTATATTTCCGATTTTATTGCTAGACAAATCTGCTACTTGCAACAACTATTCATCATCAGATGGCCCATTAGAGATTGTTAATAAGTAGCTTCTGGAGAATGTTTGTTTGTCACACATAATATGCATACTTACGTTTCAATGACATTATTTATGCAGCAGCATCTTGAATCCGAGAACTCTCCTCCTAGAATATATCAACTTTATAGGCCTATGAATTTTGAATTGTGTAAATCACACAAGTTAATACGTCTAATTCGATTTATGATCCAACGCGATGTAGCAAGTAGCAAATAATACGCTTTGTGTAGGTTGCAGCTATATAGTATTAATAGTATTATATTCTGTATAGTATATCGCTATTGATTGTTGTGCTTAGTTTTAGCCCAGGTATTGGGGTTATAGACCCGTGTATGATATCGGTGTCTGTCTTGTCTGGCTACTTTTACTAAACTATGAATATCTCCGGAACTACGAATCACATTAATTTGAAATTTTGCAGCGTTATCGGAAAAGCGATTGTGCAAATGAAAACTTATACTCTTTAGCTAAATGTATTTTTTGTCACCCGTTGGGGTCGTCAGTATGGGTCAAAACGGCACTTTTTTCGGTTTTTCTGTAATAACTCCATAACTGTGAGCAGTCGACCTAAGCGCTTTGGATATATTGTAGACATTTGTATTTTCAATATTTCATGTCCCTATAAACAAATCCAAAAAATATTTGCTTGGTCTTCAAAATCAAGCCTGAATGTCAAAAATGTCAACCTTATT
>Ga0194135_10001851_pt1 | contig 12754 bp, 10 predicted proteins | sample LitLau_LLRF_2013_FD_134024 | JGI IMG/M metagenome (GOLD analysis project Ga0194135, IMG submission 134024) | Freshwater sediment microbial communities in response to fracking from North America - Little Laurel Run_MetaG_LLRF_2013 (version 2) | ecosystem: Environmental > Aquatic > Freshwater >... | reverse complement strand
TCGACTCGAGCAACGAATCGGATCAAACTGATGACATTCGCCGATCGGAGGAAAAGGCTCAAAGAAATCTGGACGATTCGAAGGAAGCCAACAGTGATAGCAGTAGCGAAATTTCAAGATTAGAATCTAGCAACTATGAATCCAAAGACGCTAGGTCTGAGTTTGAGGAATCGAGCGGCGGTGGGACCTTCAGTGTACAGAAGAATGTCTCTCCCAGCTCCACCAGCACTGTCTCGACAACGCCAGCCACTCAATCCATCCCGGAGGAGCCAGGTGGTGGGAATGGTGGAGCGATTGAGACGACCGAGGCCGACGATGAGGCAGGCAAGTACTTCTCCAAATCCGAATCAACTACAACCGATTTTAACGAATCCAACGGAGAGAGAGCCAAGAAAAGCTCTTCCAGCCAAATGAAGAATGAGGCTGGAACTACCCGGAATCAGACATGGGTGTCGATGGGTAGTGATCAAAGTAAATCCTTAGAGTCGTCCAACTCCAGCGTTTCCAGAACAGATAAACAAAATTCATGGGCAGCAGTCCAAGGGTCAAAGAGTGAGAGCGCCTCTAAGCGTGTCCAAGGAAGCTCTAGAAAAGAATTTGCTTCCTCCCATTCAACCCATTCAGAAATGGCTACTGGTGCAGAGTTCCCTAACTCTGAATCGGAATCAGGCACGATTCGAAAGGGGTCATCGTCATCCTCGGCAGCATTTTCAACAACTTCCGCCAAACACGAATCAATAAAATCATCCTCAGCATCTTCTTCGACTCGAAGCAAGAACTATTCCAATCAGGGCTCAATTTCATCCTCCAGCTCAAAAACGGAACAAAGCTCTCACCAGGAATCGCTTTCAAGCTCAAGCCAAAGCTCTGCTTCACAGGCAGTGCATAAATCCAATCAAGGGGACGTTTCAACCAACGCATCACGTCACGGTGGAACTTCTTCAGCTTCCTCGCAGATAACACAGAAATCTTACAAAAATGAATCACAGGCAGGCTCTAGCTCATTGACAAGCCGAAATTCTACGAAACTGGAGTCAGTTCCGTCAACACAAAAAGCGCCAAATAAGACCCAGAACGACACGTCCCCTCTCCAAAATGGTAATTCCAGCGAAGGAGCCCGTGAGAGTACGGCCGAGGAATCAATAATTGTAGATAAGTCGTCAGGCAAATCGAACAAAAGCAGCGGTAGTGCTTCCAACAAAACTCGTAAATCCGAAATTAGTTCAATGATCTCCTCAGCCATCAATAAATGGAGAAAAGAGGGGTCACATTCGGAATCTAAATCAGAACAGCACGATTTATCAAAGGATGGAACGAGTGATTTTGGTTTCAACAAAACTCACAAGAAAGGTTTGAATCAGAGTGATACGACTGCTGAGAGCTCTAATAGAGAAAATGACAACTCCTCCTCGATTTCAAAAGACAAAGATTCGTCCAAGAAAACCTTGGATCAAAAAATTTCAAACAATGAAACCCTTGCGTTTCGTGTCAACCAAAGTAGTTTTGCAAATTCCTCTCGAAATGGTGCTTCTAGTACCTTTTCTTCAAAAAACCATACATTCGGATTCACAAATTCGAGCAATGACCCAGCTCAAGTTTCAACCAGCGATAGCAAGAGTCAGGCTTCCAGTGGCACAGATGCATACGCTGAAGGTGATGCGGGGAAAACATCGGCCAGTCCCCCTCGGAATACTTCTGCATTAGAATCCAGTAGCTCAGCTACCAAGTCAAAACATTCAAGTATCGCTTGGAGCTCAGCATCCCCATCGTCGACATTAGCCTTTTCAAGTAAGAACTCTACCAACGAACCCTCCACATCTACTACAAGTCATTCGTCTTCGCATCAGCAGCTCGTCGCTGGAAACGGCGGAACACCGGAAAATAAAACAATGCACGGGGAAACGAATGTAAAGGAGTCTGATACAAGCAATTTATCAATGCACGGTTCCAATACAAAAGCCACTACCATTATTACAACGCCCACTACGACGCCCACAACCACAACGACAAACACGGTCACTACCACTACGACGCCAACGCCCACTACCACTACCACTCCCACGCCCACAACGAATTATTCCAGACAACGAGCTGAAGAAAAAGAGAGAGTCGCAAAGGATAAAGATGACTCGTCTTCCAGCAATTCTAAAACAGCTACATCCAAATCCACAGTGAATTCAGAAGGAGGTGAAACTTCCGCAGTTGTTACAAGTACGAAGAAAGTTTCCAAGAAGAAAATTTCTAAACAAGAAAATCCGACGGGCGCGGACAAGAGTGAATCAGCGACAAACGAATCTGAAACCAATGCCACATCGACATCTCCCAATAAACGCGACGAGCCAGACGCAAAGGATAAAGATGTCTCGTCTTCCAGTTCCAGTAGTTCTAAAACAGTTGCATCCAATTCCAAGAATAGGCTCAGCGATGAGGATTCAAAAGGAGGTGAAAGTGCCGTGGTAGTTACAAGTACGAAGAAAATTTCCAAGCAGGGACAATGGAATGACTCGAATAAGAGTGATTCAAGGACCAACGAATCTCAAGTCAAAGCGACATCGACTTCCTCCCGCAAACGCGACGACGAGAATGAGCCAGACGCCGCAAAGAATAAAGATGACTCTTCTTCCAGTCCCAATAGCTCGAAAACAGTTGCATCTAAGAAGCTCAGCGATGAGGATTCAAAAGGAGGTGAGAGTACCGTAGTTGTTACCAATTCGAAGAAAGCTTCCAAGAAGAAAATTTCCAAGCAGGGAGAATTGAATGACTCGGATAAGAGTGATTCAGGGACCAACGAAACTGCAACAAATGCCTCATCGACTTCCTCCAGCAAACGTGACGAGAAGCAAGGGATCGAAACAAATGATAAAGATGACTCGTCTTCCAGTTCCGGTAGTTCTAAAACAGCTACATCCAAATCCAAAAAGAAGCTCGGCGAAGAGAATTCAGAAGGAGGTGAAAGTACCGTAGTTGTTACCAGTACAAAGAAAGTTTCCAAGAAGAAAGTGTCCAAACAGGGAAATCTGACAGGCTCGGAGAAGAGCGATTCCGCGACCAACGAATCTCAAGCCAGAGACACGTCGGCTTCCTCCAGCAAACGCGACGAGGAGAAAGAGAGGGAAGTAGCAAAGGATATGGATGAATCGTCTGCCAGTAGTTCTAAAACAGCTACATCCAAATCCAAAAAGAAGCTCAGCGATGAGGATTCCGAGGACGGTGAAGTAGTTGTTACACGTACAAAGAAAGTTTCCAAGAAAACAAGTTCCAAAGGCTCCCTGTCGGGAAGAAGTTCCAATTCGGGTTCATCGAGCGCTGCAGGTATAACAGATGGAAGAGAAAACGATTCAACTAGTATGACGTCCACGAACCCTGAAGATTCAGAAAGCAGCTCAACGAACGAACAAGCTGAGGAGAAAAACGATGCAAATGCTCGTTCGGAATCCCTGCTAGGAAACACGGACCAGACCACGAATCAGCAGAATTTAGGGCAAAATCAAGCAAGGCAGGAGGAAACCGAAGTGTCGGAGAATTCTAGATCATCTGCATCATCATCACAGTTTGAAAGCAGCAAGAGTAACAATTCCTCAGCTTCCGTTCGACAAGTCAATAATGATTCCACGACCAAATCAGATGAACAGAGGAGCCGTTCCATCAATGAAGGGAAATCTGATGAAACGTCGAATAAAAATGCTGAATCCGGCAGTGATTTCTCCCAGGGTTTTCAGAATTCCGAACTACTGTTTAGTCGAGATTTCTTTGCAAACCGCGGTGTCTCTGCTTGGGATCCAACGAAGTTCGGTACCCAATTCCCACCGTTCCAACCAATGACGCCCCTTACTCCTCCGCCATTGAAAATGGGTAAACTGCCCACCATCAACTTTCCACCGATGTCAATGCCAGGGATACGGCCATTGGAGCTTCCTCCAGTTCCCGAACTACCTGACCTAAAATTCCCTCCAATTCCAGAGTTCCCTCAGCTCCCAGAGTTACCAAGCCTACCACCACTCCCATCCACAGGAATGTCTACCATCGGAATGTCGCCCCTGGAAATGCCTCCTATTCAGATGCCACTTTTCAACTGGACCGATCCTACCGTGAATATGGATGGGGACGGAGAAAGTGGCTCTCCCCAGTGATCCTCACCTGAAAGAAACGATGACGATGGCAATGCTGATAATTTTTACTCTAATAATTTAATTATTTACAAAATCATTCAGCAGCTGGCCCTAACATAAATCCTAACATAAATAAGGATGTGTAGTGTTATTAAATTGAAAAAGAATACTTAATTTAATTACCATGCAAAAAATATTCAAGGGTTATTGCAGTACTCTCAAAGTCCATTTCCTCTTCTTCCTTGTCCTCGTCTGTTACTTTTATTTCCTCCTGCCGTGGCTGTGGAATGGCTTCCGTCTCCTCCGATTCTAACTTTTAATTCCTTCGGCTCTGGCTCAGGAACAGGGGCGACTTCTGCTCGAGATTCTCTGCTACTGTTGGTCCCACCACGTACGTGAGGCTCTGTCACCCAACAGCGAGAATCCTCCTCCTCGGCTCAGGGGCCGATGAGCTCTTGGGTGGGTTCAGTCGTCATCGGAATGCCTTCAAAACCGGAGGTTGGGAGAAGCTGGGTCAAGAGATGCAGATTGACCTGGATCGGATCAGTGCAGTTTGGAAGTCGGATTGTCAAATTGGAAAATTCCAAAGAGAAAGGAAGTGATAACTGTAGACGACTTAATTGTGTTGATTAGTTAAAGTCCACGTTGATTGGTTACGGATTTTTATTTTTTTGCTAAAAGTCAAGCGTAAGACACGAATGATTGATTAATCCTTTAAGTATATCCGGGACTCCCCCGGACAAGGAATCTTGTCAAATTGTTTTAAGTGGTTTAATGAAGAGTAAAATTTTAAAATTAATTGTCAAATAATAGTCCTTCGGGAGCGTTTCGATTCTTGCGTTTCTTCCGTTCGTTTCTTGAGTCTTGATTCATTCAAATTAATTGATTCCTGATAGTGCGATGCTGATGTTGATGTGATGAAGTCAGAGAGGTTTATTTCTTTCCTTGGAGAACAATGACAGCGTTGGCCAAATTGGCATCTTCCAGGGTCAGGGATTCATTCTCAATGACCTTTGTGGGATGACCCGTACACAAAGCAAATGGAATATCTGAGAGTGATGGGCGTGCAACTGTAATGTACTGTCGTAGTTGGTCCACGGTCAGGGTATTGTTGAGCGTAACGCTCATTCTGCAAGTAAGAGAAACAAACGTAAGATCTTTAAATTACATTTCATGAATTCATGAAATTAATTTAGTTAAAGTTAATTGAGAGTCAAACTTACTTCTTCCCATCCAAAAAACGGACTTGCATTTTACAAGTCGGTACTTTCTTGTCAACTGGAAAGATTTCTCGTGCTTGTTCCTCACACTTTTGATTCAGTTCCTCATTGTCACTCGTGGCGGAAGTCGATGAAGAGCCAGAACCGGAGCCACCGCCCATCAGATTTCCAAGCCAACCTCCAAGTCCTTGTGAGCCTGTAGTAGAGGTACTCGTAGTCGACTCAACCCCTGATCCGCTGTGCAGAGTGTATCCACTTCCAGTAAAAGTATCCGCTGGAGCATGTTTTTTAATCATTTCCTCTAAGGCACTTGGATCTGCCCCAGAGAAACGCTCAACTTCCTTCAAGTTCTTGACAAACACAAATGTCTGAAATATAGACACTATAATGTCAATCTTTAACTCATTCAGTAATACTCCAGTATCGCCACTCGCCAATAGTTTTGACAATGACACACATCGAATTAGTTGTGTTGACGCCCTTACCGGCATGCTCCGAACTCGGTAATCCTGGGCGACATCAGAGCAGTCATCCACGTCCACTTTGAGAAATTTAGTCGTGCTGTACTTTCCACTGAGGCGATCAAATACAGGAGCGATATGCTTGCATGGGCCACACCTATCAAATCATGAATACTGCACTGCATAATCTTAACCCCCAACTCTGGACATATGACTAAATTTATTGATCATTTACTTACCATGTGGCTGTGAAATCCAAAACTGTTAGCTTGCCCCCAGCAGATGAAAGCTCTGAAGCGAGATGGTCGCCGTCTCTAATCATAGTCACTGTCATGATTCACGTCCTGTTGTTTCAACGGTCAGGACCTCAGGAGGATGGAAACTCTTCTCTTCTGCAAATCAAATCAAAAGTACTTTGACAACAGCAACAACAACGGCGTCGTCAGCGGCAGCGGTCACACAGTAGTTCCGGTCCGTACAGCCTCCACTCCACGTCCTCCAAAGCAGGATCGAAACACGTCACGAAAAGGTCGATGGCTTAACAAACTACAAATTCTCTTATTTGTTAATTTGTTCGTTTATGGGAACGATATGACCTGGTAACCTTGTAAAAACTTTATGAATGACGACGTGTACCATATGCAACCAACAGTTAGTCTTGAGAAATGAATCGGCCCGCTTATCTCAATGAAATGAATCCAAAGTCCAAAAGTTAGTCGCAGCAGATGATCCAACAACAACAACAACAACAACAACAACGGAGGAGGAAACGCCGCAAATGAAAAAGGCAGAAAGTTCGCACAATAATTGAAGAATTGAATATGTGGAACGTAAGTTTATTGGATAATTAATCCAGATCTAAAAAAGACAGGCGTGACTTTCTTACAGGAACTACTGATTTTTCCAAGAATCCTGGTGCTCGATGGTAATATTGGGGAATTTCATCTGGGAATGGGGCTGTGACGGCCACGGCGGTAGTGCGATCGGAACTGTCAATGACGCCATCACCTTCGTCATCCGCATTATCCAGACTTCGATCCTTGCAGTAATACCTTCGTTTAATTACATATTCACAATAGGCAGAAGAAAGGTTTAACTTGTCATGACTCTTCCTCTCTGAGAAAGTATCAAAGACTACAAAACTTTACTTTTTATTTGAGTTAAGTCAAGATTTTACCAAGACATCGTCGATATTTCCTTTCGCACAAGGTCAGGTCCCGGTGGGAAGGTTTACTGGATCCTATTTCATTCCTCATACGCAGTTGAGTTAATTCTTTACTTTAAAAAACTGTGTGCACAACCAGTAGCCGACGGATCTTACCCAGCAGCAAGAAGATCACGTAGAACAGGATTACTCCAATTCTAGATCCATTCATATCAAGACGCTCACCAGGCACCAATGAGGAAAGAACTGATTTTTGACTCTTATGATAGTGATAAGTAAATTAATTTCATTTACTGGAGTGGAACAATGGAATTAAGTGCGGTATGGGTCTTTTCAATTGTCACGAATAATTATTACACTTGATTTGGGTATTCCATTGAATTCACGGCTACAATCAGCTAATATTATTAATTGCATTTTATAACCAAGAGCAAGGGATTGCCGACTAGTTCAGGATCCAATTTCTAAAAAAAAAAGTGCAAAATGACGAATCTGTTTATACCACTGAGATCCACTCGGACGCCATGATGCTCACTCGGCTACGCTGTTTGCATGCGCGGATACGACCAATTCTTGAAAGTTTTTGAAATTAAATCTACAAAAACCGACAGCAATGAGATGGGAGTTGCTTTCACTTTACCTAATGCTTCCGTTAGCATTTTAATCAATTCGATAAGAGAAGATAAAATAAGGCAGAGCATTTAACAAATTCAGAACAGTGTATTTGGCGATTATTATTAGGCCTCTGGCCAAGCTCTTTCTTTGTAACATTTCCTCTTGACTCATTCATAATTATTCCTCATTTTTTGTTTTCATCAATCTCCACCTCACTTTCACAAAATGGACTACCGAATTGCCAGGAACGCAAATATCGTGAGCACTACTTCAATTAACCTTGAAACTCTTGCAGGATGTAACTTTTTAGAACCTTTGATTATTCATCAGATCCTTGGAATCTGTAGCGTTGGGTTCGAGGCGTATGCCTTCCACGCCTCCTTTTTGGTTAGGAACTTTGAGAAAGCCTTCTTAGGAGTCACTTCATTCTACATTCTGGAGGCAATCGTCTTTCTTATTTGGTTTTCTAACAAACCGAAGCAAACTTGGGTTTATAATGACTATAATATAATAACTGAAACTTATTTCCCAAATTGACCAAATTATCACCAATTAAGTTTTATTCTTTGTCCAGGAACTTGCTTGGAGAGGCTTCAGCGCCGTGATCCTCTTTGGGTGCGCCGGCTTATTGATTTGGTCCACGGTGGACATTCAAGACAACATCTGTGAATTCAAGGAGCTTGGAGCCTGTCAGCACTTTGAGCTCAAACTGGCGGCTGCTTCTGTAACATTTGCTAATGGGATCTTCTATCTCCTTGCAACCTCCCCGCCAGCACAGGCGAATGGACAAGTTTGGAGTTATCCTAAAACAGCAGCCACAGCACCGTTTCCTCAAGAACCCGGACATCAAGCCCAATATGCCCAGACCGTTCCACAAAGTGGAACCGTTTATGTCGTTCCACGGGCTCATCTCCAACCGATAACCAACGGCTCTAATTATCAGCCAACAGCTTCTTCCACAATCGTTTACACAAATAGCCAGAGCCGCCCGTATCAGTCCGTTTATCCCACGCTTTCCTCTTACCAGCACTCGGACGCTTCTACGCTTCGAAACGCCTCTGCTGCCACGACAGGAGGATGGGTCAGCAGCACGCGACAAGGTCAAATTCCTTCAAATTTTGGATACTAAGAAAAAACTTTCCCAGTTTCCCTTTTCCAGACCCCAAACAGTAACCGTAAACCTCAAGTTCTTTCTTTGAAATTCTTCTTATTTTAATTAATTATTAGCATTAAATGTAATTTCCGAAGAATATTCCCAAATTTTCGTCAAAATAATAAATCAGGAAAGTAAACTGTGAGTGAGTGAAAAGCCACAGGCCACACAGGCAGGCAACTGAGAGACTTTTCTTTCAAACTTTGAATTAAAAACGCGGAAGTCAAAAGCAATAGAATCAGCGGAACTTTTCTGCTCCTCCGTTATTTTTTGTAAGTTGTCATTAATTTTCAATCGTCGTCATTAATTGATTATTTATTCGACTAATTGGATTGCTTAGTGTCAAATTGGTTAAAGATGCAGGAAGTGCCATCAAGCACTTCAAGCAGTGCTTCTTCGAAACCAAGTTCTACAGCATTCGCAGTCTCATCCTCGACAATCTATGGGCGAAGGAAATTAAAGGAAGATGCCGAGGCTGGAATGTTCAAAAAACGTAGTGTAAGCATAAGTACGACTTTTTTAAAAATTTGAGCAGACTTTTATGCGTTGGAATGCACTGCATATGCGTGCATGTAAGGGTACACGAGAAAAAGTTTTAAGTCCCTTTACATCCATTCCAACTGAGAGATTCCAGGAGATTCCACCTTATGATTCATGTTACTCAATTTTTTGTAAATTGTTTCTGTTGGCAGGAAGCTGAGGCATTGAAATACTTGTGGCTCACTAAACCGGCTTATCTTCTTCAAGATGGGAGTGATGTTTGGGTTGACCAGAGAGACGTAGATGCTAAAATGTCCGAAATTATTCTAAAATTTAAAATTCATAGCTTCAGAGATCGAGCCTCTCGTTTGGAATACCTCCTGTCTGTACTGAAGAAGAAATGGGCGAACAAGGTACTTTAGTAACAAGAGAGACGAATATTTTTAATAAAATTGACAGATTGAATTCTGGGCCTGATTAATTTTGAATTAATTTCAACTCCACAGCCCGAGAGTTACAAGTCCATGTTGACATTTATGATGGAGATTAGCAATCCACCACTGGACAATAATCTTGACTTCCAAGTAGGAATGACAAAGTACTCAACAAAAGTCGAAGAGGAGACGGGTGCAGAGTTCACTTTACATGGGGAAGAGCTGCGGCAGGCTGAGCTACAAAAGAGAGCATTCCGAAAGGAAGTTGTGGACGAACTCTTGGAATTACGACTCCCCGTTGACTATTCGTCTGAGGAGGAACTTAGCGTAAATTTATTTTCGAATAAATGCGGTAATACCCACGAGCTAGTAATTGAGTTAATTGGATTTTTAATATTTTAGGATTGGGGATCTCTGTCAGCGAGTGAAGACGAGGACGAGATTGTGGAGGAGGATGTTCCAGCTCCGCCATCACCAGAGAAATTACCACTGGAAGACGTTGAGCCTTCGGATGAAGAACAAAAGGAAATTGTGATCAAATTCTGGGGAGATGAGGCAAGGAAAGGGAACTTGTACATGAAAGCTCATCTTCGCCGGGTAGAGCCCATGCCATTGACGGATCAACCAGTGATTTCCAGCCCAGTGGCACTCAACGTTCGATTTGGAGAACATTGGTAAGAAAGAGGTGAAAAGTTAAAAGAAAACTAACCTGCTTCCAATAATCGTTAGTTGCCTATTCATATGTTTTAGGGAGTGGAAGAAAGCCTCAGCATTAAATCAACGTCCTCAAAAAATGCTCCTGTCGGAAAACGACATTATGCGGGAATTGATTTGGCAGTTTGCATGCCCAACCAATAAGGACTCCCCCGTATTCACCCCAGACTGGAACCTCCGCCCAGAAATTATAGTCAAGACCCTTTCCCACTCATCACTCAAGTCCTTCCTTGACCCTTATGGGAAGCTATTGTCTAAACTGCAAAAGATGAGGCACTTTATTCGGATTACCTCCGTCGTGGATTCACATCCCCCGATTTTCCACAGTTATGCTCACTACTTGGCCGAAGTATTAACTTTCACTGCCTGGGGGTTGGATGAGCTGGAGTGTAGTCTTAAAATGGGTTCCTCAAATCCAAATTTAAGCACCGGAAGTGACTCGTTTTCCGTTCGCCCTGCTACCCTCCTCCAACTTCATCATCTCCTTCAGCCAGTTACCAAATACATAGCTCCATTGGAGCATCTCCACAGTCAAGCAATTTCCACTTCAGAATCAATGCCAATTTGGCTCAAGGCACTACGCCTCATCTCCTGTCTCGAAATCCACCTGTCCCTTGTCTCAGATCCCCCACTTTACGGGCTCGTCCTGTACCTTTACTCACAGTGCCTCATGAGCACATTGGATCAAGTCCTCCGACCCCTTACACTCAAGGATTGGGATAACAATGAGTTCCTCTTCAGACGATCCACCGTCAAGGTCACAGAGCCCAATTTCTGGAACGAAATAATAACACTTCAACCCATTGAGGAAGAGTTTGCCAAAATGAAGCTCACTCCACCTTCTTTCCTCAACTGGATTTTACCCAAAGTTCATACGATTCTCAAGGTGCGTGAAATTATCAACCAGTTGGGTGCAGGGGTTGGGGTGTCCAGTGATCAAGTCATCAATCGAGCGCTCCCCTCTTACAAGCTTATCAGAACACAATTTCTGGATGAATTGCTGGAGAGGGAGAGTAGACCACTCTCGAGCCAAGCTGGACATGCGGATTCTCCCAATCGGAAGCCATTTCCTGATGATCCCAGTCTGAGAGGTTCCACAATGGCGGGTGCTTTCCTAACTTTGTTAAAAGATGGGGAAGAATTCAAAACTCAGCCACCGCCAGAATTTGATCCCACTTATCCGGAGATCAAGAGTTTTTACAATCTGGAAAACATCCCGTTGTTAGAAACAAAACATCCTCTGCAGGAAGTGTTGCAAGCCCACCTTGACCCCTACTTCCGGTTTGCTCATACTTCCTTGTCCGACTTGTTCCAACGCTACAACGTTACAAAGGCAATTCGATTATTACAAGAAATCATTTTCGGAGCGAAGGAGGAGCTAGCTCTGGCCTGCATCCGACTCGCCCTCACGACTGCGATTCATGAGCACATGGTAAACCTTTCAGAATTTTATCAAAATTTGATCTAAATTCGTACAGTAACAACCTTCAGTTTCATAACGTGTGTGCTGTCGTATTAGGGGGGACTTAAAGGTGAAATGGAACGACCGAATGAAACATTCCAGAAGCTCCTCAGTCACCTTTACCCCACAGGCCGGGGTACTTTTGAAATTGAGTTTGTTACTGACCCGAGGAGTAGCATAGCGACCTTTGAACTCAAAATCCATGCACAGTTTCCACTCACGCTCCTCCTAACTCCGCGCACAATTAGTCGCTATGAGCATGTGGCCAAGGAAATTTTTAAAATCCGGAAAGGTCTTTGGGTCCTCAATCGACTCGAACTTAAACGTAAGCCAAGGAACGTAGTTTTTTTTTTACAATATGATCCTCCATCCATTACCAACCTAACAATTTCATTCAGTTCTTTTTAATTGTTAGAATGTAAAGCGGGAACCGGCGTTGAGCTCAACCGACTCTTCCTGATGAGGTTTGCAATGATTCACTTTTGGTCGAGTTTGCGCGCCTTTGTCCTCATGTCCATTTTTGATCCCAAGAGAGCCGTCATCTTCAATTTTAATGAAAATTCCGACATTGGGGAAATCCTCAAAGGTAGACAACATCGTCAGTTGCCTCTGGTTCGACCACCGGTGACCGGGGATTTAATTCCTGCTCGTCTAAGTTATTCATGTGCTCATTCGTTTCAGTTTATGAAAAGGAGTCTGGCAGTGGGGCCATCTATCGGATTCTTAGCTTTAAATTAATGGATTCCATTGTGATTAAGCCGGTAAGTGAAAGTGAAGCGAAGCGTAAACTGTAATTGTTGGGTGATGCATTAGTGAATTCAATTTTGGGTATTCCGCACAGATGCTGCACAGTTCCTTCTTGCTGAGTAAGAAATGGAAAACGGGGATGTCCTTGATTGAGCTCACAGCGTTAGGAGTCCGAGTCAAGAGAGCTTGGGAAC
>Ga0194135_10001850_pt1 | contig 12757 bp, 10 predicted proteins | sample LitLau_LLRF_2013_FD_134024 | JGI IMG/M metagenome (GOLD analysis project Ga0194135, IMG submission 134024) | Freshwater sediment microbial communities in response to fracking from North America - Little Laurel Run_MetaG_LLRF_2013 (version 2) | ecosystem: Environmental > Aquatic > Freshwater >... | reverse complement strand
TAATATTTTTTAACACTTTTATTTTTTATTATTTTAATAATTTGTAATTAAAATACATAATTTTAAGTTAATTTTTAATTTATAAAAATTATTATTTTTTAAGTTTTGCACCAAGTCTAATTAACAAATAATGAGCAAGAGATTTTATCAACTTATCAAAACTGATTAAAGAAGAATAATTTAAGTAGCTATTGTAATGCTTATTTTATTTCTAAAACTTCGATGTTGGTGTTTCAAGTGTGAAATTTACAAAAAATTATTAGTGAAACCATTTGATTAAAAAATGATAATGAAAAATGACAGTTTTATATTAAAAATTTAGGAGAAAAATTTAGTAAATATTTTTCATTAGAAGAAATTTTGAAAATTGAAAAAGATTTTGTTTTGAAAACTTTTAAAGAAAAGCAGAATTTGTAAACAATGTGGAACAATGTATAATAATATAGTGTTTAAACAAATATAAAGAGTTGAATTTAAGAATATGAATACAAAACCATTCATATTCTTAAACATCGCTAAAAACAACAAATATGGACTGTATTTAAGTAAATAGTATCAAGGAGAATTATGGAACAAAAGTTAACGAATTATCAAAAAAATAAAGGACAAATTTTAATTAGAAAAAAAGAAAACCAAAAAATATAAAGCAAAAATAATGAAAAATATTGATAAAGATACTAAGAAAGGAAAATAAAAATGGCAGAAGAAGTATTTTTTGAACCAGAAAATGAAGAGTTTAACCTTTATATTGATAATAAAGAAGTCAAACGTGGTGGTAAATTTAAAAAAATTAAGTGAAAAAATGAACAATTAGAATTATTTAAAAGATTTAAAGAAATTAAACAAAATATTTGAATTCAAATATATGATGTTTATTTAGATAAATCAGAAAATGTTATTGGTCTTGGTTTTAGAATTACTCCTGAAGCCAGTTTTTATCATGAATATCCAGACATAGATTTTGATATAAATGGTTTCATTCTTGGTGATTTAGAAGAAGAATTAAAAGATATAAAAGCTAGTAGTCAAAAATGATACAAATTAGTTAATAAATTTTATAAAGTTTTAATAAATTTACAAAAAGAACAAAAAATAATTGTTAATAACAAATCAAAAATACATTAAAAGGAGAATAATTATGAACAAAGTTATATTAATAGGCAGACTTGCTCGTGATTTAAAATTATATAAAACTCAAGGTGAAAAACCTTTTACTTTTTTTACTATTGCAGTTAATAATGTTTCAAATCAAGCTGATTTTATTTCATGTGTTGCATGAAATAAAGTTGCTGAAAAAATGTGTGAATATGTAGGGAAAGGTTCTTTAATTTCGTTATCAGGAAGATTGTCAGTAAGAAAATCAACAGATCAGAGTGGAAAAGAATTATATATTACTGAAGTGGTTGCTGAAAATGTTACTTTTTTAGATTATCGTAAGAAAGAAAATAATTTAAATCATTCTAATATTGATAATTCACTAATAGAAACTGATAAGAAAATTGATTTAGATAGCGCTTTTAAAAATGTTAATTACACTTTAAATAATTCAGGAATTGAAAATCTATATGAAAATAACGATTTGGATTTTACTGAAGAAGTTATTGTTTGAGATAATTAATTGTTAAATTACTATAATTTAAAGGGGAAAATAAAATGAAAAAGTTACTAACTATAATCACTCTTAGTGCATTAGTAGGTACAAGTGCAGGTAATTTAAAACCAATGTTTGCTGAGAAAATTGTAAACACTAGTTTTAAATCAAATCAATTAAATAAAGAAATAAGTAATAGGAGTAAAAATGATAATCCATTTATAAATAAAGTTAATAATTTAGCTGGTATTATTTTCAATTCTCCTAATGGTGATATTTATTTGGGTGCTCTTGATGGTTTATATAAATCTACTAATAATGGTATTAATTTCAAAAAAATATCTGATTTAAGACAAATTAATAATTTAGCATTTTCATCATCAGGTAGTGTTTATATCGCTAGCGATAATGGTTTATATAAATCTACTGATGGAACCACTTTCACTAAAATAAGTGATCTAGGAAATTATATACACACGGTTAATATTGCATCAAATGGTGACATTTATGTTGGTAAAAATGATAATTATAGTAGTAAAATATATAAATCTACTGATGGAATTACTTTCACCAAAATAAGTGATCTTGCTTTTAATACTTGCAAAACAATGCTAATTAAACCCAATGGTGACATTTATGTTGGAGGTACGGGTTATGAAAGTAAAGGTGGTTTATATAAATCTACTGATAATGGCAAAACATTTAAAGATATAGCGGTTAATGTTAATGATGTTGAAAAAATTGTTGTTTTAAATAAAAATATAATGTATGTAGGTACTAGAAATGGTTTATATAAATCTACTGATGGAACCACTTTCACCAAAATAAGTGAGTTAGGTAATGATTGGGTTTTTGCAATAGCTATTGCAAAAAATAATTTATATGTTGGATATAAAAAGGGATTATACGTTCTTACTGATAATAGTAATACTTTTAATAAAGTAAGTGATTTAAGTACCTATTCTATTTTTTTTAGTAAAAATTGTGTTTTTTTTACTAATTATAGTGGTGATACTAATAATGGTTTGTGTAAAATTGATTTAATTGATAATTTATTAACTTTAAATCAACCTAACTATATTGGTGATAAATATGATGGATTTGTTTATAAAAATGAACAAAAATTAGATTTTAAAGAACAATATTTAAAAAGTGCTATGTTAGATGGAAATTCAATCACAGTTCCATCTACAGATGTAAATATACCAGTTGGTGAACATACTTTAGTTTTAACTTTGAAAGATGAATATAAAAAATATCTTGATTTATTCAGTGGTGATGTTACAACTGGTCAAGTTACATATAAATTATGAGTAAAAGCATCAGTTGATAAAAGTAAGATTAGTTATGAAACAAATCAAGATACTGATTTATTATCAGGTTTAGTGTCAGATTTAGGTAATACGAATGGTTGTGATATTATTCAAACAAAAGCAAAAACTGGAACACATAATGCAACTTTAAAAACTTTATTTAATTCAAAAATGTTTGATGAACAAAAAAGTTTTTATGTACAAGGAACAGTTGATGTAACAACTAATGATTTTACAGAAACTGGAACACATCAATTTTTAGATTTAACTAAAACAGAAATAAATGTTGATGGAATTTACAAAATGCACTTAGTTGATGTTGTTGGGAATGTTTATGATTGTTATTATGAATTAGGTCAAAGCCATTGAAAACTTAAAGGAACTTTTAGTGATGATGAGTTAAATAAATTATCAACTAAATTAAATGTAACTGTTAATTTAACTGATCCTACACAAAAACAAGAAGCTAATGGCTGATTACAAAAATATCAAAGTGTTGCTGATAGTACTTTTAATAGTACTGTTTTAAGTAAAGGTAAAGGATTCAATATTATTGAAAATGATTTACTAAATGGATATAAAGAATTTTTAGAACCAGTTACATATGTAAATCCGCAAACGCGATATGCTATAAATCAAAATAAATTAGATAATGTTGTAATTAAAATTGCTGAACAAAAATTAAAAGATGGTTTAAGTGTTCTACCCCAAAATTTAAATGTAAATACTTCAAATGTAGTTAATAAATCAACATTAGATAATTATTCGGCTTGAATTAAAAACTATCAAGATTTTATTAACAAAAACAAAGATAAATGAATAAATGACATTGAAAAAATAGCTTCTCGTGGTTTTGCAACAACCGAACAAGAACAACAAATCAAAGATCAAGTTAGTCAATTTTTAAATAACGATAATATTAAAAATTATTTAAAAAATGTTGTTTGAGAAGACAATAAATTATTAAAATCTACAAGCAATGATTATCGACAATATATTGAATTAGATAAACTTAAAACAGATACTATTAATTGAGTAAATCAAAACTTATCTGCAATAAACACAGCATATGAAAATGCCATTAAAAATGCTGAAAGTGGTTTGAATTTACACGGATATACTATTTCAGAAATTTTAAATGGCAAATCAAAACCACAAATAAAAAGTGAAATTGGTAATTTTGCAGATGGACAAAGTTATCATGATTGATTGCAAAGTCAAGCAAATATTAAATTTCGTGGTTGACAATTAAAAATTGGTTTACCTATTGGTTTAATTTCATTAGTTGTTGCTGTTGTTGTTGGTTGTTTTATTTATAGACGCACAAATCCTAAATATCATGGTTATTGAAGAGGCAAAAAAGAAGCAAAACTTAGAAAATCTAATTTTAAAAAAAATGATAATGAAAAAGATAATAAAAGTGATTAAGTATGACTGAAAAAGAACTAGGAATATATATTGATAATTTTGTTAAGTTAAATCCAAAACAAAATAAAATACCTAATATAGATAAATATAATCAAAAATCATTTTTTGTTATTCAAAATAGCTTTAAAGAAAATAAGAAAAATATCATAACTTCAAATTATGATGACATTTTTTATGGTAAAAATTCAAAATTATCAGGTAAAAAATGAACAGAAATTCTTTTATCAAGTAAAGATATTTTGCAATATCATAAAAAAATTAGAGATTATTTTCCTTTTTGTAAACAAAAAAAATTAATTAAAACATTACTAGATGATTTATTTTTTTGATTTGATAAAAATATTCAAAAAGATATTATAGAAGCATCAGAAATAAATTTTGATATTAATACAAGAAAAAAATTAGAAAATATTAGATATTTTTTAGATAAAAAAGATTGAAGTAATTATTTTTTTAATTTACAAAAATTAATGCATGAACACATAATTAAACTATTAGATTGAAAAAATAAGCCACTTAATTATAGAGATTTTAATAAAATGTTAATTCAAAAATTAAATGTTTCAATAAGTGATTCGAAATTAATTGAAAATTATAATAATACTATTCAATTAATAAATTCGTATCGTAATACCTTATCAAAATCAACTTCTATTATCAATAATAATATTGTTGAATGAAATTCAAAAAATGACTTAACTAAAAAATTAGTAGCATGAAAATTATATTTTTCTTTAACAGAATTAATAACTTGTTTCAATTTGATATTAAATAAAAAATATGTATAATTTAATTACAACTTAAAAATAAAAAATGTAACGGCGATACTGAACATATCCCGTTACTGACAGGTTCGCTCCGTTAAGTACAACCTGCATATAAATTATATAATTTCTTATAATTATTTGCAATTAAAATTACGTTTTATACTAAGAGAGAACCTATCGGTTCTTTTTTTGTTTTGAAGTTTATAAAACTAAATACAAGTGTTGTTAAACAAATAACTGGTGATGTCTTTATGGCATGTTTAATATCACTATAAAAGAGTTATTTAAGAATGTTAATAGAATTGTTGTTGTATGAAATTGAGATTTATTTTACATAGAAATACACAACCACAAACCCTGTTTTATTTTTTATTTTTAAATAATTGCACCAAAGGGGGTTATGTATAACATACATACCCTATCAAATATATAGTATCACAAATGAAAGTAAAACAAATAATGAAAGGAATGATAGATATGCTATTTTCTGTATTTAATTTATTATCAAGTGTTGATCCACAAACTCAACAGTTATTAAACAATTTAATGGAAGTATTATTACCAATTTTATATGCCATTGGTGGTTGTGGTTTAGCGTTTAGTACTATCAAGTATGCTTTTAAAATTCATAGTGACCCTGAAAATAAAGGGGAATATTTAAGACACATGGTTTGAAGTGTTTTAGGATGTGCCTTGATTTTAATGTCATCAGGTATTGCTCATATTATTTTTGCAAGAATGCTAGGTTTATTGTAATTATGAAGTGCAATGAATGTTGAAGTCTGTTCTTTATGGTAATACGGTTTATAAACATATTTGCACTTATCATTTTCTTAAAGATGAAGTTTCATCAGGGGATATCAAACAAATCAAAAATAAAAAATTAGGTGGTGAAAGTTAATGCAATTTATGTTTAATGATTTTTTAGGAATTAAAACAGCTTTTTTTCAAATACTTTATAACATATTTGTTTGTGGACCATTGTACATCGTTCATGGCTTAGGGGATGCCATAACTTATTTATCTGGACAAAAAATTGTTGATAAAATTTTTGGAAGCAATGGTCATTTTTTAAATATGCCACCACAATTTTTGATTTTTTTAGCAATAGCAATTATGCTGATTGTGTTGTTTGCTGGTGGAGTTATATTGCATGCTATGGTTCATCAAAATATACGTAGTGAAATTGCTGGTATTGCCAACCGTACTATAATTGTTATTTTGTTATTACTTTTAATTCCCTTATTTTTTTGAGTAATTAATTTTACAGTTATTTCAATAATTCATATTATTATGCCTGAGTTTGTTCATGGCGAGAAATTAGCTAATATGGTTGGTGCATTAGGATTTACTGATGGAAAAATTCATGACAATTGACATTATGATGTAGGATATCCTGATATGGAAAACTACAATTTGTTTTTGGGTACACTTGGTAGTTTCTTTTGCATGATTATCTTTTTCTATTTAGGTTTAAGTTTAATTCAAAGAATTTTTGATTTGTTTTTATTATACATAACTTCACCAATTGTTTTTTCAACTGCAACAAGTGGTGTTAAATGGCAAAAAATAAATTTGTGAAAAGACTTAGTAATTGGAAGATTTATTTCATCACTTGGAATTGTTTTGAGTTTAACTTTGTTCATAAAATTAGAGCCTTTAATGTTAAATGCTGGTAATGATGTAAGTGATAGTTGAATAGGTCAGTCAACATTTAAATTGTTATTTATTACTGGTGGAGCTGTTGCTACATATAATTCACAAATGTTATTTGCGTCAATGGTAGGACAAACTGTTGGCATTATGGAGGGAATGCGTATGTTAATAACAATGAAAGCTGCAAGTAGTGGTTTAAAAGCAGGAACCATTGGTATGTTTGGTCTTGGTAAAAGTCTGCTTATAGGAAAAAGAAAAATGCTAGGCAAAAACAAAGATGGAGAAAGTAGTGGTGTTTTAAATAGATTGCAAAGTGGTGGAGTTGCAAGATTTGCAAGGTTTAGTACCAAAGCAACTGTTGGTTCAGTCTTATCTACTGCTGGATTTATTGGCGGAACAGTTGCTACATATAAAGCGTTTGGCACAAAGGGTAGTTTAAAAAGAGCAGGTAAACAAGTAATGAGACCTGTAACTTCAATCGGAAAAATAATAAAAACAAAAAGTGTTGAAAATTTTAAAAAAGGCATGAATAAGCATAAAGTGACTACACAACCAACTCAAATTACAAAACATCAATTAAATAAAGAATATAAGAAAACCAAAAAATATAAAGCAAAAATAATGAAAAATATTGATAAAGATACTAAGAAAGGAAAATAAAAATGGAAAAAGTAAATTTACCAAAAAGCACTAAAAAAATTCATTATCAAATTTTTAGGGGTATAAACTTGACTGATTTATTAGTATTATTGATTTTTATAAGTATATCTATTTCAATAGCGTTTTTATTATCAATTCATGTTTATTTGAAATTTGCTTCAAGTTTAATAATAATGGCACTTGGTTTTATTTGTATTCAAAAATTCAAAAATGAAATAAGAGTGTATGAAATTATTGTTCGTGCTTTTAAATATTTAACAATGATTGGTAAAAGTTCAACTGTAAATTTAAATCCTAATTTTAAATTAGAAAATGATAAAAATATTGTTAAATTTAAATACTTAAAAAACAATCTTTTTATGTCTGGTATTAAATTAGAAACAATAAATTTAACTTTATTAAATGAATCTCAACAAGCAACAGTGCTTGCTGATTTTGCTGATTTATTAAAAACAATTACAATGCCATGTAAAATCATAAAAACAAATCAAAATTATGATTTTATACAACAAATTAATAATTTAAAATCACAAAAAACAAAAAGAAATAGTGATGAAAATAATTATTTAATTGATTTACAAATTGAACAATTACAATCAATTCAAAAAACCAAATTATTAACGACACCATCGGTTTACATTGTTTTTTGTAGTGAAAATAAAGAAAATACATTATCACAATTAAATTCACTAATTACTAATAACTCATTTAGTAGTTTAAATATAAAAAAACTATTACAAGATGAAATCAATAATTTTTGAAATAATTTTACATTTAATAACGAAAATATAAAAACAAATTATTCAAATTTTCAAGGAAGAAATGAAAAAGGATTTGTATGAGCTATTAATGATTTACCAAAACAAATAAATTATTTTTGATTAAATAAATTGTTTGATTTAAATAATGTAAATATTTGTATTAATTTAAATCCTATTAATAAACAAAAAGCAAAAAAACAATTAGATAATGCTTTAAGTAAAATTAAGACCAATGAACAATATGCTTTAACTCCAAGTCAAAAAACTGAATCAGAACAGTATTACAATGCTTTTTTAGATCAACAACAATCAATTATTGATGACGTTGATTTTTTAAAAGATATGTCAATATTTATTATTGCTTATGGAAATAAAAAAACATTAAACAATACTAAAAGGCAGTTAATTGATTTAGCAGGCACTACTAATTGAAAATATGAAACTTTATTATTTTTACAACAAGATAGTCTTTTGGCAAGTTATACATGAACAAATCATATTGCTAAAATAACTGATATTGAAATGACTTGTGATACTTTTGCAACAAGTTTTCCAATTCCTGATATGCCTTTAACTGATAAACAAGGATTTTTACTTGCAGAAACTAATTCTGGAAAACCAGTAATTTGAGATTTATTTAAAAAAAATTCTCAACGCATAAATCATAATATGGTTATTTTGGGAGAAAGTGGAAGTGGTAAATCATTTACTACTAAAAAAATTCTTTTAAATCAGGCATATCAAAATAATAGAAAAATATTTATTTTAGACCCTGAACGTGAATTTAGTAATTTGACTAATTACTTAAATGGACAAGTTGTTAATGGTTCAGGAGCCAAAGGTAATATTATAAATCCACTAGAAATTTATAAATTAGACAATAATTATGATAATGCAGATACATTTAATAGTCAACTATCATTATTAGAAGCATTTTTTGTTATGTTATATCCAAATTTAAATGATGATGATATAACTACAAACTTATTAATAGAATTAATTAAAGAAGTATATTTTCAAAAAAATATTTTACCAAGTACTGATTTTGAAAAGTTAAAAACAACAGATTATCCAACATTTATTGATTTATATAATTTGATTTGTCAAAAAATTAAAAATGAAAAATCATCAGCAAATATTTTAAAGTTAGATAATTTAAAATCTAAGCTAACATCTTTAACACAAGGTACATACGCTAAATATTGAAATGGTTACACTAAATTTCAATGAAGCAAAGCAAATATAGTTTGTTTTGATTTAAGAGAACTTTTTGAAAACAGTAATAAAAAAATAATAAATTTACAAATGATGTTGATTTTACGAATGCTAGGAATTGAACTTTCAGCAGTTCAGTCATACAACGAAAATCAACAAGAAAAAGATTGAAAACGAATTATTATTGCTGTTGATGAAGCACATTTACTAGCTAACGAAAATAATAGTGTTGCACTAGACTTTTTATTTCACACAATGAAAAGAATTAGAAAATGCAAAAGCTCATTAATTATTGCAACACAAAATATTGCGGATTTTACTGGCAGTGAAAATGTCAAAAAGAAATTTACTGGCATTATCAACAATGTTCAATATACCTTAGTTGGTGGCATGCAACCAAATGACTTAAATAATTTGAATGATATGTATAAACAATCTGGTGGACTTAGTGAAGCTATTAAAACTTACATTGCAAAAGCAAGCCAAGGTAAATTTTGATTTAAAATCTCAAAACAAGAACAATTACCAATTCAAGTTTTACAAATTGATGATGAAGTGGAAATTGTCGGACATACATAAAAATTGAAAGGAGAAAGTAAATATGAAATTATTTGAAAAATTATTTTTAAATCCAATAAGTAAAGTAATTGAAATTTTAATATTATTTATATTTTTATTTCCGTTTTTACCATTGTTGATGATAAATAGTAATTTTAAAAAGAATTTTAAAAAGTTTAAAAAAGAATACAAAGCATTAAAACTAAAACAAAAAATTTCAAGGAGTGAAAATAATGCAAAAAAATAAAATAAATTTTTGTACATTAACTGGTGATAATTGTTCGTGATGTGAAAAGAAAGTTTATGATTATGAGCAAAACATCATAAAAATACATTGTCATGATGATTATGATAATAGTGTTATTACAAATAAAAATAATGAAATTGAAATTTATGAAATGTTTCATAAAAAATGTTGAGATGAAAAAATAAATTTTAAACCCACTAAACCAAAGAGCAAAAAATATAAAAAAATAATTTTTAAAAATGAACAAGACAAGTGAAACAAATTTAAAGAAAAACTTATTAAAGAAAAATCTTTGCAATTTTTATATGATGAACTCGATTTGTGATGTAGTAATGATTATCAAGATAAAAAAAGAAAAAAAGTCTCATAACTAAGGCTTGATGAATGGTTTTATATTCAAAATCAAAACATCGCTAAAAACAGCAAATATGAGCCAAATAAAGGCACATACTAAAAAGGAGTAAAAAATGATGATAAATTGAATAAAAGACAAGTGACAAGAAAATATTTTTCATAAAATTTGAATTTTTGCAATGATATGAAGTTTGATTTTTCTTGCATTATGAATGTCAGTAGCTTTCATTTCTGCAATCTTATATGCTTGATATTATTATCCAAGTGTCAATTTCAAAAATTGATTTGCAAGCATTTTTGAAAGTTGAGTTATAGAAACTTCGTTTGGTGTCAGTTTTTTAATTTTTATGGGGTGTCTATTTTATTATTTTTATATAAATTTTGAAAAATGAAATCCTAAAAATTCAAAGTTAAAAAATGAAGCAAAATCTCAAGTAAAAGAATTTAAAAAATTAGGTTCTAACAATTTAATAAATCTAAATAAAAAAGTTGGTTTAGTTAAATCAAAACTAAATCAACACACTTTATTGATTGGTGCAACTGGTTCAGGAAAAACTACAACAGCATTATCAATAATCAATCAACTTGTATATAAGTTAAACCAAACTGTGATCATAATTGATGGAAAAGGTGACAATGATTTAATAAACAAAGTTAAAGCTATTGATAATAATGCTTTTATTTGAACAATAAATGGTGAAAATCAATATAATCCCTTAGCTTCTAAAAATCATATTGTTTTGGCAGATAAAATAATGTCACTATTTGATTTTAGTGAACCGCATTATCAAGCAGTTGCACATCGTTATATTTTACTTTTAACAAATTCATTAATGGAAAATAATATACCAATAACATTAGAAGATATTATTAATTATTTTTCATTATCAAAACTTGGAACGATTATTGATATCAATAATCAAGAAAATTTAGAGTTATTTTCAAGTTTTAAATTAAATGATATTAAAGGACTTTACTATCGATTAAGTATCTATAATGAACAATTAAAAAAAAGCATTGGTATAGAAAATGACTTAACAGAAATTGTTAAAAATCATAAAGTTATTTTGTTTTCTTTAAATTCATTGTCATATCCTGAACTTGCAAGTAACATAGGTAAATTACTTATTCAAGATTTAAAAGAATTTGCTTCTATAAAACCTCGAAATCAGAATATTAATTTGCTTTTAGATGAATTTAATGTTTTTGCAAGCGACAGCATCATCAATTTAATTAATAAAACTAGAAGCTTTAATTACCAATGCTTTTTATGTTTTCAAGTAACTGATGATTTATCGACAGACAAGAAAAAACTTCTAAATACCATTTTTGGAAATGTAGGAAATATAATTGCTCATAAAGTAAGTGATGTTGAAAGTCCTGAATATATAGCAAAAGTTTTTGGAACAAGAACAGTTGAAAAAATTACTAAGCAATATGATACCAAAAATAAAAAAAGTTCAAAAGGTTCAATAAGAGAAGTTGAAGAATATATTGTTCATCCAAACGATCTAAAACGTTTAAAAACTGGACAAGCATATTGCAAAATATTACTAACAAATGCAAATCAATTTATAAAGAAAATTGAAATAAAAAATTATGAAAAAGAAAAATAAAAAATAATAACTTTAATATAACAAATTATTAATAAATAAATAATAACTGAATATTATATCTTTTAATTGATTTTCTCCCACCCTTTAAAGGATTTATCAACCTTTAAAACATCTGACCACTCTCTCCCAACGTAACCTTATGAAAGAGAGTGGTCAGATGTTACGGGTGGGAGAGATAAAAAAGACTTTTTCTTTTTAAAAAGAAAAAGTCCGCGTTTGAAAAACGCTCCCAAAAAGAAAACTTTTGCAAAAAGTTATCACATTAACCATTAAGGAGTTGAAGCAAAATGGAACAAGTAAAAATCCTTAACATTATAAATCATTGAGGATATCTAAACACAGAACAAATTGCCTTATTATTAAATAAAAATAAAAATACTACTAGAACTTTATTAAAATCTTTAACAGTTAAAAAGTTAATTAGAATTGATAATTTAACAAGAAAAAAATATTATATGCTCTCAAGTCTAGGAAATCAAAAATTAGGACAAGGTAATAAAACTATTAAAATTAATTACAACGAATTAGTTCATCAAGATTTACTTATCAAATGACTTTGTCAACAAAGCGACATACTTTCTTATCAAACAG
>Ga0194135_10001849_pt1 | contig 12760 bp, 14 predicted proteins | sample LitLau_LLRF_2013_FD_134024 | JGI IMG/M metagenome (GOLD analysis project Ga0194135, IMG submission 134024) | Freshwater sediment microbial communities in response to fracking from North America - Little Laurel Run_MetaG_LLRF_2013 (version 2) | ecosystem: Environmental > Aquatic > Freshwater >... | reverse complement strand
ATTTTTTATATTTTTTGTGCCTAAAAATAAGCTATGTACAAAAAGAAAATGAATCAAACCATCCATCTCTTGAGGAAACGAAAATGAAAAGTGACGATGTGGCGTCCTCCAAAAAGAGGGCTAACTAATCTATGTGGATAGATCGATAAATTACAAGTTTTTGGCGTATTTTTTTCAATAGATCTATGCAGGCTCGAGCCAGCTATCGACACGACCCCGCCACTTCCATCCAAGAACAAAAATACGCTGTTTATCGTACTTTACCGGTTTTGAAAAGACGTACCGTTTTTGCTGACTGTCTCAAATGCCACTTTTCAATTTGGTTTATGAAGATAATATGGTTGGTTTGTTTGACATTCTTTTTGTGCGTAGGCCATTTTTAGACGTTCAAAAAATAGGATATCAAAATTTTTGGTTTAGTCCCCTATTGCGAAGCATAGAAATGACCAGGAACCGGGAGGATTTTATTTAGAGTCGGGGATCGGGGTTTGACTTTGACTGTATTCTTGTTGCAGAATCGACATCCCGATATGCCTTCCCGCCCTCTCTCCACTTACATGATCTATTACCTGGAGCAGAAAGATCGTGTTGCCGCGGAAAATCCAGGACTTGAAATGACGCAGGTTCGTTTATATAACATAAATATCAATATCGCTATAGCTAAATACAAAACAGCAAATACACAAAAAGATATGAAACTATTATAAAAAATAACAAATTAGAAACGTAACCCATAAAATGAAAATAAACTGAGAAAAAAATACTGTTCTATAATTTGTATAAATGTTTAGGTACCTATATGTTTTTAATTTCTTTTTTCCTTTGTTTCTCTAGGTTTCGAAGATAATATCTGAACAATACAAACTCCTTGAAGATAGTGAGAAGGATAAGTACACCGAACGAGCCGCAAAGGAACGGCAAAACTTCGATGAGAAAATGGGCGACTTTTATCGGGATCATCCAGAATTGGCCCCGCAACCTCATAGCAAGTCTCATGGTCGGGACAACGTCAAGGGACCCCGTCGACCATGTGCGCCATTCAAGGTACCTACCTACCTTATATTGCAATATTAGCTTACAAAATTAATGTCTTCTTGTTGACTTCGTTACCTTGAAGATCTTGGAGAATGTTTATCGCCAGTACAAAATTAGCTCTATATCTTTCATGGACAAAATAAATACCTACTTACCAATCTGTAAAACGTAACTTTAACTTAATTAATTTAAAAGTAATAATAAATTAACTACAGCTTTTCATTTATTTACTCTTTCTTTCAGCTCTTTTTTCAGCAGCAAATTAAAAAATACAGCTCGGAAGGAGTTTCAGACCGGAAAGCCATCGAAGAACTGGCCAAAAAGAAGTGGAAGGCCATGGGTGATAAGAAGAAATTAGTATGGATAACATGGTCTTTAGAAGACCTAAAAAGATACGAAATGGAGGTCCGATCGTATCAACTCGAGCATCCTGATTTTATTCCACCTGTCACAGCCAAAAATGTCCTCAATAAAGATGAACGCTGTATTAAGGAGCGGTTAGTTTGTTTGTTGCAATTTTGACTTTCCTTCGAACTCATACTAAATTTGACCGATATCAATATGTTTTTACATCGCCCGTGAAGAACTATTAATTCTTTTTAAGGATTGTCGTATAAAGCTTTCAACAGGAAAAAGACAACTTGCCGCGATTCTACACAAATTTTTGAAGAATCTTGCCAAGTTGTCTTTTCCTGTTGTTAATATAAAATTCTACGAAGTCAAAGAATACCCTCAACCCTCAATTGGTATAAAGCTATTTGTATTTAATGGTCTTTTTAGATCGTCTGGGAAACCTGTAAAACCACCAAACTCTGCGTATAGTTTCTTTTCTCGTATGATGCTACAAAGTGATGAAGATGTAAAACAGATTCCACCAAAAATGCGCATGGCCGAAATTTCTCGAAAATGGAAGGAGATTTCAGATGCACAAAAATCTCGATATGAAGAAAACGTCAGAGAGGTGAGTATTTTATTCCACGCAGTAAGAAGGACAAAATGAATGATGATTGATGATGTATGTTTAAGCAATGTTTTATTCAATTTTTTAGCTCCAAGAACAATATAAGCTAGAGTTCGCATCCTACTTGGAAGGTTTAAGCAAGGAAGAAAGAGAAGAAGAACTGAAGAAAACTCAACCTAAAAGGAAATCGCCCTCAGCTAGTGTCAAGGCTGAGCCCGAGCCGGTAAAGCCAAGTCGTAAAGTGCCACCGCGTGCTGCGAGTCGCAACACTCGACGGGAAGCGCCTGTTGCACAGCTATACAAGGATGAACCTGTACCTCCACCTGTCCGAGTTTATGACCTCTTTTTACAAACCTTCCTGACCGAAAAGCCTTTAGGCACGTCTGAATCTCAGAGAAAGAAGGAAGCACCAAAGTATTGGCAAGTAAGTATAAGTTCCATACCAATGTCATGTTTCTTTCTTTATTCAGTCATTTTGTTTATGTTGATGACTGCATGAATGGACCTTATTGCCAGGATTTTGAAGATGGCGGTTTAGAACAAAAAATGTGGGGCAAAAAAATGTCGCATAAGCTAGACATTGCGAAATTACACCTTAGACAACTCATTTTCCTTTTGTGGACTTTTGAAAACTACTATATGACTTGGAGGGTATTAAACATTTATGACAGTTTTTTATTAAAGCAAACACTTTGTAAATTAATGACATTTTCATTAATGAATTAAGATTGTATTGGCATTTTTGCGATAGATGAAGCATTTTCCTATGATCATGGCGTATGCATAGACAATGAGCTAAATTTTGATGAAAAATATACATTGTTTACATTGTAAATAATAGTCGAAGATTATCTTTTAAATACCCGCCAAGCCCTAGTAGTTTTCAGAAAAGAAAATGAGTTGCCTAAGGTGAAATTTTGGAATGTTAAGGTTATGTTTTTTTTGTTTGTTCTAAATCGCGACCTAAAAATCCTGTGGCATCACTAGTCATAAGCTCCATTTAGTGGATAAAATGTTTGGTCAGAATTCGCTGAATTGCTAAAACTATTCCGCAGTTCATTTTCTGCGATTTCAATCATTTCGAATGGTTCATTACTCGTACTCTATGGCTAATAATTTTTAAGCCGTCCTAGCCAATTTTAATTTTTTCGTTCATAGAACAATGAACGACTTCGTGATTGAAATCGAAGAAACAATTATTACCAGTAGAATAGGCACATATCTGGCGTTCGTTACCTTTTTGTAGTAGGGCATAGTGTTTTCCTAGGTTTTATTGTTGTTATCAAATAAAATAAAAACAATAAAAAACCTTTAAAACATTTTAAAACTAGGTAAGCCCTTTGTTAACAATATACATTGTAAAGAATAATTGTTCATGCATAAAACTTCTAGATTCTCCCAGAAACCAAGAAAGATGTCTATCGGAAGAAATTGGTGGATTTGAAAGAACAATACATTAAGAACTATGAGTTGTTCTTAAAGGAGCTGTCCCCAGAAGAGTTAAAAGAGTTTTCAGTGTTAAAGGCGAAAAATAAGAAACTGGACGAAGATGAAGAATTGTCTCAGTGTAATGGACCTAACTCTGAATCCAATGAGGTATGTTTCTCATATATATCTAGATTGGTACTTGGTACATCGCATTGTGTCAGTTTGGCAGCACTGATAGCAGACAAACCCATACCGCGACCCTCCCTCTATAATACATACAATACTCTGTATTAATTCAATGGCTGCCCCCTTTTTATGCTTGAAATTATTATTTTCAGGAATCTGACTCATCAAGTGGCAGCGACAGCGAGAACCATCCTGAGTCATCTACGTCAGGTTCACAATCCGATGTCTGAACGATACCATCCCTTTCAATTTAAAGTTAGTGTACATTTTATATGTGCCATACGTACCTACATAATATTATTTGATGTTCAATGTGTGACCCACTATACGTGGTCTTGCCATAATCTCTTGTCTGCCGCTCTTAAATCCTGTCGATTATGATTGTAGCTATTTTAAACATTGACCATGATGAATGACGATGTGAGCTGAAATAATTAAGGGTAGTTTCGAATACTTACCTATTTCGGCTCCGTTCTATGTATATTTTCTCTAAATCGGCATAGTTTTTACATAATCATAATTCTTGGGAATTAATTTTATATGTGTTTACAATTTACATTTTTATGCAACAATGAACCTAGTTATAGGTTGCATTAGTTAGTTTGTAATTTAATATTATGATTATTTTACGTCCACTGGAACTTTTATTTCTAGGAATTCTAAATAAGTTTTTAAAAATGAATGTCTTCATAGATTCTAGTCACTCGTGTGAACATTTTTTTCTTAACTCACAACAATTGTGAGTGCTAGTACTAAAAAAATTGTCTAGCTTTGATCTACTCGTAGAAGATAACCGATTAAAGTTAAGGTTGAAAGTACATGAGAACAGTCATTTTTTATCTGAAATTCATGTAGGTCACGTACCTATGTCTTTGGTATTGGGTGACTGACCTACCCCACTTAGTAGAAACATGAGCCGTACACTTTACCGATTGAGTCAAACTTTTTCTGCGGAACCGAGTCGACTCAATCACGACTAGGCCGAACCAAAGTCACGCTAACCCAGTCTGTTCTTTATCAAATAATGCATATGGTCTGTTTTTCCTTGGATCCGGACCGAGTTGAATTCATGAACTCGACCCAATGATAAAGTGATTGGGTTATCGTACTTTTGGTGCGGTCTGGAGGGGTCTTTGTGTCGACGACGTAATAATTCTTCCGCAAATCAATAATTATTAATTATTTATTTTATACATTAGACATAATCAGCACTGCGATGCCATCTTACGATCGGTTAAAACAACAAAAAATCAAAAGAATGTCCTTGCTCGTTATCAGCATCTTATCATAAATAATGTGGTTGTATTCCGTGAAGTTAATAATAGGGTAGAATCATGAAATAGAGTTGTGTTTTTATAGGTTAATTTGAATGGTGATGGATATAAGCTTACCCCTGAAAAAATGGTTTAAAGAAATTTTTCATAAAGGAAATTGATAGTTTAGTTCGATTTTGCATCCCACATTTGTTTACAAACATCAAGCTCCGTGGTGTTAATATAAAAAGTACAACTTTTTTTTAATGATTTTACCCTATTATGAAAATAATTTAGTTTACATCAATGAACATAAGAGAGAAAGATAATTTTGAATCAGTTTATGCGATATCATTCATGAGCGAAATTGATAAGAGACAGTTGCGATAGACCAGAAAAGATAATGCTCTGATGTTAAATAAAAAATATAAAATATTAAAACATAATCAAACCTATGCAAGAATTTGGTTAGGTAAAAAATCTGCTTGTTTTATAAGTATGTTGATATCTATAGTCTATAAAAAAAGTCGATCAATCGAGTGAAATAATAGTAGAAGAGTTGCATTGATTGCAGAAGATAGAAGAACTAATTAGAAGATGAAGAGATAGTTTTTTGGTGATTTTAGCCGATAACTGCCATAGTTCAGTCTTAGGTGGAGGGGACTGCAGATCTATCTAATTAATCTGCAGTCCACAAAACTTCTCAACGAAGTCTAGGGTTTCGGATACTGAAAAGCAGATTTGCCATTATCATTATTTCAAATGGTTTCTAAACATTTAGTAGGTGTACATTAAAACTAATGAAATAAATAACTAGATATAACAAACGGGTTACATTGCGGGAACGCAAGCAATACAATAAATACAATTATTCGCAATAAAAGGTAATTTTCCTAAATAAATAACATACAGTACATGTACATTGAATTACAATAAAGGCACATGGGGTGGTAAAACTCGTAATTCACTTCTGCAGTGCGTTCCTTCTGCTCGTTAATTTTTCAGCAGTAGGTAGGCACTGCTACCACTCCAGGCATCAGCTCTTATGAACACAGGTGGCGAACACGATCTGAACACAACGCGACGTCTACCATCCAACTCCTTTTCCATTATCCTATATAATAATTTACTATCAAGAATACCCACTGGGCGACTGGGATACCTAAAAAATACAATAATAACCAAATTAATTACAATGAAAAAATAATAGGTGGATTAAAACTACTTTTAATGGAATGACTCATATTCCATTCATTTGACGTATACTAAGTTGGATTTTCAGGGAGTAGTTCACTTTTTCTGCGGACCGAGTTTAGACTCAACCGTACCAAAAGCACGCTAACCCTACTCTTTTTGATTGGGCCGAGTCCATGAACTCAACCCCCTGAAGATCATGAAAAGAATAAGTATAATGTCACAAGCATAGATTCAATCATTTATCTAAGCCGCTGAATCAAACATGAAAACTTACGAACTTGGAAATGAACACACTACCAATACCTATCGATAATTCGGACACCTCATTAGTTCCATTTCAAGACCATACAATATTAAATAATAGACTCCTCCACTGGTATGAGTTATTTACAGAATCAGATTCAGCATAAATACTTGGTTTTGATAGTGAATATATTGAGACGTCACTATTTTCGCCTCTAATAGCTTAATCAACTTTCTGCCACTTCGAACATAAATAACGACAAACTAAGACATCCCACAGAAAAACCCTAGTTTTTATGTCGAATCTGTTTCTATAAAAAATAACTGATAATAGTGGAAGAGTCCTGAAAATTAATAACATGAACTCACGACAGGATGAAGTTGAAAATTATCATATACTTGACAAAGATCTGTCATTTTGTACTCTTCAAGAGTAACGAAGCCCTCAAGGTTGGGGGATTGCTTGCGGGCGCAGTCTACACAGTGAACGACATGTCTTTTTTCCTGTTCTCTGATGAACAGAATGTTGAACACTTCGACCTGTTGAAAAAAGTTCAAGATATTAAACATTTCAAGGAATAATCGTTCCCGTCAGTAAAACAGCCTTCCAACAAACCTACAATACTTACTATGTACGGAGCCTGTCTAATATACTTGTATATCTTAAGGCGGTTTAATCCAAATGCGACATATCACGAGTTCCCCCATTTTTCTCACTATCGAAAATTTTGTCAGAACGACGTGTTGAGGACAAGGTACTTGACATGTTGCCTATTTTTTTAGATTCGCTAAAAACTGTGGCTTGAGCAAACTTCCTTCTTTTGTCCCTCCCCCCTCCCGAAAAACTCGACAAAAATGTATGCAAAGTTGTGTAACGATCACTTGAAAACTGCGTAGTCTACATCGGGACTGACCAGAGACATACGATGACATGAGTACTTGCCACGATCCAAGCACCTATAGAGGGTAAGGTAAATGAAAAATAGTGGCGAACGCGATTTGGACAGAAACTAAGGACAGCGAGGGTCGTAGTGGCCGACAATTATTGACAACGCCGCGAACAGGTACCCTGCGCATGCGTACATTTGGTCAAAGGTTTTGGCTTTCCAAATTCTCGAAAAACGGGCTTGTTGACTTATTTTGGCTAATGACCCCTGAACAAGTCCAGTCTATAACCGTCTATGTCATGAGGTGGTTCGAGGGGCTGGCTGACTAACAGCTGTTGTAGGTCTTAGGATTAGTTCTGAAACCACCCCCGCTGATTTGCCAACACAACCATCGACAGAATACGTACCTCACACTGCCCGCAATAGTGGGAAGCTTCATTTTTTCCGCGACCATGAAACCGAACTTCGATTCCTTTGCTTTTAACCATTTCCAAAATCAGTGCACAATGTTTCAATGTCCACATAAGGCAGTTTCTGAAAGAAATACCATATTATATTAATAAAGAACACAATGTCAATCCACATGACTCCCGAACCAAAATGTTTTTGCCATGTGACATCAACAAATATATTATTTTTCCGAATATTTAGCAGCTGAAGAAAACTTACTTAATATAATGGAAGAGTTTGGGATCGCTGACTCTGATGTTTCTCGCCAGGTTCCAAGAGAGGTGAACCATTGGTACAATACTTTTGTAACCTTCCAACTTGTTCCATTCGTAGCGTTCTATGCCTAGTTGATACTGCCGAGAGGTCAAGGGGCCTACGTTCCACGCAATATTGTTGCACCAGCCAACCGCTTGAACCCAATGCACACAACCTAAAACAAAACAATATAAATTACAAGAAATCCCTTCCACATGAGGCGTGTTAGTTCCAGAATGGTGAGAAAAAGCTTGATATAACTTCGCCCGTATTAAATTTTTATTTATTTAAATATGTAGTATTACTTGATCTCATTATTATTAGCACATGCTGTGTACGTGTATTATATGCCAACATTCTTGAACATAAAAAATGGGGTTTAGAAAAGGCCGGTTATCAAAAAAAGAGCTATGTTATTACTTTCAATAAAGTGTCTCTACTACGTATTTTATTATACTAAGGGCTATGTCGACGAACTCTATTTTTCTCCCACATAAAGTTATGTATCACATAGCGCTAGCTAAATTGCTACCGCTATGTGATACATAACTTTATGTGGAAGAAAAAGGGAGCTCGTCGACACAGCCCTAAGGTTTATAAGAATTAGGCACTTTTCCACAATTTTATTGTAAAGGATAACTGGTTTCGGTAAACAAGACCATCGTCAGACTAAATAAATAAATGACGCGGCATGACAAATCAAAACATGTTAAATAACGGAGAAGGGTTTATAAATGTGACGTCATTGACTAGATTATTTCCATTGCGTAAGAAGGCTTTCCTAATTTCTATGGTTTCTAGGTAGGGTTTCCTTTTAAATAAAATTGTAGAAAAAGTGCCTAGTGATTTTTATAAACCTTTTTACATGACGGAACCTTATAAATCTGATTTTACTATGAAGACTTACCAGAATTAACCCACACGAGATCACCCGGTCGTTGGAGAAATCTGTATACCGGAATATTCTCCTCGTACAAATCATCTAAATTAGGCCACCAACTACCATGGAGGTAATTGAGGTTATTCCGCTCACAGAGGGCTTGGACTCCTCCCCAGTAAGCGTCCGGCACAGCAAACCATTCACAATCGCCGGGCCCAATGTTTATGTTGATGGAACAAAAATTGTTGTTTTCTTGGTGGCCGGGCGTCCGCGAACCAGGAACCTTACAAAACATTTTATTCCATTAGTTAGGCTCCAAAAGAAGTAATTGTTAACATATATTAAACTAAACTATCTAGTTGCACAAGGGCGAACGGTACAAAAACTTTAGCCGAGGGTGACTGACTTTAAGCCATTGAAAATTCTATACCTCAGGAAATTTAATTGAAAAAGTTAAACTCATGTTATCTCCACAACTTACTTTCATATATAGCTGAACAGTATTCATCCCAAGGATTACATGGCCCACATGCGACAACATATTACTGGCAGACACAACTCTTGCAAAAGCTGGTAGTTTAGTAAGTTCTTGCAGTTGGGACCGCCACTTGCGTTCGTCGGACAGATCCACATTTGTACCGAACCTACAAGGAAAACAAAAAAGATTAAACCGTGTCGTGGGAAACTTAATCCTCCCTTTTTCTCTATACCAGGTATCAGGTCGATTCCTGGATAGTATTTTATTCCACAGGTAGGTAACATTTGCTAAAATTTCAAATTTAATGGTGACGTTGGTCACCACTGCAGAGGCTGTAATTAATTTAGGTATACTTATTAGGATATTCCATTATATAAAAACTCACCCTTGTAGTAATATTTCATCACAATTAATAATAAAAACGAAATTGGAGGGAATCACAATATTAAGTAAAACATTTGGACAGGGGAATTCGAGTAACAACCAAAAAAGACCGGGTCTGTAAATAAAACGAAATTATTCTTTGTTCCAAAACATCTAGCCGAATAAGAAAGAATTCTATCACAAACAATAATGAAGGCCATTGGCCAATCAATTGAAAGAAAGTACAATTATAAATATTTCACTCGGGTCAGTTTTTCCGGTCGTTTTTGGACTTACCGTGTTTATTACATAATTTAAACCTACTTATCTGAAAATCGTATTTATTCTACACAAACATTTTTACAAGACCTACCTTAACATTTTGCGCTCGTGATGGCCCTTAACAACGCCAGGAACAGCTCCGCCTTTCTTCCGGCGCATGTGATTGCTGTCTTTACTGTCTGAATCACTAGTGCTCATGTGGGTCATGCCGGGTCCCCCTCTTTCAGATTCTTCTTTTAAACTGTCCTGAAAACTGCTAGCTTGATATTGCGCATACTTGGCGATAGTAGTGTGACTTCTATGGGAAATACAGGCCCAGGTTCGCCGTCCTTGTGGGTCGGTATTCTCATCGCTTGTTTGCTGCATTTGAGTCCTAACTTCAACTGCATGTTCCGGATTGGCTTCAACGAGCGTCTTAGTTGAAAAAAGTCCTAGATCTAAAAAAATACAAAAATGTTATTTCTCTGCATTTTAACGGTTTAAATATCAAGTATTGCTAGAATAAGTAGGACAATGAGTTTTTCAAATAAGTTCCCAATACGAGCTTGAAAAAATCTACCACGGCTATTTGTGGCCATAATAGGGGTTGTCACGGTGGCGGGAATTCACGTGTTTCCCGAAGTTTCCACAGTATTGTTTACCAAAGAAATATTCGAAGCGGGAAAGTGTAGGAATACATACCAACACATGTTGCCACTGTGCACGTACGTAAGTTCCCAATAATGGTAAAACCGAATATTAACTAACCCATTTTCAGAGCTGCTGCCATTCCTCTAACAACTGCGATCGGATGTTTTAAGCAAAACTCTTGGAGCTGAGGGCTAAAAGCATCTTTCTTGTTTTCTAAATACACCGATGGAGTAGGTGGTAGCAATTGGTCTCGAATTAATTTATGCGGCGGTGGATCTGGAGGTGCAGGCAGTGGAGCCATGTCTCCTAACACTGAACACGAACCCACAATCTTGCACTTCAGTTTCCTGTAAATATACATCAGTATTAATACAATTTTATAATCATAAGTCACTTAATTCGTGGCAATTTGAATCTTTAGGCCCCCACTGTGTTTCTCTATAAAGCATGAAAACGACATATTACCAAACTGACGACAACAAACAGGTTTAATTATACAAACACTGGCCGCTAGTTTGGCATTGGCACTGCAGTTTTGACCTTCCCTTATCTTACTAAGATAATTCCGACATGCACGCACTGCAAATGCTAGGAAAAATAAAAATACTCACTTGACAGTTTCAATAACTTCTTTAGATTTCATGTCGACAACGAATTCAGGCTCACCATCTTCATTTTTTAGAGGTTCTGGCTTGATGCGTTGCAAACCTGAGGAGGTTGGGGGTTTAGGCGAAACTGCCGGACTAGCAGCAGGTTTCGTATCCACTTCCGTTTTTATGGGCTCATCATGAGTTGATGGTGAAAATGGGCCTGAACTGAGAAGTTTTCCGGACCCATTGACAGCAACTAAACAATAACATACGAGTATGAAATATTATGATTAGCGAGTGCTGTACCGTTAGCCTAGAGTTTACCTAAAGAAGGTTTAAGTTCGAAATTTTGGCATTGGCTTGGACATTTATTTACATTCCAGCGGCTTAAAATTTTTCTTTTTCAGCCTATGAATAAATGAGTAAAAAGAGCCCTCACCACTAGTTCCAGGTTCCTCCTTAATGTCGAGATCGGCGGAGTCAGAACCAAAATGTTTCAACAGGTCTTCAGCTAAACTTGAGGGATCGTTTTGATTGAGCAGGGCTGTCAGTTCTTGGTCACTGACCGTGAGATCCGAATTGGGAAAGTCAAAATGGTTGGACGCGAAAGTCGTTGTACTCGCGCTTTTGAATGGCATTCCGGGGCTTTGGGTAGTCGTAGGCACCGCAGCACTTGTTGTAAAACCTTCCGAAAAACTCGTCTGTGGTGCAACTGTCCCCTAAAAAGAAAATTAATAATTATTATTACATTGCGCGTATTTATTTATGATGAAACGGTCGTCCAGCGGTATTTGGTTATTCCAATTTAATTAGGTATTTTGAAATTTAAGACAGACAGTCCAATTATTTTTAGTTGGCTGTTTTTCATTATTTACCCTTTAAAATGCAGTTTTTATTTAACGATTCGGTAATTTTTTGAATTGAAAATAAAAACAGGTCTGTTTCACACGCCAATTCAATGAACAAAAATTAGGTACATTTAGAAAAAATGGAATAGTCACAGTGCACGGCTACGTACACCAAGCCTTATCCAAAGCCATCGGACTCATTTGTTATGTTGGTCACTTGCTGCTACAAGTGCGATTTTCCTGAGAGTTCAGTCAAAAGTAGCATTTCTTACTTGTTGAGGATAGTTTTTGGGGACACTGCTGCCCTGGAACGCATTAAAGCCAGCCGTCCCCGGCGTTCTGTTCCCTGGATTTCCGGACGGAGGAGTCACAGTTTGTCTTTGCTGTTGCTGTTGCCTCAACTGCTGCTGGTGCTGTTGCATCATTCGATAGTTATGCTGCAACTGCTGCAGGACGGCCTGATAAAAACGGGGACATGAAATCAGTTTATAACCAAGATGCATGTAAAATATAAGTAGTACTTAGAAAATCCTATGTGTTTTGTTGAAGCAACTGTAAAAAATTCTGGTTATTATTATAGTTACGTTCTGTTATGAACGAGGCCTAACGTAAACGAAGACCTCCCTTTAAGTGAATTTGCAGTGCATTGTGGTGTGGAAAAAAAGAGAAAGTAAAGAAAAAAAGAGGGACTATGAATATCAATTAGTTATTAGTGGGGGGTAAAGGCTTTATATTTCTCTCTGTTATCACATTTTACCTCAGTGAGTAGCTTCTTGTACTACATAAATAAAAAT
>Ga0194135_10001848_pt1 | contig 12760 bp, 3 predicted proteins | sample LitLau_LLRF_2013_FD_134024 | JGI IMG/M metagenome (GOLD analysis project Ga0194135, IMG submission 134024) | Freshwater sediment microbial communities in response to fracking from North America - Little Laurel Run_MetaG_LLRF_2013 (version 2) | ecosystem: Environmental > Aquatic > Freshwater >... | reverse complement strand
GACTGAAAGAGGTAAATACCCTATGTCTGCCCTTGTAGCGAAAACCATGTAGACACTTCATTTCAGCTTACGTGGTCTGGACTATAGTAGGAAGGAGCTATGTGCAAAATCTGTCTTATCTTAAGCCATGATCGCAGATCGTATTATTGGGAATTGACCAAAGAAGACTGAGCAGACCGAAGAAAGCTCTTAAATTGGTTCATTTGTCAACGATCCCCAAATCTTTGTGTTTGCCATATACCAAGTGTAATCCTACTACTTGTTAGCTGAGCAACTCTTCACAATGTGGGAAGTCATTTTTTCAGACTTGTAGAAAACGGTGTATATAATTAAACGTATATTTATGTATCACTTCACTAATCTTATTCTTCGGTCGATTGGAAATTGAAATAACAAATCCCACTCACACCAAAATGGGCTTGTCACACACGAAGAAGATCCCCAGATTCATTATTATATGTGACATCGTGCAATATAGATGAATCAGAGCAGACTTAATAATTCCTTGTTAGTGGAACAAGGTAAAATAAAACTATCTTACCAGTTTAATCATTTCTATACCAGCCATCGCGAAAAAGTCAATGTAGAGTAAACCAAAACCCTATATGAGTAGAATTAGTAAAAAGTAACATTACGATTTAAACAGAATGAAATGTACCTTTGACAGACTCTTATTAAGTCAAAAGTACCAATAAAAGAGAGATACAAGTTGAGGTAAAATTCACAGTATCACTTCAGTTCATGACGAGATAAATTGCAGCGGTGATTAACCAATGATAAGCATCAAGAAGAACACAAGAGTAGAACAGTAATATTTCATTAATTTTAGTACATCTCTATATTATCCAAGTTTGTGTAAACTTCTCCTAAGCCTCTCTGCGCTGTTTTACCTTTAAAGTTTTATATAAGCAGTAACAAGTCTCATTACAAAGAAAGACAGAGATGAACCTGTTGCACATGCAGTCACAGTCACACTTACCAACACAAACACATTCTTCCAATCTTTCTTACATTTTTATTTCTTTACCTTCCTCGTTATACTTAGGTGGGAAGTTTAACAAGCCATGTATAATTCTACAATTTAATGTGTCAAGTAATAAGGTAATAAATGCCATTTGCGATTTAGATGCAAAAAGAAAACTCTATGGTTACTCAAAAGCCGGTTCCATAATCAAGAATTCTTGACATGTCAACTTATGTAAACCCTGGTCTTGACTTTTCTTCAGAAATATCTAAAATAATTAATTACGTGTCTGCCTTTCCAAATAAGACGAATAGCGAATGCCAATAACCATCCGTGCGTATAAAAGACTAGCTCTTATGTACATTGGGAATTTCAAATTTCAATATAAGTTCGTATAAACTTTGGTTATAATCGTGTGCATTATATATAAAGACTAAAATTCACTAAGTTTCCTTTGCAAGTCAAACAAATTGAACGTTTTTACAGCATCCATCTCTGTGAATTGTTAATCTTTTACTGCATAATAGGTATTAAACTTTGGGGCAAGAATTTCAGATACACAACCAATAATATTATGTATACTTTTCGACACATGATACATGCACAAATCACTGACAACTGACTTTTTTACTTTGCCGTTTATGTGAATCTTATTATGTGCATGCTTTCGATACTTGTGAATTTCGCAGGCGACTTACAAACTTAATCTTTAGATGATAATAGCTTTTTGTACAACTTTGCGTGTCGTTTGAAACCTTGTAAGTTCCATCATCTTATATCAAGATTCCTCTGTAGCATGTGCACATTCCGCGACTTCTTATAAAGTATAATTCCCTGTAGCTAGTTACCTTTGCAAACAAATATATATTCACACGTTGACCAACAGGCATATGTGAAAAGAAGCCAAAGACAGAGAAAACCTTTTTCGATACTTCCATTCAAACTATTTGTCTTCAGGTCAGGTCAGGTTAGCAGTCAAATTGGCTCTCAACCTCTTTTGCTACTGTCATAAAACAGGAGATAATATTATTGGCTCGTCTACAAATACGAACAACCATACAAAAAGAGATTTAGAGAAAATATTACAGCTTTTTTACAATTGTGAAACAAATTACTAGAGAAGGAAACCAAATTTCCTACATAACTCCTCGTTCTTTTATATGTCTTATATTTCATTCTGGTTTGTCTCGATAAGAAAGTAATTAATATTTTGTAATTCTCTCTGAATCTCTCTGACTGCTTAGCGTTAGTTAGCGTCTTGCACGGATTTCTTGTAAAGACTAAAATACACTCTTCAAAGTGACAGCATAGTACAACATTTATCCACCAGTGTAAAACACAACATTTATCTGAGTTGCTTCATTGAATTGAACAGTTGAATTGAAACAGTTTCTGATTTTCATACGAATGGAGAACTCTAATTGTCAATTAATTTGCATCTCGTATAATCTGTAGTTCAATTATATTCTGGATATCATAACTTCAAAAATTGACTTCAAGGGGCTTCATTTAATTTAAATGAATTGTTTGAGCTTCTCCTATTCCAACAGAGTTTGTGACCACTGAAAACTGATTTTTGATTGATGGTCAATATTTAGCAGCACCATTGGATGCATAATCCACTTTTGTACAGATTAAAAAAACAACTCCTAGAAGGTATTTGAAGAATTCGTTTACATTAGCAAACGATATACAATGAGTAATTTATGTTTTATACGAAACACATATGCTTAATATGTAAGTAATTCGTGATTAGTTGATTTCAGACTTTAGCTGAAAATAAATTTTACTTAATTGGTACTTCCTTCTCCTGAAAGTTTCAGTGCATTCATACTTTTGTATATTAGACACAGAATCTTTAAAATTTCATTAACTTGAGCATTTATTATTTGTCTGTGCTGCTGCCTTTGAGTTTACATACACTTTAATTAAAAATCTATAGTGAGCAGGAAACACTCATGAATGAAATCCCTGTAGTAATCTCACATACTAAAAATATTCTGAATCTGTTTGTTTAAATGTTTCTGAGTCATTTGCGGATGATGAACTTATTATTGCACCTGAAAGACAGAATGGAAATTAGAAGATGTTCTCAGAACTTCAAGTGATTTAGAAAATCCCCCGTATCGTTCAGACTCACTAGTACTAGAACGCTGTGTAGGCAGTAGATGAAGGACATTCAGGCAGGCAAATAATGACACAGACGTACGGGAAGCTTTCATTTTTACTTCGAAAATGTGTGCGTTATCATTTTTAGCTGTTGTGTTACTATTGGATTATACGAAGAAAACGATTCCGGAAATTCATTAAAAGTGGTTTGTATGAGAGGAGACGAAGGTTACAAAATATTAACAAATTCGAACGATACATATCACGTATCAGGTTTCCTGAAAATGATCTGGAACTGAATTACATATTGTGACACACGCATAATGCTGGTGAGAGTGTGGGTGAAAGAGATGAAACCTTTATAAAGAGAAGGAAAAGGTCGCTCGTAAACGACCACGTTAGCAATAGCGAAAGTGGAATAATAAGTAATGAGTCTGAAGATACAGAATCTGAAGAAGCCATTAATGCTCCTGAAAATGTTCCGTTTGGGTTTGAGCTGTCAAGTGCTGACTCAGAAGAAGAAGATCCATGGAAATTGGAACGCATGGTTTTAGACACTTTGACCTAATACTGAAAAAAAATTTTTATACGGCTAGTAATACATGTTTATCTATGAATTCAAATGTCTAAGATGTTGCAAATATCTTTATCGACGAATTTTATGTCTGGAATGTCTAGAATGTTTTTTAGAATTAAGATTTGCTTTTTTACCTTTTTACTCTCTACTCTTACTCTTGATTATAAGTTGCTGGTAGTTGTTATTATATATTTACCTTGTGTTATAAAGCTGTGAAATAGGTAACTAAATAAATAATAATTTGACTTTTGTGATTTTATAAAACATACATTGGGTTACTGTCTCATAAAGCTTTTCAAGATTCCAAATAAATATTATTCGATTATTCCATATTTAAGCTTGGAGCATAGGCAATGCTCTTTAATATAGTCATTTGGCAAATCCAGCAACAATAATCTAATCTACACTTTTGTCTACTTTTTACGTATATGCTGCTTAATGATAATGATAAATTCATCAAATTAAATCTTACCTTTAAATTACTGAAAAATATAAGTCAATTCTTTAAAAAGTTTCTGCACGTAATCGATTTTCTCCAAGGAACAAATTCAATTTGTGCATGTAAAGTTGTATAGTTAGGATGTACATTACCTTTGAAAAAGCAATTCCATAAAAGATCACTTAACATGCCTCAGATTGTTCCTGAATCATTCTGTCATTCTCTGCGCATGTTGTGTTAGATGCTCGGAATAGTTGTATTATTGATGAATTTAAAAAAAGGAATAACCACACCATAGAAATGAATACATAAAATCGTAATGATTCCCATCATTCGCGTATATCATCTTCCGTCTCAATGAAAGGTTTCACAATTTGAATCAGGTACAAGTCAATGATTTCTCCTTCGGTTTTAGATTCAAAAGCCTCGGAGCAATGGATACGAATTTTTCACTGTCTCATCTTTTCTGAGCACTTGTGGAAAAGAGACAAAAGGTGATGACAGTTTTGTTACAGTTGCTTGGTATTGTAGGAGCTTCAGAGATCTTGAAATTAACAAACAAAAGTGAGATTAGTGAAGTTAAACACTTACTTAAATCATTCTCAAACCAACATCTCATACAAAGTGACGGAATGATCTAAAAATAATCTTCCTCTCACTTCTTACATTTTATAAAATGGATTACTTTATTATTAACAAATAGTTAGCTTCCAGTGTAAGTCTGTTTCGAATGGTGCTCACGTTCCTGCACATAATATGGATGATTTAAGCATCGAAATCAAATAAACCAGAAGATGTATTTGTAAAAACGATGGGAGCTTATTTAAATTCCAAGTCTACCTTTACAAGTTCTTCCATCTTTTTAAGATAGCTTCCATAGAAATTAAAAAATTCCAGTATCTATTGTAAGATGTTAGATTGGCTACTCTTGAATTTATAAGATACTTTCTTTGTTTTGGTATAACTGGCTAAATTGGTATCACTTACTGATACTTTCTAACCAAACCTGCGCTACAGATATACACAGGATTTCATGAAATGCACTTACGCCGTCGAGCTTTTTTTATACTCACAATTAAGGATAAATATCAATGGAGCAATTATTCGAAATAGAACTTATCTCGTGATGGTCACTGTAACTTTATATGTGTTTGAGCAAAGTTATATCAATATTTCTAAGGCTAGGTGAGCGTTTGGTAGAATGTGCTACTTAAATATAATTAAATCATAAATCATAGTGCAATAAACGAGAGAATTTTCATGTTATCTTTATACTGAATCATGTCCTTCAGAAGCAATAAAGAGATGTGCAAGAATGTTACTATGGATGGAGTGACAGTGGTCAAGTGGAAATAAACGACAAATAAATTACATATTGTTTTTGTTAGTTGGTAAAGTCAATTGCATTGCACATTTTTAAATGAGACAAAAGTATGTCCTGGTTTTAACTACTTCACTCACAGGTCAAAAATTCTAGTTTATGTCACCGCGAAGTAAAATGAGATGAATTTATATTTGTTAAGGTATGCAATATTTATTTATCGTTTTGAAGGCGGAATCCCATATTGACCATATTAAGACAGCCTTCCTTGTTTATCTATGTTTAAATATTAGATTTGTAAGATACTTACAAACATTTCGACGTTAGGAACGACCATAATAAATCAGAAAAAAATTATAGGGTCAAATGTATAAGTATTCTCAGAGAGAGAGAGTTTCAATGCATTGTCCTTGAGAATGATCTTTTCATATTACCTTTTATTACAGAATCATATACACCTGAAAAAATAAAGAAATAAAGATGTGAGGAGAATGTCTTTATGGATTGGGTGAGAGTGGTCAAGGGAAAATGAAGGACAAACAAATTACAATTTGTCTGTGTTAGTTGTAAAAGTCAACCACATTGCACATTTTGAAATCAGACAAAACATATGAAGACATCCAACCACAGCTACTTGGCTACCTATGGTTAGGTACTACATTTGATAGATGGTAATGAAAGTTTCGGCATTAGGATTAAACAAAATAGATCTTGCATGCAGTAATAAGAATTGTTTGATATAAGATTAAAAATTCTAGTCCCTTTTTAAATAAAAGTTATACTACTACTGGAAATCCGAATTGCGATGTTTGTATTAACTAATTTATTTCTTTGGTTGACATAGCTAGAATAACAAAAGTAGGATGGTATGTCGCGTCAAGGATACTGCCCAGAAACAGATTTATTAGATATAATATACATAAGATATAACTATTTAATTAGATTTCGAAAAATACTATTCACATTCACCTTTTTCACAGATCTTCGTTTTTTAATCGAAGCTTCACTGCAGCAGAGCAGTACCCTTGTAGCAATAGTGAATCAGACCTGTACGTACGCGTCAGTTTTGCCTTGAAACAACTGACTTCCATTTATCTATACCAATTTGAGAAAATTTATCCCGCAGAGCCTTCATGGAAAAACTAAAAGAGAAAATAAAGCTGGTTCAAGTACTGAGCTAGAGCTAAATTAAAGATTATACAATGAGGAAATAGACGAGTAATAAAAATTCACGTTCAGCAGAAGAAAAATTACAGAAAAAGTGTCCTTCGTTCCATCGATCATTCTTATTTACCTGCCATTGATTACTTTACGTGTAGCAGATAAATCAATCCATTGGGAACACAACACGTAATTTGACACCTGAATTGAATTGGGAACGACAATAAAACTCGCATATATTGATACGAAAAAATTTATTGCGCGAAGAACTTCTGAAAAAGAAACTTAGAATTTAAAATTTAACTCTAGTAGTACTATTATGTATCCTCCATTTAATAGATTTCAGGAAAGTAGAAATCAAGCATTCGAATGAACCATAGATTTTCGTAAGTATTGTCAGAAAGGGTTTAACTGCATTGTCCGTGAGAATGAGGGCAAATTGAAAAACAAAGTTAAAACACTTTTTAATGAAAGTTAGGCTTCTTTTGAAGTCTCAAGTCATTTTTTTCTGAATCAATGCAGCATTGATACAATTTAATCAAGTACTTTATTTGAATTTGTTTATCTTTTATGACAATAAATTTATCACGGCTCTCAAGTTATGCATTATTGTAATTGATAATCAGACAACCTGGTGTCAGATTCAGGGCTCATTACTTGTCGTCTCATTACTCCCATTATTGTAAAGAGATTTGTGGCACTCTGGAAGCTACAAAAAAGTTTCTGAAAGAGTCACATACTTTAATATGAGTGAATATCCTGATATCGCATGTATCGTTCTTTATTTAACGTTGGGTATTCTATTCACAAATTCAAAAAACAAGTGTAAAATGACAAAAAGGTTAAGCAACACGCTGTATATAATTCCTGCACAGGCGTACATGTCAAAGTCATGTAAGCCTCAACTTGAATTCTGATTCAAAAATTCGCCATGGTAAGCTCCTCCAGAAATAATACTCTTGTTTATTTTGTTCAATATATTTATTTAATTTTGGACAAATTGTGAGAACAATCCGCAGAGATATTATATTCAATACGCTTTTCAATTTTTCTTGAGGTTTTACATTGTCAGTCAGTAATTTATGTGAGCTATCAAATGACGGATTAGTGAGCTCATTATTAGCTATTTATTCGCAGATATGAACTTTCGAAGTGCCTCACATCCAAGTATGTTATAATGAGCTTACAATAATTGAATAATTGTAGATTGTGATTAACATAAATTTTCATCTTCCAACAAAGTTAATTTATTTATTCATCTAGGGTTTGTTTGCGTATTCACAAAAATGCATAATATTGAACGATTCCCCTAACCGTCTTCAAATGGAGGGATACAGATAAAAACTACGTGTTTACGCAAGAGAGATAGATTTTATTGAAACCGTAAGCAAATTGGAAATATAGCAAAAAATATTGTTCTTATTTTCATTAGCCTTTTACCAGCTGAACTAGAGTAAATAGCGCCCGAGATTTGCCAGCTTCCTTTAGCCGTCAGAGTCTAGAGTATTTATTTGTATTCAACGGGAAAGAAAAATCACTTGGAACTCAGAGGAGAATACGACCAAGATTGAATGACGACGAGAAACCAATTTGAGTCCTTCATTCCATAATCCCTTTTTATTTTATTGAGTCAGGTTGGTCGCAGTGAGATAACCAGAATTTTATTTCATACCATCATTCCTTGCACTAATTTCTACTCACCTTACGAAAGTAATTCCAGGTCATCAGTTGACTTGTAATGACTAAACCCAAGATTAACGTGAACTGCTTTATGTAAAATGGAATGATAAAACCCTCCATGAATTCACAACTTCTGTTCTCTTTCATAATCAAAAATTCTCAGACCCTGCGAATGAAGAAAAAATACGATAGACTAAGCTCATTATTTTACGGTTCTTCGATTTTAATTTTCAAAATTAACCATCTGGTGTTTGCAAATTGGAGTTATGTATGAGATAAAAAGGCAAAATCTTACGATTAGTGGCAGAATTATTCTATGGGCTAATATTAACAACTTGCGGTATGTTGTTAAAGAGCACTGCTAAAGGTACTACGATTTATTTTCGAAGCCTTAAACGGCAATTAATAGTTATTAGACAAGTAAAAACAAGAAAGGAACATAATACGCAATAAGCATACATGTCTGTCTATTTCAAGCTGGCTCAATTCACAAGAGCAGTAGCAATTGTAGAAACAACCTTTTACGTGTATGATTTTTGTATTACTAGTAAATTGGTATAACTTACTGATACCTTCAAACCTTATCTGCACTACAGATATACACAAGACTTCAAGAAATGGACTTATGACGTTGAGTCTTGTATATTATCACAATAAATGATAAATACCAACAGAGCAATTCAAATCTTGACGTTCAGAATGCAGTTGTCGTCAGTTTGGTCAAAAGATTATAACTGTGGCAGTCCTGTCGATGCAAATTGATTTAAAGAGTGTTAGATGGGTTGAAGTTAGAAAACTGGATTCCTGGGCGTTACAATACAGTGTTGTTGGTGGGGTGGCTGGGAGGGTAACAATTTTACTGGTACACTGATTAGAACCAAACAATACATATTCATTGACATCCGTAAAATTTAAATTTTCAAATATAGATCACACAATTCAGTTTCCGGAATATGGTGTGAAGATGTTTAAATTGTCATTACAACGGTATTACCATAATGCGTTTGATATACTTGAGAGTTTGTAGTACCGATAAAAGTACTTACCCAATTTAAAAAACCAGAGAGAGATGTATCCAATAAAAGCTTTTAGTTGGTTTTAAATTATGCGAAAAATATTACATGACTGTGGTTATGTATTTACGTAATTAATCCTCAGTCCAATTGAAAAAGCATAATGTAGAATTAAAACTTACCAACGAAAGTCACACAAGTATTAAATGAATAGACACAACCTCATGTAGGAAGTATAGTCGCTTATGATATTATGGTTTTTTACAAAATACACAAGAAAAAGAAATCGTTTTCTTTTGCCTTTTACATATAACATTAATATCGTAAGGCTGCTGCTGGCTGGTGTACAGATGAATGATCTTTTCAGACAGGAAAAACAAATCAGGATTACGGATTTTGGATACCAAATTATTATCTTAGACCATGAGAAAAATAGCGGAATCCTGATACCTCCTGGCCAAATACTGCAATTTAAAAAACCATTCATCTCGTAGTGACTTTTATGAACACCCGACATGAACATTATGAAGCCATGTCTACAAATTGCTGAAAGCTTTGACTCCAAACGCTTACCTTTTGAATGTAGCTTTCGCTTGATGCATTATGAAGGGAAGGCAAGTTAGTCAGGTCATGAATCAAAATCAGCGGCTTTTAACAGAGTAAACGAGAATTTGATTGGAACTTATTAACTAGCTTCTTAAAAAACCCTTGTTACTTATACGGAGCATGAATGTATGGAAAGAAATTTAAGAATTAGCTAATAATTATGCATATTATATTGCAATTTTCAATTAACACCGTATAAATGTGTTTCAGAGAGGTGGAAGTTTTAGTATTATTAGTAAATTGGTATCTCTTGCTGATACTTTCTAACCAAACCTGCACTACAGAAATACACAGGACTTCAAGAAATGGACTTATGGCTTCGAGTCTAGTTTATGATCACAATTGAGGATGCATATCAATGGAACAATTCTAATCTTGAAGTTCAGCATGGCGTTATCTTCAGTTTGGTCTAAAGATTACAACTGTGGTAATCAGTGCTGCAAAAAATCCTGAGTCACCTTCCGGTTGCAACAAAAAAATTTGGCTTAGTGATGAAATAGAGCCAAAAGAGATTGTTCCCAGTTGAAAAAGGATTTCTTTTTACTAAAACTAATCACTTTTAAGTAGACCCAAGTGTAAATAGGAGAGAGTTTATTTAGGGGGTGGAAAGATGAATATGTTTGTTGGAAAGCCGTAAAGTCAAAGTCTGGCGGGGCAAAAGTAAATTTCAAAACTAGAAGTGAAGTGGACGAGTCTTTTACTCTCTTAGTTACGAGTTATTTGATACTAGTGTCACAGACGACTACGAGTGGGAAAATTGGGAAGAAGAAAATTTGCTTCTAACCAATAAATTCACCTGCAATGCGAAAGTTTTGTGCACTTACGATACTGGAAATTGAATTCCGTGACAAAATCTAATAGACAAAGGTTTACAGTTCGACTTTATTTAAACGAATTACAAGGCGATTTACAGTAATTTGACACAATCTGTTATAGTGTGGAAGCATTTTTTCAAACTTTAATGCAGCAGACTAAAATTTTGGTGGCTAATGTAAATTACAAAACAACATATTTAGACATCTGTTGGACGACATCGATGAAGTAAAGCCAGAAAACAATGAAAAAATGTTGCAAATGATGCAGTTTCTTCTTTCTGATGAAGTTAGTCTGTGGAAAGATTGATGATTGAGAAACTCAATTTACTTAACGTGGATAAGACATTTAAACAAACTTTGCTGACAAATATTGTCAACAGGATAATCCTTAAACAAACGCTATCAATTTATTTCACGTTTTATAATTGTTTGGCTGTAAAGCGAGTGCCAGGAGCAGATATTCTTACCTTTATTTGTTTTTTGGAGAGTTGTGGAAAACCGATTATAAATTTTTTAGAACCAAAAGAAAGAATCAGAACAACTTCTTTTGGAGCTGTAGTGCAAGACAGTAGGCAGTTCAATTTAAAGCACAATAGTGTAAGTGAATATTTTTATGACAAGATAATGACAAGTGATCATTTTTAAACTTTAAACCATATTATAATAATACGCATGAAGGTTGGCTTGTAGATCGTTCCAAAATGTCAAAATGCCAGACTGATAATTGCTTTACACATTTTAAAATGGAATGGCACATTGGAGTCTTAGGAAGAATTCCAAAGAAATATAGAATTGGTGGTTGTCTAAATGGCAAGGTGTGTAGGTGTCTAAATTCAACAGCACTTTTTGAGCAATAATTCAGCAACAGGGTTAAATAGCATCAATATTGCGCACTTATGTTTTCAAGTTTGCTAATGCAAGTAGAAGTTCTAAATTAATATTTTCGTTTTAAAACTTGAAGTCACAAATATTTTCTGAGCTAAATTGGCAATTGTGTAATTTTGATACAGCTTTTTCTAATTCTTTGTAAGAGCAGCGTGTTCGGTTACATTGTCAATATCTGTTCGTTGGTGAATCTTAATATTTATCTATGGAACCCGTCTGCAACAGCTGAAAATCTTTTGAATTGTAAAGTGTTGCTTGTAGCCCCAGATAAGAATAAAACGCAGAAGAAAAATTATCAGTCATCTAGTAATGTTAGTAAAAACACTTTGATCTGTAAGCACATTAAAAATTCAAAAAATATTGTAATGAGAATTGATAGGAGAGAGATCAGACTGTTTTAAAAAATTTTCAATGAATTCATCCTGAAAAATAACTTACCAGGTAAGTACCTCAGGTGCAAGTTGAGTTGGGGGTACTGTTATACATCAAAATCTTCAGGATAACGCGTAGAGCCAGTAGCAGGTTCGAGGGGGAGACCCCTGGAAGGAGTTTTTCCTTTACCGCGCGAATACTATGAGAGGCCTGAGAAGGGTTTTTCTATCTCCACAAAACGGAATTCAGATTCTTGTTCAACCCGTTATTCTCAAGATTTTGGTATATACCACAACCCCCAACTCGACTTGCACCTGAGGTACTTACCTGGTAAGTTTGAATTAAAACGAAAAATACAACCCAAACTTTGCATTGAGGTGGTGTCGAAAGATGCGAAAATGTTATTTCTGTTTTCCTGTTTTGATTCATTTGAGTATAAAATGCATTTACTTTCAAAGTAAGGAAGTAATTTTGTACATTGGAAAGATTCTGCTTTTGATCCTCCATGAAAAGGGTTCCTATTAAAATTGTTGTGTGGAACTTCCCAATATTTTAAGTTTATTGGGAGTCTCATTTATCAATTGAAGTCGAGAGTCTCGTGAGAAATTGAATTTCGAATTAACATAAATGAATCTCCGAGTAAAAATATTTGAACTGGAGTAACGAATTGCACTGAATGCAAAATTATTCCCAAATTAAGGTCAGAAATGTGATTGAAGGCGGAAAGAAGTATTTTCCTCTCGCTAGACATTTCCTACTGGATTCATTAAATATACCATTTAATGAATCCAGTAGGAAATGTCTAGCGAGAGGAAAAT
>Ga0194135_10001847_pt1 | contig 12763 bp, 16 predicted proteins | sample LitLau_LLRF_2013_FD_134024 | JGI IMG/M metagenome (GOLD analysis project Ga0194135, IMG submission 134024) | Freshwater sediment microbial communities in response to fracking from North America - Little Laurel Run_MetaG_LLRF_2013 (version 2) | ecosystem: Environmental > Aquatic > Freshwater >... | reverse complement strand
GGTCAACGTAAGCTTCTTGGCCGTCTCCTCAAAGTTCTGCTGGAGCTCTTTGTTAAACGCTGCATGGCTTTGTTTAACGCTATCCTGTGCCGTTTTTTGTTTCTCATTCAGATATTTTACCACCTCAGGAAATGCAGATGTTCCTATTTGCGCAAACTTCTGTACAGCAGATTCACCTTGTTCTTTAAAACTGGTCAAATTTTTTGCGAACTGGCCCATGTTGTCTTTTTGAAATACATTATAAGCATCGTCCAAGCTATTGCGAGTGTGGTCAAAAGTATAGATTTCATGCAAACTGAACTACAATAGACTAGTAGACGTGTTCTTCAAAATATTCAACTTACTTTTTCTGGATGTCTTTACTGTTTTTCAAGAAGCTTTCCACTAAATTCTTGTTCCCTGTACAATTCATTCCGTAGTTTATATCGAGAATTTCAAAGGATACGGAAATAAATACCTAATTACCTTTCAGAACTTCGTTCTTAATATCCGTACTGCCTTTAACATAATTCGTCTTGACTTTGTCGTAGTTCGTATTTGCTGTCTTCACATAATCTTCATAAGCTGTTTTAGATTGTGCTAACATTGCAGTACATTGCCTAATATAGATAATCATTCCATAAATAAAGCACGGGTTAGAATAAAAATTTAGTACTTTTGTATATCAGTATCTCACTTTTTGAAGTCTTCAATCATAGCTAAGTATTTCTTTTTCATTTCGTCTTTGTTACATCCTTCTGCAGGACAAGTGAATTCCGTGGTTTTAGGAAGGTTAATTTTGTCGGACATAATTTCCAATTAATAGCTCTAAATTAATTAGAGCTTGCTGACTTTATTTTGTAAGCTACTATACAAATTCTTTCTCCATCAGAATCAGAAGATTCCATGTTAGAATTATCATTAACATGCAGCTGCATGTAACATTGACGACTTTGGCAGTTTATTGTTAATGGTACAGGGTGTTTCGTGAGTAGTGCAACAAATAATATTTTATATGTAGAATTGGTTCAAAAATTGTTTGTTTAGATTTTTACCTCCCTTGAATCGCGAGGAACTTGAAAGCTTGCTCAAGAGTAATGGAATTCTTCCTGCAGATGCATCTAAAGCATCAGAGAAATGTGTGGAAATATCAGGAGATACCCTAAAAATCGGTAACACCTCGGCAAAAATTTGGCCTGACACGGAACACAAATCTAAAGTTCCTCATGTTCTGTTCTACAATATCCAGCAAGTAAGTTGATTCTTCGATAAATTCACAGTAATATTTATATCCCTGAACTAATGCCACATCGATATTATATTTCAGCACGTAAAAGTTCTGGAAGAGCTTCTACAGGATTATCTGATGGGCGAACATTTACTTTTGGTCGGAAATCAAGGAGTGGGAAAAAATAAGCTAGTTGATCAGCTTTTATTTTTGTTGAACCGTCCCAGAGAATACATCCAGCTTCACCGGTAAAATATTTTGCCAGCTAAATGAGTCACAGTCACAAGTAGTCGGTATAAATCATAGTTATTTAAAATTACAGGGATACAACCGTTCAATCTTTGACGCTGCAACAAAAAGTTGTGGATGGGATAGTCATCACTGAAGATTCTCCTTTAGTTAGAGCTGCAAGGGAAGGTCACGTAATAATAATTGACGAAGCTGACAAGGCTCCTACTCATGTCACTTGTATTTTAAAGGTAGCAATTACTTTTGACTTACAGGTTTTAAATCTATTAATTAATTCAAAAACAAATTAATTCTCAATTTCTGAATCTCCATACAGACATTGGCCGAAAGTGGTGAAATGATCCTGTCCGATGGAAGACGAATCATCCCTCAATCCGTAATTGATCGTCACTATCAAAGCCTGAGTGCAGAAGAAAGCAACATGATCATACCGTTGCATCCTGACTTCAGAATATTTGTTCTTGCCAACAGACCTGGGTTCCCGTTCTTAGGAAATGACTTCTATTCAGTTCTGGGTAAGTTAGAATCAGCGACCGGTGGCTTTCCTCTACCTTCATGTATTGACATCAGTAAACGTATTTTAGGGGACTTGTTCAGTGTACATGCCATTGACAATCCGAGTTTTGCGTCGGAAATGGAGCTTCTGAAGAAATACGGGCCAGATATTGATCATTCATACCTGGAAAGAATTGCAAAGGCTTTTGGCGACCTTAGAAAAATGGCAGATGAAGGAGTTATCAACTATCCGTACTCCACGCGTGAAGCTGTTAACATCATCAAGCACATGCGGGTTCGTAATTATCAGATAGTAATGCAACCTCCGATCATTAGAAGTATAGACATGATGGTTTTGTGCATCTAGAAATTTCCGCGAGATTCTTTGGCTGAAGCCATTGATAACGTCTTTGACTTTGACGTTTACAATGCAGAATTGCGACAAACGGTGAAAGAAACGCTGAAAAAGTATAACTTACAACCAAGCGACGGCGTTTTATTGAGGAATCGAAGAAGCAATGATGGGTAAGCTTGAGAGTTTGTAAATACAAGAGTGATTTTTTTTAATTTGGGTTTTTTTATTCAGAGAACTTTCAGCTAAGGTTATCTCAGTCAAGGAACTAGAAAGGTTAAAACGAGCTGGGGATTTAAACGAAATGAAGAGCTCCACGAAAGATTTCCAACCAGAAGACTTCAAAGCTCCTAAGCATGGGAAGGTCGATGCTACAGGTGCTCCTCATGTCGGTGGTAACACATGGGCAGGAGGATCTGGGGGAATGTAAGACGCGTTCGTTTTAGTGTCCAAAACATTAGTCTGATAACTTTTATGTACAGGGGTACTGCAGGCCTAGGAGGGGCAGGTGGTCCATATAGATTGGATTCCGGAAATCCGGTGTTCCAGGTTTTTAATAATTACAATGTAATGACAGCCTAGGGTTTATTCTTACATGTAATAATTTTTGCAGGTTTCAGACGAAGTCAAAGAAGCAGTCCCTCCAGAAGTTCGCCGGATGGCTCGTGAAATGGCCAGAAAGGCTTTTGAAGAACGTTTGAAAGAAATCAAAATGAGTAAATATGAAGGAAACGTTTACGAAGAATTTCTTGGTCCCATCAGACCACAAGTTAGTTGACTTATTTTAATCGATTGTCTAAAAAGACATCATAGCAAGTATATCATATCTTTGTGTACAGGTTCAAGCATTGCGTGTTGTTTTAACTTCCTTACAAGCAAAAGCAAAAGAGCGGAAATGGGTGAAACATCAAACTTCTGGAGAGTTAGATGACTCCAAGATTATAGAAGGTGGGATTTAAAACTTCCAACTTTGGGGTCCGCATAAGTATAGCATATTTTGTATATCTTCATCTTATTTTCAGGTGTAATTGGAGAGAAAAATGTGTACAAGTCTAGGAAAGATGAAGAACCCGAACCTGGTGATCCGCAACAAAAGCCAAAGCGCTTAAAATTAGTTGTGGATGTCTCAGGGTCTATGTATAGGTAAGTTATCACAATGGGATTCGTGTTAGATGCGCAGTAATGCATGGTTTTTGGACTTGCTAATTACTATCTATCAGGTTCAATGGCTACGATCGGCGTTTGGATCGAGTTTTGGAGTGCTGTTTGATGGTCATGGAATCCTTTAAAGGCTTTGAAGATATTTTCCAGTATGAAATCGTAGGTCATTCTGGAGATGACTTTAAATTACCTATAGTTGGACTGAAAGAAGTGCCTAAGGATAACAAGGAGAGACTTGATATCATGAGAATCATGCACCTTCATGCGCAATTTTGTGCTTCTGGGGACAATACTTTAGAAGCTACACAAGAAGCTATAAAAACGCTAGGTGCTGAATTAGATGACTATGATGAGTCATTTGTCATTGTGCTATCTGATGCTAATCTAGAAAGATACGGTATAAATCCAAAGGAATTGGGCAAAATTTTAAACGCCAATTCTGAAGTAAAAGCATTTTCGGTATTTATTGGATCACTTGGAGATCAAGCCGAAAGGTACGTGTATTTATTATCCAATGATATACTACACAACTGCTTGAATCATTATGGTTGAATTTGAATGAAATGTTTTATTTTGGTGCATCAGGTTAACCGAGCAACTACCCCCTGGAAAATCGTACGTATGCTTAGACACATCTAAACTTCCAAAGATCCTGCAAAGAATTTTTACTCAATCTATACTTTCTTAGTAATAGTAATACATTATTGAGATTGTTTCAAATTTTTAATTATGTTAGTATTCAATGATTCAAATATAACTAATTCGAATTCAATTGAAAACACCCGAGATCTGCATTTATTAATTTGACTTGTAATATCGCAATAAAAATAAAATGCTCGTGTTATCACAACGCATTAAAGTTTATCAGAGCTCGTGTTCATTGAAACTTGTCACATTTTATCGCATTTCATTCTGTTTCATAGCATCGTGACAAGGATTCGCGTTTAACTTAGCAAAGATACGAGACACATGAGAGACATTAGCGCATGGTTTCTTTTAATGACAGAGATAACGATAAATCAGCGATGAAAATAAGTAACCAAACTATTGTACTGTATTTATATTAGTAAGGTTGCACTTGAGCAACCGCAAGAATCCAGAATTGTGTCAATTTACCTCTGTGAAAATGGCTAAAGAGTAAGAAAAGCTGATTACAATATTTTATTTGCAATTGTCTGTTACACTCATTTTTCTATTTGACAGAAAGGGAAGCAAGAAAGTTTTAGGTTTGGAATTTGCACCTGTCAAACTTCCTTGGGAAAGACGCATGCAGACCGTGTCAATAATAACATGGTTCTTCATTATGATCGCATGGCCATTGATGTCTTATCCTGTTTTCATTTACTTCACTTTTTTCACGACCTATGGATGGATATTCACCGTTCCTTATCTTCTGTGGATTTATATCGACAGGAAAACTTGTAATGTTGGGAGCAGGAGGTATGTGACTTCTTGTAATTGGCAATCTAATGTCTAGTGTCTAATCTAATGTTCGGTATGGTATTGGCTTGTAAATTTTGACATTCTCAATTCGCAAGGATACCATTCACACGAAAATGGAAATTATGGGAGTACTACAAGGACTACTTTCCAATTCAATTGGTGAAAACCGTAGATTTGGATCCTTCTAAAAATTATCTATTTGCTTCTCATCCACACGGAATCCTTTGCAGTGGAGCATTTTCGTCGTTTGCAACTGATTCACATGATGTACGAAAGGTCTTCCCTGGACTTACCTTCTCGGTCCTGACATTAGAAATGAATTTTAAGTTTCCACTTCTTCGGGATCTTTTGCTGTCTTTAGGTATTTATGTTCGATATGATATTATACTTGAAGGTTGGTTAGCGTGCAATTTTGTTTTTTGAGACAGGTGTATGTTCTGCAACACGGGACAGTATGAATTACCTATTAAGTCACCCTAGCGGAGGTCAGGCCGCTGTTTTAATTCCAGGCGGAGCCCCGGAAAGTCTAGACTCACATCCAGGAAGTTATGTTGTCCAACTAAAGAACAAAAAGGGATTTGTCAAGGTGGCTATGCAGAATGGGTGAGTGAACCATTTTGAAGTTCCAAATCGTATCCCACTTCAAACTATTGTAAGTTTTCCTTGTGAACGAATCTTTTAGAAGTGATTTGGTACCTGTCTTCTCTTTTGGGGAAACTGAAATCTTTGAGCAGATTCAAAATCCTAAAGGATCGTTCGTAAGAACAGTTCAAGAATTTCTACAGCAAAAGTTGCAGATAGCTCCAGCTGCTTTCTTTGGCAGAGGCGTGTTCCAGTACTCCTTCGGCGTTTTACCGAAACGTAGACAAATCACAACTGTTGGTGAGTGGCAACGTTAAATTATTATGCTGTTTGGAAGCAATTCTCATCTCTGGTGAATTAATCCCGATAATCCCTTATTATTTGCAGTGGGTGCTCCAATAAAGGTTGACAAGATAGCTCAGCCAACTTTAGAGCAACTGAATGAACTTCACGCACGTTACGTCGATGCAGTTGTAGACTTGTTTTATAAGTACAGAGGTGAATATGCATTAGATCCTAATGATGTTATTTCTATTGTTTAAATCAGACGATCTTTTATCTAAATGACAAGCTTGATTACTTGTTAATAAAGTCATGTAATGTGTTAACAACACCCCTAGAGGTATGTATGTCATGTCGGAGAGCAGAATCCAGACACTCTACTGTATCGTATACACTAACAATGATCGGTATTGGTCCCTTATTCGGGGTATAGGGCTTTGATATGACGGACTCTTCTTTATACTCCTACCCTTATGGAGGCGCAATGAGACAAGTGATTATTATGTCACTCCAATGATAATTAAATGAAAGTTACATTGCTGAGCATGATCATTGTAGGAATGCGAATTTTCTAAGTTGTACTTTTATATTAAGAAGAGTTCCGGGACGGGACTGAGGTATTTCAAAGAGTTTCAATGTCAATATTAAACCAATCGTAATATTCTCAGAAGAGTAGAATTCCCAGGTGGAAGAGTTTCTTCAGTTTCGGGAAGTTCTTCAGTAGTCGGTGGTGGTAAAGTGGTAGTTCCATTGGTAGCTGGAAAGGTTCCTTCAGTCTCAGGTGTTTCTGGGGTACTTGGAGTAACAGGAGCCAACACGGTCACTCGAATTGTTTTAGTCAACGAATTAGTCTCATCATCAGCGGTCAGAATAGTTTGGTATTCTCCTTCGGTTACACTTGGATCGACTTGGAAGTCCACTTGGTACGAGTACTCGGAGGGAACTCCTTGGCTCGTGTTAAAGAGACGAGTCACAACTGGAGCAAAATTCCTGTTGCTGGAAGTGATATAGACGTTAGCTGAAGCTTCAAAGTCAAGATCTGGATCGGAGACCACGATTCCTGTTGACACAGTCCTGTTAACTGGAAGTTGGACAGTCACAGAGTCAACGTTGTTGAATGTGGGCTGTAATACAGACAAATAGCTGTCAACTGTGAATATCAGTTATTTCCTTGCTTATATCCTATGCATTATCTTACTGGATCATTAATATCGATGACAGGGAAGAACAAATTGAACCGAGAAGATGACCCATCGTCACATCGAAGATTGATTGGACGTTCCACAGTATCTGCTCGCTGAGTTCGGATGAATTGAGGGAAACTGTCAGCCGTTTTAAGATCGTAAGTTCCATTAGGATATCTCAATGCGACGATATAATTGTAATGAGGATGGGAAATTGCGGCAGTTGATTCTACATTAACGAGTTGAAGTCGCCTGTATATATGTGGTAAATAAAATAGTTATATATGCTCATGCATGCTTTTTAAATACACGCTCAGTATGAAAGTTAACTAACGCAATGAGGAAGCCTCCTGGAGTTGTTTCATTCAAGGGAGCAAAAGTAATTGTTGTGCCGTTGATTCCTTGAAATCCACATGACTCTGAAAGTTTCGGAATGCAATTAAAGTTTCGAAATTCTTAGTACAATATAGTCGACTATTAATAACCTATAATTTAGAAAACTTACGCCCGTGAGCCACCCAGGACAAAGAAACGAGAGTAACGAGAACCAAAAGTTTGCTCATTTTGTACGATTTTTAACACGACAGTCCGTTCCTCAAAGTAAGACCAACGAAACTAAAGTGTCGTAATAAGTTTTTAGGCCAGGCTATATCAGGTGTCGCAGGGAAAGCCAGTGGATTTCTACTTCATCGGGATAAGTGGATTGGTGGATGATAAAAATATTAAATTCCATACACCTACACTTCTATTGTTTTCCATTAAAGAGTCAAAGGTGTTCACAACACTTTAGATTTATGTAAAACACACTTTCGCATCAATCAAACTCTCTTTTGACATAAGTACATGCACACGCTACTCGTATGTAGAGCTGTCACAGATAAGCTCAGGAATCTCTAAACCTCTTGACCGTCATGACGCAAGCAAAGATGAGGTGTATTTGTGAGAGTTGATGACTTTTGAAGATATCATTATAGGTATAATAATAATTGTGAGTGAATGTGACGTATTTATTTAGAAATAATCGGTGTTCATTTCATCATATTAGTAATTCGAGGGAAAATAAAAATAACTAGGAAGGACAATAATTTATTATAGTAAAGGACAAGTTTGTGTGTTATTTCATACGAAATTTTCATAAGAGATTGTGTCATTCGAATCTGCACAATCGGTATCGGTGAGATTGATTGACACCAGAGAGAGATATGAATCGCTATACAGTTACGGATAAACCATAACTGTGACAGAAACTCTCCTAGCGAACATCTTATCATCTGCAATTAATTCAAAAGTATTGTTTCCCAATCGAAGTGCTTGCCAGTATGCATTAAGTATGACGTAGTAAACGAATCCATGTGTGTCTGGAGCAAAATCTTCGTCGAGATAGGTTGACGTGAAAAACACACTCGAAACAGATGTAGATGTTTGAACTTGAGCGTTTTCAAAACTGAAATCCTTGTCGATAATTTCTATTCTTGATGCGAATTTGTCATTTATTGGGTCGTATAACGAGCCATCGGTCTGATCGGATAGGTAAGCTGTTAAGAAGTACGAATCTTTTTGAAATTGTGGAGGAGAGGTATTAAGATCGACTAGAGTGAACCGGAAATAAATGTTTCTTTCGCCTCCATCGGCACAATAAAAAGTTGTGTTTCTCTCAATTGTCAAAGTCCTTTCAGTAGCGATGAATTCCTGAAAGACTTCGCTTGCCTGGTAAACATATGAAGACGCATATCGAAGGCCGTTGAGGTATCGCCGGTGCGGAGACTCGGGAGATACTGCTTGATTTACATTTTCTGTTGAAGATTCCCTATTAGAGTCGATATTATTTTACAAATATTCAAAACTCTTCTGTGAATGAATTAAAAAACTAACCATACGATCGACCCCGGAGAGAGGTTTTCATTGATATGTTTAACTTCGACTGCATTTGACCCATCAGGAATCCCACTGAATCGACAATTCTCTGCGAGTAATTGTTTTCTGCTTAAGAAAGCTGGAAGTATGTTTACTAAATATCATGATACTTACGGCCTTTGCATTCAACTATTGCAAGCAGTATCGATGCGTAGAACGCTAGTAGTTGTGGTCTTCCTAGTCTTCCTAAGATCATTTTCAATGTGTATTGATCAGTTAGTCTTGTGCACGGAAATGTATGCTATTTGATGTCCGGAGGTACATGGATGTAGCTTCAACGAATATCAATTTTACCGTTTTTATTAAATTACATTCAATGCTTCCAGATAAATATTAATTCATATTAAGCATCCCAGGATTCCATTATCAGCCCAACGGGCTTAGGCTTAACACTTCTTCCTTTATCATCACGCTAATCTCACAAGTTACGACAGATACAACAGATTTGAGGGTGCTGTATGGGTGAATAGTTTTGATTCCAATTACATAATGCTCAATTATCGTAATGCCTGGTTAGTGGTTTGTATAACAATACGTACAAATAGCTTGGCTTAAGACTTTTCCAGAAATCTCAAAGTGCCCCAGCCTTTACTTTCAGAATTAACCATCAGTAGAGTGATATATGATTCCGTGTTATAATCTATCTATATTATTATTGTTTTCACATAAAATCTTACAAGGAAGTTAATTGAATAACTAAAAGTAGAACAGGTCAAATGCATTCTTATTAAAAAGCTTTAATTTGAATGATGTTATGAGATGAGTAATTAGGATGAAACGATGCAATAAACTACTACTAAAAGTACAAAACCAAATGCACTCCTCTGTGATGCATCCGGTTGGATGACAATGGCACATTTACGCATAATAATTATGATTTGTCCGGTATAGTTTTATTAGCGCAAAAAAATTGCGTAATAGAACCCACAATAAAACAAAGGGTTCATTTGCATAGGGAAACAGTTCCACTATATATAAATGCTGAGACCAACAGATCAGAATGTTACACTTAAAGTAATTCACTAGAAGAAACTAGAAGCGTTTCAATTTCATCTCCTGCTAAATTCTTAAAACAGATTCATAATGTCCTTTCGGCCCTTTTCTGGTTTGATACTTACACTGGTATTAAAAACAGTACAAATTTATTTTAGTAGAATTAGTTTGGCAAAGAATAATATTTCTGACATTTTTCGACTAGGTTATTATCCTGATTGACTTGCAATCACTGGATGGGGCATCTCCAACCTCTAAGAAGTCGGGGAATCTTACAGTACCATCACCATCAGCAAGTGAAAAGAGGGAACGTATATTTTTAGGAAATGGAGGATTCTCTTTGGGGTTTTCGAAATATCACGGAGGAGTTTATCCTTTTGGAGGAGGTGGATTTGGATTTGGAGGAAGTTTCTTAGGAGGAGGTCATTATCATCATAATCATGGTTTTGGTTATGGTGGAGGATTCTCACCTGCGTTCGGTTACAATGGAGGGCTAGGTGGCTGGGGTGGTTACAGTAAGAGTCTCAAAAATATTACTTTTATTTACTTCAGACTTTCTTATCCAAATAAAACGGTGATTACTTCCAGATCCGTACTACTCCCCAACGTTAGGAGCTGGGGGATTCATCGGAGGAGGAAGTTATGGCTTTAAGCACCATCATGGGTATGGCCACTACAATCATCATTTAGGTTATGGAGGACTTGGAGGATTTGGATACCACTAGTTTTGTGAAACCTAACAGTAGCTTGCCAATAATAAATGCGATAACGCTGTTTCAATTATTCTAGTTCATTCACCATTGCCTTCTCTGAGCGCGATTCTTCTTGCATAACATTATTAATTCATAGCCACAACTAGGTATATAGCTTGAACTTTACAAGCACTACATTACTTAAAGAAATGTACGCATTCATATCGCCTCCACAAAGTGGTAATTCGAAAATAGATGCATTTCATTCAAACAAATCATTTCTTGGAATCTCCAATTAGTAGTTTCCTGAACACACATGTGTAGAGCGAGGCATGAAATAGATTGACCATTAGAACCTTCTTTTGTGCCTTACAACAACAAAAGTGACTTCAGTTGAGTATTTCTTTGTCCTGTTTTTGTAAGCCCGTATCATACACACATTGCTGCGCCAAGACAATTAAGGCTTATGTGACAGGCAAGGAAAAGGGCACTGCAAATAACAATGACTTATGAACAAGTACACTTGAGAAGTACAAATTCGCAAAAATTCATGGCGGTGCTGGTTAAACCATTTGACAGATTTGGAAGGAGATGGAAGTTCACTCCAGTGAATCATTACTTGGTTACTTCTCTATTGAGCTTGAATCACATGAATGTTTCACAGTAAATCTACACACACAAAGGCTGTTTCTTACATACAAGATGAACTTTATTTCTTCTTGGGCAAAGACACGACTTTTCTTCGTGTCGGCCTCAAGAAAGAAAATAGTAATTGACGAGTATAAAGAAAGAAACTAATTCACATAATGAAACATCTTCATATGAAAAGACACACACAACAATATCCAAACTGAAACTTCTTTTGCTCCTACCTGCCATGTGTATTATTTTCTTTGACTATCATTATTATTACTTCTTCTGCTGACTGTGTGGGAAGAATATTGTCATCTTTTATTCATCTGCACCACCACCACTCTCATATATTATATTTGTGAATTCCGGCCAATCTACTTTTGACTCTGTATGAACAATGAAATAATAAAAATGTGATGCACACTATAAAATCATCATCCTCCGTTCCTACTGCTTATTAGTGTTAAGTAATTCACGCACTTTTGTATGTGAAATTGGCAGTTTATTTATTCCTGGAATCGATTCCACCACTTTTGACTTGGCTACTGTGAAAATAACACTGATTACTTTTGGAGAGTCTCTTTGCTCAGTTAGAAAATCTTATAATGATGCACGTACACTTGAAGAATACTCGGAATTCGTTCAGTTGTTCAGGTATAAGTGGGAATTTAATCACACACTGGATGCATTAAAAAGTCTGTCTGAATGTATTAGAAAGAAGTGCCCGTGTGTCAGTAGCTTTGCGTCCGTCGGGTCTTTTTTAAAGAAGATTACAACGTTTTTTCAACTCTTTCATTCATGTTTTCATTGTATGACGAGATTCATTCATTGTAAAAAGCCAATTTCACTAGCAGTTTCTTGGAAATGTGACCCATTCCTTTGGCCCAATTTACTTGTGTAGTGATTTAACTTTTTGCTCATATTGTCCTTTATTCTCAGATCCGCATATGGATTGCTCATTCCTCACAGAAGTATGTTCTTCGTATACATGCAGCTAATTGGTAAAAAGAACAGAACCGGTAGAACACACAGTATGAACTTAGAAAATGCAATGTATTGAATATTGTATGGAAGTAAGATTTTTAACGAAAAAGCGCACGCTTATTAGGCAGTTAATAAACTATCCAATACTTTGCAATACTTTACATGAACTTATTCGTTGTACTTAAATAGCATAATGTAGGAATAGTAGGTTGGTAAAACAGAAAGAACGTGTGCAGACGTGGAATCAACTTGAAGATTACTTACAATGCTTTAAATAGAAGAAGACATAGACTTGAATTAAGGAGATCCACCACAGGTGCATCTCTCTCCACTCTTGTAACTTAACTTTGATTAATAAAAACAGTTCATGAGAAACTCGTCATTAAAGAAGGCACAAAAGCACACACAGTCCATTTCATGACATCATGACATGATATGATCCATTCAAATCATATTCACGACTTGTGTTGTTCTCCCCTATCCATACATCTTTTTACGTATCTGTGTGAGTATTACGTGTTCCTCTGTCTCTTTCCAACTAACTATTCTTAAAGTATGAATACCAAACTACGAACAATGCAGAGACTTTTAT
>Ga0194135_10001845_pt1 | contig 12765 bp, 6 predicted proteins | sample LitLau_LLRF_2013_FD_134024 | JGI IMG/M metagenome (GOLD analysis project Ga0194135, IMG submission 134024) | Freshwater sediment microbial communities in response to fracking from North America - Little Laurel Run_MetaG_LLRF_2013 (version 2) | ecosystem: Environmental > Aquatic > Freshwater >... | reverse complement strand
TAGTTGAGACTTGGAATGGTCTTATAATAAAGTTCACCGACTAAAGAAGAGTACACTCTATGTGTGTTTGTATTTTATACATTTCCTAAATTGCACACACCCTTATAGCCACCTGTATCTTTTTGCATGACGTCTCTCCTTCATAATGTGTGTCTCCCTGCTTCAGGGGAATTAAATATTTAGACATAATCTCACAGTTCTGAATTAGAGTATTAGAATAAGAGAAAAATGTAAATTCGTCTACGAGGGAAGTCGTGAAAGTGTAGAAAAGGCTTGAATAAAAATACCCCAGTGGAATTCTATGTGTGTCCGCTTTTTAGTTAATATATATATGTATATCTTGGAACTTCAAAAAAGTCGGAATCTATGTAGACTTTCGGAGGGTCTTCTATAAATTAAGGAAACGGAGAAAAAGGACACTTTGAGTCTCACATACAGAGCTTTTAGAGAGAGAAAGTGCTCTCTGTGTGTGCATATGAACTCCATTTCATTAGTGATATGAGTGTGGAAGATTGTGAAGTATCTGCAGTTGTTGTACTTGAGAGTGAGAAGAAGATACAGCGAACATAAATTGTATTAGATTCTCAATAAAATTCCTTTTGCTTGAGTAACATTACATATCACTGTGTTTGGCGGTGTTGCTGGCAAGGATAAAAGTAAAGCGTGATACTTAACTTGAGACCTTTTGGTACTTCCTCGTTTGTGGATTTTTTTCCTGTTCAGGGAATTATTATTACAGTAAGGAAGGAAAAACTGAAAGAAAAGTATCGTGCTGGGCAAATACGCAAAATATTAAATGTTAAAATTATAAGTTATAAACTTTCTTTATAAAAATTAATCGTTGAATGCAGAAATGAAGTTGGTTTGCGGTGCTTTTTATAAATTTTTCATTGGTCGTCTAGAGTGAAGTCGTGGTTGGTGTAAGGTTTTAAAAACTAATTTAAGAAGACTTTCCACTGCATAATCTATCTAATTTAGTCTATAAACTTAAACAAGTCAGTAATGGTAATTTAGTATCCAAATTCCATCGTGCATAAGTTAGAATCTCCTATGTAAATTGATTGGGCTTTTCCATGTACATTTATTGCCATACTTGCATTATTATTAGTTTTGCGAAGTGTTAAATTTTTGTCTATAAGCAGAAAGCATTATTGCATACATGTCTAGAGATTGTACATGAAAGTCATATGAAACTGAGCAATCGTCCAACAGAAATTGTAGTTCAAGAATGGCTATTTCATGAATAGGTTCATAATGATGAAATGGAGTTATTATTGCGTACTTGGAAATTCCTGGGAAATAATAACAACTCTATTTCTAGGCTGACTGAGTTGTGAGAGCAAAGCACGAATGCTCTTTCAAGGAAGCCTCTGGTTTAATTGGGTGGACAAAACGTACCAGCCAGTTAATTGAATTCAAAGTTAGTTTATTAAAGTGAGTTGTTTGGACGGTAGAAAGCCAATTAAACAAAGCTGTGTCAAATTACAACTACATACTACTATAAGTTTATATGGATTCTTCCGTGACTTCCTTGATGTATGCTGTTGCTTTGTAATATGTATTACGCGTATCGGTCGCTTCAGGGATGGTAATAACACTTCTTTCATGCACATGAATTGCGCAACCTACAAAGTACAATTGAAATAGAAAATAAATAACACATCTTTCGATTTTATTGCGGAATTTTTGGCTTTTGCTTTCAGGCCGGCTTGAATTTTTTATATAGAGTTGAGACTACATGCATAGAGCTCACAAAACTTTGCCGTAATGAAGAGGTTTTTCTACTAGTGTGGGTATAGGTTCATAGTTTGTAAAGAACTGTAAATTGCAATAGTATTGTTGGTGATGTTGTTCACACAAACTTTATGTAGATCTTTGTAGACAGAACTAGTCTTACGTGTCTTTGTTCCCACTCAAACTCCGAAGGGATTTTGAACGAAAATGTATGGATTAGGTTTGACCATTTGTCTTACTTTTGCAGTGACGGCTGTCAAGCTTTGTGGAGGTGGAAACTCTTATACTGCTGTCATACATACGGATGAAAGTCAATGTGTGATTCTATGCATATGGTATTGTGGTTCTGTAGAGAGAGAGAGTAGGTAGTTATGCATTGGGTTAAACATTGGTTTATATATTTTACATCATATGTATCTGCCGAATAACCGCTGGTTTTGCAAGTCTAACAATTCACGAAATGGATCATTCGCTATTTATGTTTATTATGAGTGTAAAAGGAGTAAAAGCTTCACAATTCATAGGGCGGAATGAGTCGTCGTCCTCGTAGTCGTTATAATCAAAACCAAGAGAAACATGCCATCCATCATCACAATCAACCTGGAGGTTTGATTTAGTTTTTACAACATGTCTCATTTCCTATTTTATGGCCATAATATGCCAAGGTCAAGTCCCTTATTCACAGACTCAGAATTAAATATAGAATCACTACAGACAATGCGTACTTTGTCATTGTCTCCTACGCGTAATAAATTCACTCAATACAATTGTTGTACTTGTATTTTAATAAATAGCTCTTAAGTATTATTAAGGAAACTGCGAAATCTTCTCGAATTGAACGTACTCGTAGATAAATCAAAGAGGAATTAGAAGAAGTGAATTTTAGTGGAGGGCGCAAACGAATCGACACTAATAAAAAAGAAACATAAGAGCCAAAAATATAATATAGGAGAGAGGAAGGCCAAAAAGTCTGCTGCTGGGGCGAACTGAGAAAGGGAAGAAAGTGAAAGTACCACGAGACTTGTGGTTTTGTATTCATTTGGACACTGCGAAACGTGAGACAAGTAGCCCCAGAGTATCTCACACAATTCATTTTACTTCTCATGGTTGTCGTTTACGTAGCCTCATCATCATCTTTCATCAACAGAATTCCGTAAATGGAGTGTGTTTCTCCCAATACTACTACACTTACAAGTAGGAAAGGGGAAAGTGGGGAACAAGGCTGCCTTTCTTTTGGTGGTCGACTTTTTCTGCAAGGAGAAATAAGTCTGCTTTCCTTCCTTCCCTAATACTGCCAACTCTGTTGGGCTGGGAGGTGGTGGTGGTGGTGGCCGTGATGATGATGATGACGGTAGTTGTGGAAGCTCAAGCTCATCGGGATAGTGCGTTGCGTTCTGAAACATACCGAGGAGCATACCCAAGCCCAACCTGACCAGAAAACCTAGAAAGTCGGCAGGCAGGACGAGTTCTCACTTGTTATTTCAACTCTGAGCTTTGGTACTCGGCTTAGTCTAAGCTACAACACCAGCCACCTCACATCATCCCACAGTCATTTCCTCCAGCCTCAAACTTACCCTTCTTCTCCATAATATCCGTTTGTCTCAAATTTCTCAAGGAGAAAGTCTCATCTCTCTTCATTCCAATGATATATACTTCCCAGCAGAGTAAGCCACGCAATTGATACTTGATTATTCGATTAGTCAGTCTACCTTGATACAAAATATTTATAGTTGTGAGAGTTCGTTCCTTCATTCTTATGTATTATTCACAATAGCTTCAATGAGCCCTGAGCCATAGAGTCAAAATACTTTAAATTACAGTCTATATAGTTCGTTTGTTAAGGAATATTATAAATTGTACAAAAAAACTGGAACTTCTAACGATAAAAAATACATTGGTGCTATGTGTGTGACTGATCAAGTGCACAAAAGAGAAAAGTGAGCTTGTGTAATAAAATAAAACAATCCTTTCAAACTCTCCATATAACGGTGAAGAGAACTGCCAGTTTTATCAAATTAAGTGTGAGTGAATCACGTTCGCTTCAAAGTTAGTAGAGATACGTTAAGTCAGATATGCCATACATAGAATGTGTGTGTGTGTATATAAACTATAAACCATTGTTGTAAACTATCCAACGATGTCTTGTGCAGCGAATCGAGACAAATTGAGTCTCGTTGTAGATTGTCTCGCGAGATTCTTATAAAGTGCGTGTGTGCTATTTACTCTAATTCGATACTTATTCGATAGTTTGAAAGAGAAAGTAAACTTAAATCTGAGTAGAATTTTTAACAATGAAAACTTGTGATTTTTGATGTAGCTCCATTAATAGATAAGTAAATAAGAGGATTCCTGAACCAGAACATTAACGAAAACTCGTTGAATCAGTAAAAGTTGAACGAATCCAAGTGTCTCTCTTTTTCCCCTTTCAAACTGTCCGTGTGGAATTTTATTGTCCAAACAAAGATGAAGTTTACTGTACAACTGCTGAGATTTTGAATGTGTGAGGAATGGTTTCATTTCTTAAAATAGACGAGATTTGACTCTAAGCCCTTGACTCCCGTCTGTGTAGTAATATACATATATATATATCTGTGTATGAGTCATAACTTGAGAAGTTTTGCCATAAATATATTGAGAGATACTGTCATTCCGTTTTCTTGACCGTATCTGGTTGTTAGAAGGACATCCGGAAGGAAGGAAGGAAGGACGAGAGAAAAGTTAAGACCCAAACAGATTCCTGAACATTGAAATTGATTTCTTTTTCGTCTCCAGTCTGTCTTCACGTCTCTTTCAAGGAAAGACATTAAAAACTGACTCTCCTGTGTGCTAACTGAAATCCAGAACGATTTATAACTCTAATTTTATCTTTTGTCACAGTAATAAGAACATTATTAAGTAGTCCAGTGCATACTCAGCTGTCGGTCTTTCTCACAAGAGGAAAGCAAGAGCGTGAAATCAGCAGTCATTAAACAAAAGGTAAGAAAAGCATTTTATGATTAATACAGGCAATCACTCGATGATAAAGCTTCCCTATTAAAACAAAGCTACCCCACACATTTATATATACTTCTTTTCTTGCTGATGCTTTCTTCGTCTCTCGTTGTACGGAGCTATATGTGTAGAGTGTAGAACGGGTGTATAGTCTTTAGCCACGAGTTTAGCGTGTTTGAGTGTTCTTTAATGATCATCTTAGGAAGAAAACTATGGATAAGAGAAAGAGGCTCTGAGGCTGAGTTGAGTGTGCAAATTAGATTAAATTTGCATATTTTCTCCTCCTTGATTTGACGATCAATAAGCATTAGGAGAGGAGATGGAAGACGAGAGGAGCAGTGAGGGATTAGATAATTAAATGGGAGTGGTAACGGGAGACATTGATTGAAAATGAATACTTCTCAATTCCCCTGAATGGGTGAGAGATTATATGAAAGTGGAGGAAATAATGATGATGATGAATCTTCTTGAGAGGTGACGTGTGTGTGTGTGTGTGTCTGCTCCGTCTGTTGTAACTTTGTGCTTAGGTTAACAGCTCAATTATCAAGTTGATTAAAAACCCTCAAAGTCTATTTGTATCATGGCTTTCGTATTTCTGAGAGTACGAACACGAGAGAGACGTGTGTATAAATGTAAAAGGTGAACTTGTGTTTTGTTCCTATATTTTTCTCATCTTCCAAAGTACCATGTACTGTAGTAGGTTCGTATTTCGTTTGATTCTTCCAAATGAGAAGGCTGATCAAACAAAAAGCTATTAGACTGTGGGAAATGAAAATTGAACCCTCAACTTTTACTCTCTCTCTCTCGATCTCTAGTTGTCTTGTAACATCTGAAAAGTCTGTTGCAAAAAGGATTCTTTGCTTCCAGGCGTTTGTCTAACCTTGTGCTATTCCACGAATCTCTTCAAGCTCATTGATGAATTTTTACTTGGATCTGTTTTTTGAATTTTGATTTGTCAAGGGTTATTTCACCTGATTTTAGTTTAATTGAGTTCTAAAGAGGAAAGGATAGTCTCAGAAAGTAAGCTTTAACTAGTGTAAATTGAAATGTGATTTTCTATGTGTCTGAATATCATTAAACTTTAATTAAGTATTAGTCATGACCCATTGAAGCAATAAACGGGTAGGCGAGGTAGACACACGTAGCAAAGTGACATTTAAGTTCTTCCTTGACATTAGTAGCCCAAAGGTATTTGCTCTCGTAGAAAGGTGAGCTCATGGGAAACGTAAAAAATTTCAATTTTACATTTATGTGACACACGTTAGAGCGAATGCGAATGTAAGAGAGAGCTGAAAGGTACATGACAGAGAAACGCACGCAATACTTTTTCCAGAGATATTTCATTAAGCACACATCATTTTATAATATTGCTCAATTCCTCGAGAGATCTTTGCCAATAATTTGAAGAATGATTATTCCATATATTAGTTCCACATCTCCTACCTTTTCCACTTAAAACTTCCGTAGTTCGTATTTATTTTCTCTGTTCAAATCTGCTGCTTCTTCGTACAGAAGCAAACACATATTCTAATTTGGTGTCCTTGAGTCTGTTTCTTTCCGCTTCAAACAAAAGGCTACGCGATGAATGGTGCAATAAACTTCCATTGTGATACAACTTTCGCAGATGCGAAAAGGAAACGCCGGGTATCTGTTAGCTTCGAATAAACATGGAAGCAGAGAGAGTTTCTTTCCTTCCGTTGCATGTGGCCTACTCATTCAGAGAGTATTCAAAGATATATACACAGAGTTTTGTGTGAGAAGGATATATATATATATGTAAATAGCATATTATGTTATTTGTATACAGATTAATAGAATCTCATCTCTTGTCTCTACTGGTTTTGTTGTTAAATAATACATTGGTTAGTGAGTTTATAATCATTGCCAAGCAGAAAATTCCTCTGCAGAGAGACTGCATAATTAACCATCTTTCGAATCAAATGCAAACAATGGTTTTGGAGTTTTCTTTGAAGAATAGCTTAGCTAATATGATGATGAGTACTGAATGAATATGACTACTGAGGCTATATATATATGTACTGTAAACATGTGAGTGTGTGTGTGTGAAAGCAGTTTATCTACTTTCTCTTTCGTACTTTCAAGTCGAACATTCTTCTTTCGACTAAGTAAAATCTCATGAGCTGTTTGTCGTTCACAGCAAAAGACAATAGAGAAAGTACCTCTAGGTAGGCAGATTAGTTTCACGTCTGGAGAAATATGTGTATATATATTGTGATATCTGACTGAGTGTGTGTCGTTATTAGAAAGGAGCCCAAAGGAAGGAGACGTGAGAGTTTGTAAGTGTTTGGGATACGTACCTTGATGATATGAATATGTAGAGCAGGAGGAGTGTAGTTGTACGAGAGTACGGGTGACGTAGTTTCTCATGCAAAAGCATGCAACGTCTCATGAATTATTATTGTTGATTCTTTTCATCCCTTATGCATGCTATGGTTATCTCTCTCCCGACACTAAATATATGAGCACACATTCATACGCGTGGTTGATTCAATTGACACAGATTAAAATAAATTGAGACGGGAGAGAGAGAGTAGAGAGCACTTTGCTTTCTCTACACGTTGAGTTGTGTGTGTTCTATGTAAACTGCGAGGATGGTACTATACACATAGAAGGTGAAGGTAAGAAGACGAGTGGAAAAAGAAATAAGCGGATTGCATGTGCTTATCCGACCGCATGGGGAATTTGTGTGTGTGTGTACGGATTCGAGGTCATCTTATCATAATAAACTTGGTGTGGCCTGAGAGTATTAGAAAATGGGCTGCTGGTTAGCAATATATACATGTATATTTATTGCGAGAAAGCAAGTGCAACCGACGAGTTGGATGTGTTTGTATGAGGATCATCATGAACAGAGAACGATAGGAGGTAGACACGTACAGAGTGTGGATGAGATTTGTAGCCGAATTATAAGATGGGACATGAAACGTATACATGCTGCAGATGGTAATTAGTAGTAATCATGCTATTTCCTTAAATATATCCACTTCACATGCACCTTCCATGCAGAATTAATCATGTAGAGCTTCGTATATTTGCATTGAGAGAAAGTCTGAGGGAAGAATTGTGGGAATATAGTTAGTGACTCGCCTGTAATAATAATCGCTTTCACCGAAGTTGTTTAGAGAGTTTGTCAATGTGCAATCAATAGGGAAATACACCCAGTCTTTTACTAAATGATTGTAGGGTGCAACAATGATTATGTTGTTTGTTGTAGACGAGATAATGTTATAGTGTTAGTTCTCTACGGAATTATATATACTTGTTTTCCTTGTATGCAAGTCATTTGCACGACATTACTAGGTTTAACTACAAACTACACACAAGGTATATATTAAGTTAATTCTTGAGCTAAATATGGTTGTAGTTGGGAATTGCAAGACCTTCGGAAGTTTGAGAGAATGTTAGCATGCAATTTAAGTGTCGAGTGATGAGACTGAAGGAATCAACAAGAATGAAGATGGATGGGTTAAATCGGTAGATTATTTATTTCACCATTATTGCATGGTATAACAAAGGTGCATTCGTGGCTCTGTGAGTATAAAGAAGAGTTTATGAAACCCGTGAATACATTATGATGCACACACATATCCATATAGGTATATGGAAGTTACACAATAGACGGAAAAGCATGACGGACGGACGTGGCAAGTCAGGTTTGTGTACGAGAAATAAATGATTGGTATGCAAAATTCAATCAAAAGTTGGCTATTATCCTTTCTCATTGCTGCGTTGACCTATTTGAATCATCCACTTTGACAATATACTCTATACATTACAGACACTGGTGTGGCATATGTTCGGTATACACACACTCCAGACGAGAGACTTCCACAATAAACACGAGAAAACAAATGAAATTGGGTTCTTCTCTCGCTGTTAGAAGAATTGTAGGACAAAAAGGATTTGTGAATTAGGTTGCAGGTGACACATAGCAAAGGGATATATACATACTTTTGTACTTTTAGAGAACTCCTCGATGAAAGTACCGGACGCTTATGTATAACGCGTCATAAGCCGAAAAGATTTCCGGAGATGGTGAGTGATGAATTGGGTATTTGGAAATCCACCTCGTTGACTCGTTAATGCACCTCCATCCTTCGTACTTATTACTAAATTCTATAATATGTAGTCGCCCTTGTTGTTGACAGTTTGTGTGTGTGAGTGTGTGGCTCTTAAAAAGCAACTCGTCCACGAGCATTTCGAAATACTTTTCATCCTTTTCGTCGAATACCTATTCGTTGGTATTCCCCAAACTTGGTCCTTCCAGCTTAAGCAAGATATTATATCTATATATATACATATGATGACTAGTCTAACTAGTCGGAGGACTTTCTCCACAGTCCACTGAAGCGTATTTAGGGATGAGACTCTTGATATTGCCCACTACTCCTATGAAGTTCCAAATGCTATCCATACCAGACAGAGACACACTGGACAGAAACTTCCTGACTGACGATCTCTGGTCAAGTTTGTTAGGTGCATCACCTCTGGAATCCTTTTCCTCCCTTGAGGAGGAGGAAGTTTCGAGAGTTGGAAATAACAAGAGAGAGTATACATATCTGTTTGTGATATTTATTATTTGTTTTATTTTCTTCTTCTATAGACACGTATATATCGCTCCCACACGAGTGTATTTGTAAGTTGATCTCTTATCCTTGTGTGAGCCTCTCTGTGTGTATATGCAGTTATATGATGTCACCTACATTCTCATGTGTACGGGTAATCCATCCTTCCACATTTGATCTGGTGTTTTTTATGATATGAACAGAAGAGACAGATCAACTAGAAAGTTTTTTACTTCCTCTCCCTACTCTGAAGTGTTCTCTGTATGTGTGTGTGTGGGTTGTAGACAGAGAGAAGAAGAAAGAAGAGACAGAAGTAATCGAGATGCTTTTATCCGCCTTCCCATATTTCATTGATGCGATGGGAGAATTATTTCGAGGTTGGCGACTTGGCGTGGCTGTTGGACGGACACTCAAGAGAGAGAGAGAGAGAGACACGACTATCAAATGGACACACAAGAGTCCAGTTTGACTTGACAGTTTCCAGATTGTTATACCATTTTGGTATGAACACCCTCACCAGTGTACCTTTAACTTTTTCGAGGATTTGTGTGTGTGGCTTTCACGAGATTATTGATCTGTAATTTCACCCACCTCTCATATATGTACACTTTGACTTTGTGTTCAGATATGCCTTTACGGAAATAACCTTCTGAGGGAGAGTGTGTGGTGGGATGACTTGAAACATATTTTGACAAGGATCATATAAAACAAAGACTCGCTTGTTCCTATATATAACTGAAGGACATTGAGTTAGAGGAACGCAAGAGTAATATTAGCTGAGACTTTGATCACTATAAAGGGAAAAGGGGCTAAGGCCAGTTGTGTTGGATCAGTCAGTTGGGTTTAGCAAGAATGGTTGTAGGTTGAGAACAGAAGTAAAAGAATAAGTTGTAGTTGTATTGATTGGGTGAAAGTTTACAAAGGGTAGAGTTTTTGGATCTCAAAGTCTGGAATCTTTGAAGCCTTGAGTGTGAACTACAATTCTGAGGAAGGCTCACTTATCCTTCGTTTCTTACAGACAACAGAGGAGGAAATTCTTTAATCTTCTCTTTGTTGCATGACTTACCTTTCTCCAATCATGTGGAGCAATATCAAAAGATTTCACTTTCTCTTCCCTGCAAAAATTTATAGCTGACGGGTGAATACAAAAGAACGACAGAAATGCTTTTCTTCGGTGCCTATCCAATCTTTCCTTCCGTCTTCTCTCGGTCTCTCTAAGAGAGAGAGAGAGTTAAGCGAGTGTACGCGTAAATCCTTAAATAGGAGAATGTCAGGTTGGATTCTAAGAAACAAGCCACCACATGAAGCAGATTCCTTCAAAACCAGAAACATACTGGAATACTTTATGCTTCCCTGGAGTATACGTGTGTGCTGGTGTATAAGTATACAGGGAATGCAACTTGCTATGGGGAAAAGTGAGGCGAGTTACGAGAAAGAATTATTATGAATTCGTAAATAAAGACAAGGATATCTTAATCCACATACATTTGCAAGGAATTCCTTTAGAGTTAATGCTATGATTATTATACAAGACTTTTGATCAGTTAATGTTTCAACCTAAACTGACTACAATTTAAGGAACTTTCGTGGAGAACGAAAGTTTAAGTTTCTGCTGAGTGGGCTAACTATAATTATTAATTGTAATTCTCAACACATTCAATTAAAATAATTGACCAATTTCTCGTCCCATTGGGTCTCAATAAAAACCGATCAACTGCTAAAGTAAAAACTAGTTCTCTAAACTACATAATAGTTACTCGGTCATTGAATGCATCTGTCGTGAGTCTAGTCGCTATATTTTTCCCAAGTTAAATAGACTGGAATTTCCCGACGAAACTTTTTGAATGATTCATTCAATAAATTTGGAATGACTTGTAGAGCTGAACGTACAATTACTGGATTTCTTAAGGAACAACTTTGTGTGACATGTTTTAATCTCCCTAAAGGGCCTTTTTCATACATTCATCTCTTCTTAACGAGAGACTTATGCAGTATACACTCTATAACCAGCATAATTCACAACAAGTTTGTGTGTGTGCAATAACTCTCTACACACAAGTAGTAGTAGCGCGATATGTTGTTATTGCGTACTTGAATATATCCACAACAATTGCCTGTGTGTAATATCTTTCGCTTGTATGGGACTAAATCCAGATTTATATATAGAAAAGACAAACGACACACACACACTGCATGGTGGTAGATGAAAAAGTTATTTTTAGCCAGAGGGAAATCTGTGTGTCTTCCTCAATCCAGCTTGAAAATAAAATTTCTGTTGTAATGCGATTCTCTATCTTGGTATAAATTGTGTAAGTAGAAAGTAGACTTTCACTCCCAAAGCCTAAAGTGCAGTAGAAGAACACGAGCACGTGAAATTGCCATCCATCCTGCCTCATCCTCAGGCAACAGCCATTTTACTTAAGCTCTGTATCATTGTAAACTGGTTTGTTTGTTCGCAACACTTATTATTTCTTCTCTAGTGTGTGCAAAAAACATGTATTAGGTATATCATCGTATTAAGTACGAAATAATCCTTGTTCTATTCTTACACACGAAACATGTTCTCTTCAGAACATCTTTTTCTACAGCTCTTCAAAGCTAAAGCATATATACGCATATTATTATGAGAAATTCATAGACCAAACTCTCAATTCATTTTTAGAATTTTAAGAAACGAGACGACGCTACACTAATGCAAGAGTGTGTGTGTGTGTGTACTTTAATGTATGCTGAGACTTTCTCTCTCGGGTTTTTTATTAGATTTTTTAAAAAAGAGAAACAACTTCCATGTATGAAATCCTCTTTGACGTGCTCCAATTTTGTAATATGTTTAGTGTATAGGTAAGAAATTCAGAGAGGCACACACACACACTCACAATAGGCTACATATCTATCTTGTCGTATGTTGGTGTGGAAAGTAAACGTAAAGTTTAAAAATTCACGTAGTAAATAGAAAAAGTAGGAGTGAAGTGCAGGCAAGAGAGAGTTTTGAGAGCGCGATAGGTATTTGGATAATTTACTTTCACTTGTCTCGCTTCAAAAAGTCTGAGGGTGACGTTGAAGATTTCTGATAGAGGACAAAAACAATTGGGAAAGTCTGGGGAATCTTAGAAGGAGACACGTAGCAGGGTAGAAGGCTTCGTGTATGTGTGTCTTTGAGTCTATGCATCTCTCGCATTCTTTACATTGGTTGGGTGAACATGAAACTTGCATTAAAACTTATTCAATTAAAAAGATGAAAGGTAGGCATGAATTCCTGTAACAAATCTAACTAGTGTTCTTGCTCCGTGCTCGATATAAAATCGATTCTTTACTGTCGATCGTTATATTGGCTCACCTTGGGAGAATAAGAAACGGGACATGAAAAGTTTATCAAAGTTTTCTCGTTTCCCTTTCCTGCGTGTATACCACCACCACCACCTTCCTTCACTTCCAATGTCCAAATTGCTGAATC
>Ga0194135_10001844_pt1 | contig 12772 bp, 18 predicted proteins | sample LitLau_LLRF_2013_FD_134024 | JGI IMG/M metagenome (GOLD analysis project Ga0194135, IMG submission 134024) | Freshwater sediment microbial communities in response to fracking from North America - Little Laurel Run_MetaG_LLRF_2013 (version 2) | ecosystem: Environmental > Aquatic > Freshwater >... | reverse complement strand
GCTCTCCTGTTTCCATTGGTCCCTGAAGATCTTACGCAACGACTCCCCTTCCCCTTCCTTCCTCCTTCTCTCCTCTTGCTTCTCCTACTGCTGGACTTTGGACAAAAACAAATCTGATCTTTTTCCTCCTCCAGGGAAATCACCTCACTTCATAAAGACTCAGCGCAGAGTGAATGACCTCAACTACTATACTGGTCTGGCTCTCCACAAAGGGTCCCATAAATACAGGTAAGAACTTTCAACTAATTAATAAGTTTGGATCAAAGGACTCCTGATGTAAATATAATGAATCCTTTTCCTTTGTTTTGCTTTTACTCGAAGAATAATATGTAATAGCAAGGAAAGGTGACTCATTTCTTCAATAATGTTGTGGACGTTTAAATTCATATCGTGTCTTATGGCCAGGCCAGGGTCGTCAGTAACGTGTATCATTTTTGACCCTTTCATTCTCATCGCCCAATTCTTTTATCATGACCTTCTTTTTGCCAGAAGGTGACCTTCATAATGCGATTGAGTGAGGACTGGTGGAGATTTAATATAAACAGCTGTTTTTCGACTACACTACGACTACAAGCATCACTTCTCCGCATTCAAATTATCAGCTGATATAATTACTACGTCTTTAAAGGGAAGTATAAGAGTGTTTAAGATATTTTAGCTAAACTACCTTTTCGCAATCATCAGCTGATGGGACAGAAGATTGTCATTAAGTTTAGACATAATGTATATTATGCCATTAAGTCAAGTACACTACTTACAAATATTGCATACTGTGAGGGTTTTTAGGTAACGTTTTGTATTGTAGCTGATTTGCCATATTTTGCATATGCATCAGTCACAATTTAATTATTTGATTTTCTTTTCATTCTTACCCTAATCTTACACTAAAACGTTTGTTTGTTTTTTTTCAGGAAAAGAAGTGTGACCTTCATTGAAATTGACGATTGAAGTGGACATTTCCTAAACAGTGACCCAAGAGTATCTTCTCTTGTATCGCATCTCATTCTCATTGGACTTCAACTTGGGCGTCTATTCAGTCAGGACGGAGCCGTCACGAGGTCAACTCCTCTCTAGGGCATCAAAGAATTTTCTTTTTTGCCCTTTTAACAGGAAGCGAAGAAGCATTTAGTTTGCCGAGGTGAGTTTGGGGGAAGGGGTATGAGTGCAGCAGCACAGAGGACAACTGTTTAAATGGAATTTATATAATTGACCAAAAGTTGGAATCCTCTCTTTAGGTCAAATCAGTCTGGCCTCCCTAGGGCGGGGAGAAGGGAGGGCTTCCTCGCCCCCCGCCGATGACTCGCCCCCCAAAAAGAATCAAAGGGTCAGTGGCGCTGAAAGTAGTAGTAGTAGCAGCAGCACCAGCAACATGCAGACGGAGCAGCAGGCCAAGAATGGAGACGTGGCGTACAAGAATGGTCAGGTCGTGTCCAACGGAGTTCACGCGGACACTGAGCACGACAATGTTACCTCTATTTCCGCCTCCATGAGCATAAAATCAAACGAGGACTTGGTACGAATCATTGGTCAACACCTCATCTCCCTTGGGCTCTCGTAAGTCTTTGCCGAATTACTTTTCATTTTCAACGACCTATTTGAATCGTAAATTGATTCTTATTAGGAAAAGTGTTGAGACGCTAATGGAGGAATCAGGATGTCAGATGGATCATCCAGGTAAAGTTTATTTACTCCAGTGTTGTGGACATATTCTACACAATAATTAATATTACGCTTCAGACATTTTAAAGAATAATTAATTAATCAATAGAATCTTTACTTTTACAGTCGCTGCAAGGTTTCGTGACCATGTAATGAGGGGAAGTTGGGGCAAGGCCAATGCTGACCTCCAGGAACTAAAAAGTCTTCTTGAAAATCCTGAATCACTTTTGGTAAATAAAATTGCCTTACAGCGTATTAACTTGGATTTATTTAATTTGGAAGCTTTTCATTAACTAAGTTGTTGCCCTTTCAACTTCCTCAGGAGATGCAGTTTCTTTTACTGGAGCAGAAATACTTGGAATTACTGGAAGAGGGGAAAGTGATGGAGGCTCTGTCCACGTTACAGTATGAACTTACTCCGCTCAACCATCGGACAAAACGTGTCCATCAGCTCTCGGCCTACATCATGTGCATCACTCCGGAAGAGGTCCGCGAGGCAGCAAATTGGAGTGGCAGGTATGCACTGTATTAGTTTTTTGAAAGCTGTTCAATACTTTTAAAATGTAATATGTACCATTAAACTGATTTTTCTTATTTGATTTATGCGGCAGAGAGTCACGGTGTCAACTTATGGAACGGCTCCAGCATTTTCTTCCACCTTCCGTAATGCTCCCACCTTCCAGACTGTAAGTGGATTTGATTAGTTTCGACAGTTATTTTCAAATTCCAAAAAGTCAAAATCTTTGGTTGGGGGGTTACGGGTACCGGCTGCCATAGCCCATCATCAGGCCGCCCAAGTAAAGGTTTAATAAGAAACTTTAATTAGACCCCGCGCTGTACGTTTACATTTTGGAAATGAGTTTACGATATGGACTCTCGTTGGTGCTGCAAGCTGTCGAAAACTTGTACAGTATTTGTGATGGGCGAGTATGAAATTTTTTGTTGTAAATGAGTTCTGTTTGGAACCTGCATTCACCTTCCTCTTCAACAATTCTCCTCACTACATTCTCGATTCTAAACAAGTATTTCATATTTGTCTCGTGGCTTCCTGGGAATATGTTCCACAACTTATTCCCTTCCCCTAATTGGCAACTGCCAACCCCCCAACCTGTAACAAGAGATTTTTTTTTAAATCGTGTGCTGACATAACTTGCTAAATCTTTATTTTCAGTGATACGCTTATCAAGCAGTCGGTTGAGTGGCAAACGGACAAATGCCCTTATCATAATACTTCCATCACATGGGATGCTAACCTGTCCCTGGTTGTTGACCACTTGTGTTCAAATGAGTCTTTCCCTTCAGTGACACGTCAGATTCTGACGGATCATACTGTAAGTTTTATTTCAGGAGTCGTCAACTCAAATCTATAGTTTAGTTTCTGCTTTTTAAATGTTACAATTTGTCTCTGAGGATTACAAGTCTCGTTTAAATCCACAGGATGAAGTTTGGTTCTGTAGCTTCTCGCCTGACGGTACAAAATTAGCTACTGGATCCAAGGATCAAACGCTCATCATTTGGGATGTCCATCCGGTAGAATCCTGTTTTCCATTCTCTTTCATCTCTTCCGTGCTCATCGATCATGGATCTTTGATTTGATTCTTCGTCATAATTTATTTGTGCAGACGGAGTTCAAGTTGACAATACGAAAGACGATTGATGGTCATCAGTTTGGCGTGTCTCAGCTAAACTGGAGCTCCGACTCGGTCTATTTGGTTGTATGTGGCCCTGAGGACTCTCCAGAACTTTGGGTTTACAACGGAATCACTGGGGACCTCCACATCAAGATTGCACCAGGCCCTGAAGATTCCCTCACTGCCGCAGCTTGGCATCCGGACAATCGCAGATTCGTCACTGGAGGAATGAGGGGACAATTTTATCTTTGTGTAAGTTTTTGGGTTGAAACGAATTCGCCCGGAAGATATCAACTAAAATCCTCATTGATTCCTTCCAGGACTTGGATGGGAACGTACTGGACTCTTGGGAAGGTGTTAGAGTTCATGGAATGACATACAGAAAGGATGGCAAAACTGTTTTGGTTGCCGATTCTCACCACCGTATCCGGGGTTACACCTTTGACACCACAAATACAGATTTCCATTTGTAAGTTATTCACTTAATCCTGATCCCGTGGGTGGATGTGAAGTTACCAGTCAAATTCAACTAACAAAAACTTCACTTTTTGCAGAATTAGATCAGAGCAATCCATTATGAGCTTCTCAATGGACAGTACGGATCGCCTCTGTCTGATGAACGTCCAGCATCAGGGGGTTCATCTATGGGATATGGAGGACCGAGTCCTGTTGAGGAAGTTCCAAGGCCTCACCCAAGGTCATTTTATTATCAATTCCTGTTTCGGAGGGTTGAATCAGAATTTTGTGGCCTCTGGTTCTGAAGGTATAATTTTCATCATCCTTGAGCTAGCCCTTGCCTTGGGGTGAAGGTTAATGGTTCCCTGACACTGTCTTATTGTTTTCTCCAGATTGTAAAGTTTACATTTGGAATATTCGCAAGGAGCGTCCGATTTCCATTTTGAGTGGTCATACCCGAACCGTTACATCAGTCTCGTGGAATCCTACACGTCCGGAAATGTTAGCTTCTGTCTCGGACGATGGGACTATACGAATTTGGGGACCAGCAGTAAAATCCCGGCACAGTAATAATAATTAACGTTTTAGCATTAGTCTAATAAGGGGGTTTCGCTAACACCTAACGCTGTGTGTGGTAGACTTATAAATTCAACTTTTTCGAAGCTCTCCGGAGATCGCTGCATAAGGACAGAGCCAATAATCGTTTTAACTAATTAATTCATAACCAGACGACGGGTCGAACGTATTTGGGTGTGAGTGGTCGAGATAAATATTTAGGAGGACTCTCTTGTTACTCATTTCCGCTTTGTGTGTGAGTCCATACAGCCTTAATTTGTTAACCTATGACCGCTCTCATCCTTACTAACTTTGATGGATTCCTCAATATATGTTGATTCTTTTGGTTTTAATAATTCTGCAGTAATAATATACATCTAACACGGGGTTTCTGTAGTACGTAAAGTAGCAATCATAGAATCCTCTTCTTTTTTTTTACAATTATTATAATTCCCATTGTAATTAGTTTCCAATTTTTCCAATATTAGCCTTATGCGTGTGTTGTCTAAAAATGTGTTATTTGACGAACATTTCGGAGGTTACTCATTAAACGTTATCGCAAGAATAAATTTTAGCCGATTTCTCGCTCGGGTCAAGATGACTCCTAAATTTCATTGTGTGAATACTTTTTCCACCAATGAGCAACTGTCTAGGTGAACACCGTTTAACTTGATTCTTTCAGTTTTAATCGAAAATGGACCAGACCAGAATGTCAAAATCACTAGACATGGACATGACTGAACTTTTTCATCTTCCATTGATGGTGGTAATTAATGTGATGAAAATGGGATTATAGCTGGAACTCGTGAATCGTTTATTGAATTTAATGAGACTTAATTCTGGCATTCTTTTTAGTTACTCTGCACATGCGAAACCATTAATTAAGGAAAAGGAAGACAATGGGATGGTGGGATGCAAAATCTGGATTGTCAACCTTCAATTTCATTGACGATTATCTTTGTCTAGCCGTGTAGCTCGTCGTCATATATAAATGCTGACCAGTTTCCAGGGATCCACACTTTAAAATTTTAGTTTTTCCAGATTCCAGGATCCAACCACCTTTTCTCTTCCAGGATGACTCGATTCATTGCTTTCACTTCTCTTGTTATTGTTGGGGCTGCCATCATTCAGGTAAAGCGTCCGCTAAGCTAAGCTAAGCTATCCCAATCCTAAAATAAAAATTTTCAAACTTTTCCTTTTAGTTGGCTTTAGCTGACCTCCAGGAAATCACATGCAAGGGTCAGAAGTACCAAATTGATGAAAAGCATCAGAAAAATGCCAAAGAATGTCTCGGTAAAGTGGGTGCTGCTTCCATTAAAGAACTGAACGCTAACAATGCCGGATGCTTCAGCAGGTGTTCGTTGATCCAACAAGGCTTGGTAACTTTGTGAAACCGCATCGACCCACCGTCACCAATACCTGCCCGACTGAATCCTCGAGCTAATTGACATTTTAATTTCCAGATTGATGATGCCGGGAAACCTCACAAGGAAAAAATCATGAATTTGATGTAAGCTGCACTTGCGTATATTTTGGGAAACCCATCCAAGCCAAGTCAATTAAGAAAATCTTTCCTGAATTCTTATGCGTAACCATTAACAGGGATGAGCATTTACCGGAAGCGATTAAGGGCGACTGGATACCTGCCATTGAGAAATGCCTCGACTCTGACGGCTCTAAAATTGACATGAAGGATGAGCAAACATGTAAAAGCTTTCTTCCGCTCACAATGTGCGTTGCTCAGGCCTTTATGAAGGTAAGTTTACTTAACAGTATTCGGCTCTGGGAAGAACTGGATTAAGTATTAAATTAACTAATTTGGTCATAATTATAAATCATATTTTTCATTTTGTTTAGATCTGCAGTTCCTAAGCACTGAGAATAGCCCAGTTTACAATTCTGAGAATGACCTATTGGAACTTTTGTTCGATTGTAGTTGTGGGGTGGGAACGACGATCTTGACCCAACTTTCCTAATTAATAATCAATGATGTGATAAATAATTCGGAATTAACCCAAATGAATCCTGATTGACTTATTATTAAAATTTTGCTTCGTATTTGCAATTACCCATAATATGGTGAGATTTGACTTTGATTAGTATTGTAATTTATTACTTGCATTGCATTTTTTTTTGGCACAGGAATAAAAATCAAGGTCTAATCCTACATTGCGTGATGCCGTGACGGCAGTGTCAGTGATGAGGAGAATCTGAAGTAGTCACTCCAAGGCTGCCATTTTTTGGAGAATAAAATTATTGTTGTGGATAATAGCGATGAATTAAAACAATTAAGATAATTCGGCTCATGCAACAGTAAAAGAAAACAATGCGACTCGGTGAGGGTCAGAAAAACATATTGTAGATGCATCCTGCATCCAGAGAAAATCATTTCATTCATCATCATGTCACAGTTTTCGCAAACTGTCCCACAGACCTCAAATGAAGCCACTTGACAGAAATGATATGCTAAAAGATGGATCCCATTAATGTCACCCTGGACAAGTTGACAACTGACATCCCAAAATCACAATTTAATTATTCCGAACGTGTTAACAAGTTAAGTTGAGCATATAAAATGAAGTCCAGAACCAACTTATCTTCACTTTGCAATTCTGTTTTGAATCAAAACAGTAAGCTGACCAGACCATTCTAAAACAATTGAAGACTAAACAACCCAACACTAAAGATTGAAATCATGAAGTCTGGATTGAGCATTCTGGTCGTCATCGCTGCCGCTGTGGTCACGGTAAGCTCGTCCCTTGCTGGGGCTGCATTTTTGTCTGCAGGACGTAGTTTGACGCCATTTTGTGATTGTTTAGGTTCGTTCTCAGACCACGCCACCACCGAAGCAGGTAAGGAAAATTATCGAAATACGGCTCTCCAGCAGAACTAAATTTTTTAAAATCATTTCCTTTCAGTGCAAGGGCGTTGACCTTAAAATCAGCGAAGAGAAGATGATGAACATGATGGAGTGCTTGAAGGAAGGTGGCTTTGAGAACTTCAAGGACATCACCGCTGAAAAATTACCATGCGTTTTCACGTGCATCATGAAGAAACGCCAAGTTGTAAGTCCGCTTTGGTAACAGTTGACTGCTGACCCCTCGGAAACTGTTGCGAGCGGTGTGAATAATTCTTTGTTATATTAGATTGACGATACCGGGATCCTGCGTAAGGAGAATGTCCAACAATTGGTAAATGAAGACTTGCCGGAGGACTTGAGGCAAGACCTCAACACCCGAATCGGTGCTTGTTTTGATGAGCATGGCTCAAAAGTTAGCACTGATAACCCCATGTGCGTGAGCCCTGACCTGGTCGAATGCATAAGGACGGCCTATGCTACCGTAAGAATCCTAAGCCTCGTTAATTTACTCCCAATAATCTGAAAATGTGCATTCCAATTTTTGTTTTAAGGTTTGCAAAGATTAAAGAAGCAACACAATACAAGCAGGGACCAACACGTGAAGGATTGAAACCTCAAGTACTTTTCTCAATTTATTAGTTTCGCACTAATTAAAAACGGCTCAATTCGTACTCTCGTGCACATTCATAGCTAAAACGAAAGATATTAATCAAAAGTGAAATAATTAAACCAAGTAGTGCCATGCATTCAAAAATTACTAAGATTCTAACGTGTCCTATTGTTGTTCCAATCTTAACGTGAATCTTCGTTCTGGACTACCCTGCCGTCGCGCCGCTTATACGCTATGCTCTCCTGGCTTGGTAATTTCTCTATCTAAGCTCTAAAGGAACGCTTTCACAAAGCAGGCGAGTATTTTGATCCCCGTAAGCGATGAGTTTCAGCCTCAACTTGGTCTTCGGCAGGGATTTCGGAAGCGTCACCCGGAAAAGTGCTTGCTGCATTTCATTTGCCACTGCAGGACATTTCACTTTCCACCTCCCACATACATCTTGCTTCTGGAATTGTTATAAATTAGGAATGATTAAACAAGGAAGAGAAATCGAGAAATGTTAAAACAATTCTGGTGTATATCGAAAGGGAGCAGATCCTTGTTGGATTTCACATTGCAAATTGCAGATTGCGTTTAGGGAAGCCAATTTTATATCACGACCATGGCCATGTCAAGGAAACTGTTTTTTTTTACGCTTTATTTAAAAAAAAACGCTTACACTCCAAAGGATAGTTTCAAATATGGGATAGTTGATATCCTGTTGATAAACATCGATGGAGAGCCGTGAGCTGTTGATTCGGGTGACAAAGTCTGCAATCAGCGTAACTTCCTCCCCCCGGCTCAAGACGCAGATATCTTTCTGGCAAGGTATGACCTCCAACCGCGTCAAGTACATCAGAGGTGATCCACAGTCTTCATGGGGAATAGTCGTAAAACTTATTGTTGACGCTGAAAATCCAAGGAAGAGCGCACGAATAAGGATAATCAAGCGAGTTGACATTTTGATTCAAATGTTCAAAAGACTTGGCTCAATTTAAAATGCACTCCTCTCTGATACCACTTGGGCGACTGTGAAGTAATAATCGCTTCGCAATCCAATAAATCCTGGAGCGTGTGAATGTATTCATAGATGAGATGAGGATGAGCTCAGAATGAACGTCTGCAGAATAAATCAAGAATGAAGGAAAACCTCTGGAAAGCAATGAACCTTTACCAATCAATCAGTTAAATGTCGGAAGGTGCAAAATAAAATGAGAGTGAATGCCACTGATACGTTCTGACATTCACATTATGCATGACGAACTGACAGGATATTATTCGCTGTAGAAAATACGGTCGATGACATTCAAGATGTTTCACTAACCACGAATTCAAAAATGATTAAAACCCGTTTACCAGCAGCCAAGGATCCCAAATCAGAGAGATTTCAAAATTTATTTTTTATTTTTAACAGGGACTCTTCACTTTTGCCCTTATTGAATTAATTTAGATAATAGATTGGAAAGTGTGGAGAGTATAGCATATTTAGTTGGACTATAAATTTTAATTTACGATAGAGGAATTAATAGATGACCCCTTTCCATGATTTTTATTTCTTCTTTGGTTCAGACTTCTCACTGCCAGGGGGTTTCTTCCCGGAGGAGTTTCCAGATGACTTTGATCCATCCTTGCCATCACGCTTGGCCTGCTCCGCAGCGTCCTTGTCCTGTTGAGTCTCAGCAGGAAGATTTTGGCCTTCGAGGACGGCTTGAATAAATGCAGGATCATCCACCATCTCTGCAAAAGCATCAGCATCAGAAGCAGGTTCATCAACTTCCATGGTCTCCACTTCCGGCTCCGGAACCGTTGCAGACTCCATGGCAGCAGCAGCTTCCCCACCTTCACCTGCATCAGTATAATTTCTAGGATGGTTAGTTTTGGCGGCTGTGTCGTGATTACCATCAGTACCTTGCTGGGATTCCTGCATGGACATTTGCATTGCATACGCAATCTGCTCATCCTCAGTCATTGCTGCAAAATCCACAGGGGCTGAACGTGCGCTACTGGATGCCCCTGCTTCTTGTTCCCGAGAAGTTGCCAAAGCCCTCTCCAATACTTGCTCCTCATTTGAACCTTAAGCAAAATGAAATCAGGATAAATTTTACAAGAATCAGCTCGCTTACTGCACCGAATTGCTGTTACCTGGTGCAGCAGCTTCTGGAACCCCACCCTGACCCTCCGCTTCCTGTCGAGAGCGTTGCTCTTCCATGGAGACACGAAGGGCCAGCGCTAATTCAGGGTCCTCGTTTGGATCAATTCCAAAGTCAAAAGCCCCACCGCCCATCGGTACTCCATCCTCAGATTGTAGAACTGGCGAAGCCTTCAAAGCATCTGAAAGGGAAGAAGTTCCCTGTGGTACCACAATCAAGTGACTTGCATTCCCATCTCGCCCATTGAGAGTATCCACAAATTGCTGAAGGACATCAGATGGTCCATCCCCAAACGCTACAATATCCACATTAACCTTCTCTTTCTTCATTCGCTTTGCTAGGCGAATCCATTCCGCTGCATCCTGATTATCCACTGGAGATCCCACAAAAACAACAATCCTCATCTTGTGATTCTTTCCCTACAAGGAATAGTTATTTAGGTTGGATTCGTACAACCAAGAAGGGCTATGAGGCTCCGACACTGATATGTCATGAAAACACACCTGACGATGTTTGAGAGCAAGGTGGGCCTTCCTGAGTCCTGACATCAGTTGCAAATCTCCAGATGGTTGACAGGCCAGCATTTTAGCCATTAGCTTCCCCGAATCCGTGGTCAAAGTAGTGAGCACTTCAGAACTGCAAACGTACAGATCAAAAATCTAACTTTTGATTGTTCTGTAAGCTTAACATTTAGAAGGGATTATTTCTTACCTAGCGAGAGTAAGAAGACCAACGTTGTTCTCGGGGTTGGCTCGAGTCTTTGTGAGACAGACAATATTCACTGCATCCTGCACAGCAGCCATACGGGTAGGGATGAAATCTCCATTTCTCATGTACTCACTGTCATCGACACTACAAGAGCAAAAAAATCATGCAAATCTACAATCATCATACTCATACTCATACTTCATTCGTTTTTGTTGTTCATGTTTAACTTTTGAGTAAACTTTACTGCCACCGCCTGAATGCCTGATGAGATGAATGATGAATCAACTTACCAAATCATTGTACTTTCCAACACCATTTTGACCAATTGTTCTTCTCGAAGAGGAAGTTGAGAATGTTTCGCTCGTCGATTGATTGAATCTCGTTTTCAGCAATTATTAGCAAGAATAATAAATAAACTCAAATAAATTAATATAATTTCCAGAAGACAAGAAGACGGCGGACCTTTTTTGAAAGTTGAATTTGAATGACTTTGTACATTCTGGATTTTGACTTTCGCGCCAATTTAATTTGCTTCAGTTATGCTAAATGATGCAGATGCTTCGATTTGATTGTTAATTGCGTTAATTGATTTTATTTGGGTAATCACTAATCAGTTACGAGGTTGAGAAAAGAACTTGCGCCTGATCCATTAACATTGAAGACCAAGGACTCTAGCGCGGCTGAGCCAATCATATCGCGGGAAATAGCCGGATGCCACAGATCGGTGACCCTTGAACCCACTTCTCCCATGCAGGATTCTCCAGTTGTCAAACCATAAAACTGTCCCAGGTTCCAACTGAATCCAAATTATATTCTCATTCAGGATTTCCGTGAACCGGATGAAGGCTTTGTAAAATATCGGGATCCTATTCGCCGAGAGATGAGAGATAGACGAAATATGGCGTGGGTTGTATCTGACTTGTTCAAGGTGTCCGCTTATTGGATGACGTCGAAGCGTAGGTCCAATACTCCTCATGTCAAAGTGTCCTCTCTCCAAATATTGAAATTCTAATTGTGTTTCTGCAAGAACTTTGAAAAATTCCTGGTTTTCGTCAAATAGAAGTTTCGACGCCAGAAATGCATCCGAGAAGCAATTGAGACCTCCTGTTTGAGATTGACACAAAACATGGAACGTCTGTAACCTAAAATTAACCATTGACCATTCTTTTCAAATGCGTTGAAACATAAAACCAGGGCTCATATTAAATTTTAATGGCTAACCCCATTGGTTCTGTGAAGTAAGTAGTGTCCGTATGAAGGGGAAGTGGGACAGAAGAGTAGGCAGCATCATTATGTTCCTCTGCAGGCTCAAGGACGGTTACGCCGTCGCCGTACATTGTTCTGGTGGGATGACATATTCGATCATGAGCCAATTTGGTCGCTTCCAGTCCACGCACATTGCTGACAATACCAAATCCCGTAGCTAGAACACTTGCCAACATGTTGGACACCCCGCTGTCACTTTCCATGAACTCTTGATAAGATACACCAATTTCATTCAATGGGTCACTGATAGAAGTGAAGGAAGGATTAACAGGACTTGAAAGTCTCATTGACAGACTTCCGACATGATCCTCATCTCTTGGAATGCTGGTAATTAATGACTGCAAGTTGAATTTAGAAATGTGCCCGTCCTTCCATTCCAAGCAGAGCTCTTTCCCGTCTAGATGCATGTTGGTCACTTTTGAAGAGAGCCATGTAATGCTCGGACTCGCCCTCCGCTCATTCGTTCCCCATTCAAAGCAATCTCCACACCTTAATTTACAAATTACTGAACTGAGATTTGAATATTCAAGATGAGGGGAAAGTAGGTTAGGTGTTACTTGCAATGATGTCTTAGCCACGTTTCATGAACCTTGACCTTCTGGCCTGAGAGAACTAGCTCAATGAAATCACTTTTGTCCTGATTGCATCCAATTTCATCTAGTCCGAGCGGAAGTGCAGTGTTATGGGGGAAGTGGTGGACAAGCCCTGCTTTAAAAGAATTGACACCTTTTTAGATTTTAATCTTTTCCTTCTGGGATTCCCTTCCGAAACATTGGGAATACGACAAACTCTCCTGCTCAGCCCTCAAGTCCCTGGTTCACAACCTCTTGACAGAAAAACGGAAATTGATTTATCTTTCTTAATTCTATCCTTTAACTCTCCCTTTAGATTAGAATGT
>Ga0194135_10001843_pt1 | contig 12775 bp, 13 predicted proteins | sample LitLau_LLRF_2013_FD_134024 | JGI IMG/M metagenome (GOLD analysis project Ga0194135, IMG submission 134024) | Freshwater sediment microbial communities in response to fracking from North America - Little Laurel Run_MetaG_LLRF_2013 (version 2) | ecosystem: Environmental > Aquatic > Freshwater >... | reverse complement strand
TTCTGGAACGCAGACAAAAATCTCTTCAATGGGGCCCTGGGTGGGGTCACGTGGGAATTCCGATGGTGGATGCGAGAAAATCGCGTCGTCCTTGACAAATTTTCCAGAGTTTTTGTTCCAAATCCAGTACCGTCCTTCTTACCAAAGCTTCTGTCCAGGAATATTGTGCGCGGCGTGTCTTGGTGGAGGTCTATGCCCATAACGTGGATGAGACTGATTTGCGAGTTCCTGTGTGACGGAGTCGTTCCACGGACTTCTAATTGGCTGCATACGATTCTCCTCCCAAGTTAGGCCTGCGAAATGATTAATTCTGGATGAATTAAATCTTATACTATTTATTGTAAATATTATTTAAATCACTATAATGTTTGCTTACCAGGGATAACCGACGGTCCCGGAGTCTCCATCTCTTCTTCGTCGGATGATCGGATGTGCTGTCTCTCACCACAAGAATTTGATTTCTACTTTAGGAAAATTTGACTTGCAGACTCCTTCCCAGGATGCTTCTTTGTCGACTTCTACCACCAAACTGGCAGAATGGATGGGGAAGTCCTGGATATTTTCATGGTAATGTCATAACTCGCGTAAGCTGTCAAACTTACGCGAGTTATGATATCGGAAGTCATTAGCATATTGGACGAGAAAGGACTAGCAGTCTACTTAGCAGTTCTTGAAGGATTATGGAAAGGAGTAACGCATAAGTGTCATACTTATAACACTATTTCTTTTGTTCTCCTAATTCAGAGGGCGCTTCTGCGTTTGGAGTTGTAATAGAGAATAATTGTAATTCAAGAAATAGACGCTTTCTCGTGTCCAGTAACATTTACATTGTTACAAAACAACAAAACAGGAAATTATTATTTATTATGAATAAGGAATTGCCAGTTAAAGTCATCCACTTCCTTCATTCCTCTCTGTTCGTTTTCCGCCGTCAAAGGAGACTCGTCTAGAAGAAGTCTCACTGGGATTCCATTTGTAATTCATTGGTAATTTCTTTTCCAATCCTGCTAAAACAGATCGTAGACGGGGTTGATAAAATGACAGGACAGAAAATGGCTTTGAAGGGTTTGGATAATTAAAAACTGAGGGTTAATCAATCCACAATTTTAAATATGAACCAAACTACTATAATTGCTGGTTTATTAATTGAATAATATGACTTAGCATTTTTAAGACCTACGGTTAAAATCACAACTATTCTAAAAAGTGATGTTGATTAGGTAGAATTGCGAATACATTTAGCGTTGCAATGACGTTTTGGGATTTTTTTTTTGGCGTTCTTGCAGGGTTCTTTTTTCCGAGCCACCTTGGGTGTAGGTCTAAGGTTCATCTTGTGTGGCAAGCTGCCCATACTAGTTGTATGCGTCTCCAGGACCCACCCTTATTTAATCGCAAGCTGTAGGAGAAAGCAGAAGAAAATTGATTTTCTTTGGCATTCTTGCGCTGGTTTTACTTCTGCAAGGTATGGGAGAAAGGGAGTTTCTTCTCTTTTCCAACTGGAATAAGGGAAAAGCATGTGGAAATAATTGTGTCTTGACAGTCTAGGTTCATATTGCCAATTAATTAAATAATGAAGGCAGGAACTACTGGAGTCTGGTTTTTGTTATGCCACGTCTGTCTCCTCATTGCTGCCCAAGTGAGCAATCACATACATTTTGACAATTCACATACTAAACTTTAACTTCCTCTGCTTTCTCTTTTTGAATCTGCTTGGATAGGGAGAAGAGGAAGAGTCTGCAGGTACTTATTCACATAACCCATCCAAACTTTTATTTAGTTTTTCTCATAAATTGTAATAAAATCTGACGGTGCTTCTCTTTATTGTAGGAACAGCAGCTGAATTCTACTTGTATGATCTCCACAGTCTTCCTTGTATTCTCATGAGGATCAACGCAACCATCACCATCGAAAGGCAACGCACAGCCAACAAAGTATGAAGAGATTCGAAGTTCTGTGAAACGAGTTAATCAACCAACTCAATTCTCCAGTTGAATAATAATATGTTGTTTCCTCTCAGAAATATTATGTGGAAGTTCCAAGGTTTGCAGAAGTCAAAGGAAAGTGTGGAAGTGGAAGCGACTCTCAAATTTTGCTCACATGGAGCAATAGCTTTCAAATGACATGGCACTTCCAAAAGGTAGACTTATGCATAATATTTCTCCTAATCAAAAGTAGCCTATAATCGACACTTCCCCCCGTAAACTGTTTTCTTAATGTCAGTCTCACGTGAGTGATGCCTGGTATGTTGACAAGATTATCTTCAGCTACAACACTGTCGAGAAAGTTTTCAGTGACGCTAATTTCAATGAAGGTAAAAAAATCTTAATTATTAAATAAATCACAACTCCCAAATGCGCTGGCTGTTATTTGTTTAGGGGGCGGCGAAGTTCAGGAAATCCGTTCCCCAGAGTCCTTTACCCTCTGGTTGACCCCGATTGGCCAGTCATACAGCTGCGGAATCACTCAGGAAGTTAAACTCTTGGATTTGAAGAAGGCACGGAGGGTCACCATAACGCTCAGGCAAATTAGAATACAACCATTTGCTTCCATGACTCGGCGTCAGTATGGTGATGGTAAGCATCACTAAAAGTCTAACTCTTAAAATTAAAATTTGGCAAAGAATTACAATAAATTCTTAACTTTGGCACTTTGATTGGTTGAGTTATGAGACCAACAGGGTTTTTCTATAATAAGCCGCCTCCCTCCCAAATTACAATTATGGAATAATTACAATAAGTTCTTATTTTGTTTCACAGCCTTCGTGTGCCCCGAAGAAGCCGGCCGACGAGACGAGACGGTTCCAATTGCTGTGGGAAGTACGTTAGCAATTGTGGTTCTGCTGACAATTGGATGCTACGCTGGTTACCGTTACTTCAAAGTGAAAAAGATTGAGTATGATACTATGGAGTAGGGGGTGCGTACTGCTGTCTCATGCGAGTGAGTTAGGAAGTTTTAGATCACGTTTGATTTTAATTTAAATAACCAAATTCAAGTCCGAGTCTTCCATACTTACAAAATTAGTTCATCTAATTAGCAAGTAAACTTAATCGCGTGTAATAAAATTTCATTACTTCTGTTTCTGTCTAAAAGTTCATTAAACAAGTCCGCATGCGGACTTCTTTTTTTTTGTATTTTGTGAGGCTGCCAAGACTCAGCTACGCATCCTGCATCTTGTAAGTCCCACAAAGCTTCGTTTTAAATTAAATGCGCTTCGGATGAAGGTTAATTCTTTTTAATTTTGTGGACACGGATAGGCTATCCGTAGAACCACACGAGGACTGTGGGTAACTCTTAGAAAAAAAATCGTCTATGCGCCTGAAATGTTTGAGTTAATTTGTCTTCCGTCCAATTAAAACCTGTCAATTCACGTTAATTAAGCATGTCTAAATGATTCATAGCCTAAAAAGTGCATTAAAAGGGCATAACCGTTCTTCCTCTATTAAAAAGTCATACTCTCATTGTAGAAACAATTCGTTAGAAGGAATAGGACATCACAGCAATGGGTCCAAATTTAACCCATTTGTCAATTCCTTATTGCCCCTTTCTTTTTCTTGAATATGGCTATGGGAATTGGAATTGATAAACCAGCTCAATTCAATGCCTGGGACGCAAATCAGGATGGCAAATGGAGCCGAGAGGAAGCGGACTACGTTATATACGAAAGAAATCAAGCGCTCATTCTGGAAGGAAACGGTTTCGAAGGGATTGATAAGAATGTGGATGGAGGAATTGATGCAAACGAGTACAAAAATTCAAACTTGAAGATATTTCTAGAGGAAGCTGGGACGGGAAGCGCTTACGAGGACATTGACACGGACAAGGATAATTATATTATGCCGAAAGAATATATCAAGGTCGTTGAAAAGGCGTCCAAGAGAAAGATGGATCTCATCTTTTCACAAGCCGACACTAATCATGATCAATTCATTTCAGAAGCTGAGTTCACTCAGAGCGGAGCCTTGGTTAACTCCGTCTGCGTCTTTCCCTGTGAGGAAGGTGAATTGTAAATTCGAGCTAATTTAAATTAAAAAAAAAACATACACTTTCCTTGGACCAAATGAAAAAATCATGTTCTTCTAACATCATCGTTCGAGAATTCCTAGGCTTCCGCAGGACAACACGCTAGAAAATATTCCACTTCAATAATGGGGCTACATGGATAATGTTAATAGATAATCATGTTACAAAACCGACAACTAAATTATAGACAGCTTGATTTACAGGGAATAAAGACAGGTGGCCGTTACGCCATTCATCAACGCCCATTCTCGCCAACAATTTTTGTATTCTGTTCAGTTATAAGTAGGGAGTGTAAACTAAAATTACTAATCCAAACCGTGCAATTCGACTAGATTCAAGTTAGATTTTGCTTAAAGACTAATTGACGAAGAGGCCATAAAGTGTTGACGGGAAAGACGTTAGTGTAAACTTACTTGAGCCAGGTACCTTTGTAACTAACACGGCACTCGGGTGTGGCATGGAAAGAGCTCAGAATATCGGTAACTTATTTAGTGGAAGTCCTAAATGAAGGAAAGAGACAACAAGGGAATGAGTCTTGAATTTTTGAGCTTAGCTAAATCTAATTTAAATTAATACTTTAGAATCACTCGTAGCTATTTTGGGCAACGTTTCATTTACGGTGCAATTAAGCTAAAGATTACTGAAATCTTAAAACTCAGTTCTATTTAGGAAGAATGGACGCAGGAAAAATGTTGTGGTGGCACGTGGCGCTGCTGGGGCAAAAGAATAAAGTCTTCCACAAACTTGTTGGCTAATTTGAGTGCCTTTGTGAATCCATTAACCTTGTTGATTTTTGCCTGGAACAAGTTCCCACGGAGTGTCCCCTTTCCCTCGAGCACCTTGCAAACTTCTTGTCCGAGGCACATTATCAACTCCACACTGATCACATCCTCCCCTCCTCGAAGGAGCAAATGACCAGTGTTCCCTTCCGTCTTGAGTATCACCATAATTATATTATCTTTCTACAAAAATAAAAAAAAATGTAAAAAAAAAAAAAATGAATGGCTTCTAGCTCGCTTTTGAAATGGCGGTCATGTATCATAATAATGACATTTTGGTAACTCACCGTTTCTCCCAATTCTCTCAATAATACCATCCCAAAATCCAAATCGACATCTTCCCTGCGTTTAAAAAAAATAATCAAATAAATCGTATTTATTAATTTGGACACAAAATTAAATTGTATTGCCAGGACTAACCGATGGTAGAAGAAGAGAACTCCATTTTTGGACATCCCATTGGCATCCAACGAGTGGAATCGATTCGCTTCCAAAGACGCCAAATCCTTGCTAAGCGATTGACAACTCTGAAATAGCAGAAGATAATCAGGAAACATTTTAAAAGCACCTAAAGTATCTAAAATTTCAGAGTCGCGACCATTCGTTACCTTCTTGCTTTGCTTATGAGCGATATACAGTTTTTCAGCTGCACTTGGAAGTTCGAGAGTTGAACATCTATATCAATGAAAGTATTCCACTTATGAATTAAAATAGCGTGCTGCCAGAAAAAAAACATTGATACCAGGATCACTTACTTCAAAATTTTGACTAGTTTCTGTTCCCGTTGAACAGAGGCCGAGATTCTTTGTAGTACACGTTCCCCACAAATGAAGTGAAGTAGTGACTTTCCTTTTTTCTTGTCCGAGTAGAGAAGCTTGATAACCTTGTATGAAATGAGATTCAGAAACATAAGTTAGTAGTGTTATGTTGGTCTTATCCTGGAAACTATCTCACCTGAAGTTGGGAAAGTGAGCTAACGTGCGTTCCACAACAGATATTCGCATCAATTCCATCAATTGAAATTATTCGTATCTCATTCTGCACGTCGTCTGGTAAGCCTCGGCTACGAATCTTTGGAAAAACAAAAACCATGTTAATTTTATGAGAGAAGATTTTATTGGTTTTCGCTTCCTTACGGATTTCCAAGAGGGAGAGTCAAGATCGACAACTTCCACGGTGACCAAATTATTCTTACGAATTTTCTCATTCACCTTCTCCTCGATGACTTCGATATGCTCATCGGAGATTTCTGGTGTATCTGGTAAGTGTAGAAATTACAAATTCTTACATTCTTACATACTTGAATACTGCATCACAAGCGAAGCAAGAGGAAAATAAGGTTATTTATACCTAATTCAATATAGGAATCCTCAGATCCAAGCCACCAAGATGTTGTTGCGAATCCGAATAGACCGTCAGCCATAGCAGTAATAAGATGTTGAGCTTAAAACCGAAAAAAAATTCTTAATTCAATGTCGCTCATATTGAATTTGTTACAAGCTTTCGTAGAACCTCCGTGGTTATAAGCAATAAAGACATTCACCAGAGTGTTGCTGCATATGATCGAATCGACGCTTCCAATCCAACTTGACAATGGCAGAGTCACCAACTTTCGGATGCTCGTTTGACTTGTTGAGTTTCACGTAGTGAATGGCATGTTTACCTCTTCGGAGCACTCTCAACACAGGGATATTATTGATTGAACCTCTGTCATCTGGCTACAAGACGAAAATACGAAAAATAAAATTCACGAAGCAGGACTAGGCCTAACCCTAAGCCGACTCAGAGAAACTAATTCTTACCTGGCCACCTCCTTCTGGAAACAGAATGGTATCTTCCAGTACTATCTCATAGAGCATATTGTCTTCTTCTGGTTCGGCAATTGCATAGTTTTTGCATATGATTTTGGTCTTTTCTTCATCAACTTGTTTCACACAAGAAATGACCGTTTCCAACTGTGAAGAGAGAAGAGTCAAACTCAAAACTTGAATAATTATTTTGCTGCTAGATGTATTTGAATTTGAGTAAATACATTTAAATTGTAGTGAGTCGATAAACTTACTTGTTGGAGAAATGATTCCTTTTGACATCTAAACATTGTACCAACAACGTGATTGTGAGCTGTCCGGATGAGAGTTGAGATGGACCTGGGATGAAAATATTCAATGAATTAATTGATCCCAATTTCTTGGACAAACCAACATACATACCCAACCCAAACCCAACCCACCTCACAGGAAAGGTCAAGGTTGGGGTGGGGTTTGGAATTACCTTGAAAAACACCCGTCAAATGCCCGTCACAAATGCGGGTTTTTGTTTCTGGAGCTGGGAAACTACCGACCCTCCATCAGAGATCGAGAATCATCAAAGAAGACAAACTTCTGAATCATCAAAATGCAGACAAATTAATTTATTAAATTAGAAATCAAGCCGTTAAATGACCTTAAGTAATGAAATTAAAGTAAATTTTGAAAGATTGTCTTCGCGCGAATTTCGGATTTGGTGTTTTCTTCGGGAAAGTTTAGTAGTGTGTGGTGTCTGGTGTGTCATTTTGTGTCATGTGCTGTCGGTGTTTCCTAAGATTGCGGATGGCTTTTGATTGATTGATTTGAACTAATTCTGAACTAAATAAGTAGCCAACAGAAATCGAAATTAGTTCAGTGGTGATCACTTCCGCATCGATTCGATTGTCTGTCTGTTCCAGATTTGCTGCTGTCAGTTCCTTCTCTTGGAGTCCTCTGTCATCTATTAATTCTGCCACAGTTACGGGCCATGTCAAAACGAAAACCGGGTTCGGACTTAAACCATGAAAATTGGGATAAAGAAGAAGCTGTGGAGCATGCCGGGGATTTTCAGAAAGCGTCCACAGACAGTCTGAAAGCCCGGAAAATCATTCGACCCAAACGCCGGCTTGTAAGGAGTCTATTAGCCATAATAAACCGTCACGTCATTTGATTAAGTTGAAGTTGATTATTCGAAACTTTTAGGCAACTTCGTCCTCCATCCCAACTCCAACAAACCCTTTCTCTAGCTTTGGATTCTCAACATCAACCACGAAGCCTGCCGTTTCACCGTTTGCAAATTTCAGCTTTCAACAACCTTCTTCATCCGCCATTGCTGATGCAGAATTGGCAAACTTGAAATCTACAGTGTCGGAATCTAAACCAAAAGGCATTAAACATTAGCTAAGCTTTTTAACTGTCAAGCCAAAACGAAATAATTGAATAAGTTGTGCTTTTTTTTATGAAAAGATGTTGCTGATCTTAACTCGGAAATCGCGTCGTCTACATCAGAAGGTACAAAGCAGCTTCAGACTGAACCATCCGCCAATGACAACGAGGCAACAGCAGAAGGCGACGGGAACGATCCTGTTTCAGCGATGGTGATGGTAGTGAATGTAACCGAAGTTTCAAGGAGCTGCCCCAGTGTCGAACCGGATTCTACGGAAAGTACTACAGACGACAAAATTAGTAGCGACAGCATCCTTAATAGCATTGATTTTGACGAAAAGGAGGAAATGAATGAATCCCTCGTGGATTTGAGTGTAGTTCCCGATGAGCTGGAGACCTCATCGGACAGTGGCAGCCCATAATCACTCATATCTTTTTTGTGACCAATTTTTTATTTAAAGTAAAGTGGACAGCTTAAGTAAATGTAAATCTTAAAGAGGAGATTGTAAAGTGATCTGAATTTAAGCATTGATTTATTTTCTCCAATTTAGCAGAGTTTTGACATAAGAGTTTTTTTTTAATATCGAATTCCTGGGAAATCCCGTTTGGCTTTCGCCAGACTCTGATCATCTTCATCTTCCCAACCAAGAGCGTTTTTGGCAACGTCCAATAGGTCTGCCTCTGCAGCCCCACTGAAGAAATGGACAAACTGACCCACATTCATTGTTCCTCTGTACCTATTCCGACCCTGCTTTGGCCAGTATTGAGCAAGCAGTTTGAAGAATCGACCCAGTAGAGCTGTTTTTCCGTGTTCTTCATAAATTGGGATCCACCAATCACGTAGCCAATACCTGTCAAAATATAAACAGAGGAGTTAAATCAAACCACGAGGTTTTGCTGTTTAAGTTTCTTACACTTGATTCTTAGCTGTGGCTGCATCTGCCGGCTCGTTGAGTTTTGACCTTTTCCAATCCTCTGCATCTTCCTCCAAACCCGTGTTCAAGAAAATGTCATAAATAGCAATCTGTGTCCATCCCTTTGTGCCCCAGACGCTGAAAGCAGGTGAGCCCTCCATTCCGTTGTTGGCCTCTTCAATAATTCTGGAGATCCCGTTAACCTGATAGTCGAAGAGCATAGCCTGGTTTGGACGCTTCTTGTCTGCTCGGTCATACAGATTTCCAGCTCGTACGCTCCCGGGGCTGATATCCATGTAGATGTCCGCATTCTTTGGATTGACTCCTCCTGCCATTCCACCTTCTCCTGCCGTGGCTTGGAAAGTTCCTTTAAGACGTCCCCCTTCATTGTTCCTGAAGGGACCGAAATGTTTCCTTGCATGGGCCCAACTCTTGGAGTAAAGCGAAAAAATCCAACTGGTTTTTGTCCTGTCAATCAAGGGGTTAAAGTAGACGACGGCGTTGGCATCTCTGTAGACTTCTTGGACGCGTTGGCCGGAACTTGTAGAGGACAAGGCCAAAATAGCGAAAAGCAAAAGCAGCAAGTGTGAGGACATGGCGACACTCCCGATTGATTACTTTATTTTGTATGATCCATATTCAACTTGCAAGCAGTCGTTTTTATATTCCATCTCTCACAAAAGGATGACATTTCAGAATTAATGTAGGAGTTAATAATTATATTTAGTTCTTTGACAGCAAACGCGCACTAGTTCATCGGAAATATTTGCGGTCGTCCTCCAATTTACTTTTTGAAGTGCCTGTTTTTGAAAGATATTTTAAGAATACTATAACGTCAGGCAAGGTTCACGGGCGACTTTTTCATGATAAAAGTACATGAAGTTCCTATTCGGATCTCGGAAACTGACAATGAAACTATAAATTCTCCGCATCGTAATTATAAATTAAATTAGAAAAACCAGAAATTCAAAACCTCAAAAAGCATCTTAATTTATGTAGGTATTATTCTAACATTTGGAAATTGATTATCCGGAAATGATAAATTCTAGCTAACTCACATCACAATGATACAAAAGAAATTAACTCGATATAAAATAGCAGCTAATTTAGTTTTCCTAAATTATTCCAATAGTTTCTTTCGAAAAGGAGTTAATAAAACTTATTTATTCAAGTGGGGCAATAATGAAAGGGTTTCTAGCGTTTTTGCTTATCGCTTCACTTTGTCTGGTAGCCCATGGTAAATTACCCATTTTTAGGCGAATTAAATTCCAAATTATACATTAATTTTACTTTCCTACAGCACAGTCTAGAACTCCTAGATTTGACATTGACGTAGGGCGTCATAAGTACCTGAGTGACTTTGGTGAGAAGGTCAAGGACGCCTGCACGAAATGGTACGCCCGTGTGGCCCGATACCTCTCAACTCCCGGTTACACTGACCCCAGTTCAATTCTTATTCGATTTGATCCAAACTATGATGGTGTTGCATATGCAGAATGGGATAAAAGCCGAATCACCGGGGCTACAAAATATTACAGGGTAAATGACTCTTTATTATTGGAGGACATTAAGATGTGAAGGTGAAGGATGTAGGATTTGATAAATTGCTTTTAACTGTTGCTGCATTCAGGAAAATCAAAATGACGTAGGTTCCATGATCCATGAGATGACGCATATAATTCAAAAGTATCCGGGCAATTGCCCTGGCTGGTTCGTCGAAGGTCTTGCCGACTACATCCGATACTTTCAATTTGAGCCGAGTAATAAGGCACCCCGCAAGCCTGGTTCGGGGAGAAGCTACCGCGACGGTAAAGCCAACATTGAAATTAGGTGTTACTTTCAGATTAAAACGTATTTCTTCTAAGCAGGTTATGGAACTAGTGCCTACTTTTTGAACCATTTGACCGAGAAAATCGAAGGAGGCAAGCAGGCTGTCTTAGCTGCTCATAAGGGTTGTCGCGAGCGATCCTACAAGAACTCTGTCTGGCAAGAATTCACTGGAAAAAATTTGGATGCTCTTTGGGACGACATGCAAAAGAACTTTTAAACAAATTTTAAAATTTCGAATTACAACTGCAATTAAGAATAAAAAGGCGTGCAAGAGTCAAACTATCAAAACACTAAATTTACCTTTTGTCACAAGTTCGAATCGAACTAAAAAGTTCTCGCGGCAGGTTGCTATACATTATTCGATTATTCGCCATTCAACACAAGTATACTTGGAGCAAAAATAAACCAAAGTTGAACTATTTCACCTACATTGACTTATTCACCCTCTCGAGATTATATCCTCCGCATTCACTATCATATCAAAAGCCCTAATAGACAAACTAACTGATTGAAAATTGAAAAGTATAGATTACCCGTCTTCCAAAATTAGGAGTTAAGGGCCCGGTGAAGAATAATGTATCAAATTTATTTCATAAGCGTTTATAGACGATTATAAAGTAAAGTACGTTCTGTTCTCATAGCCGTATTAGTACATGAAAATGTGAACTAACTGCGAGAAAGAATTTATAAACATATCACGCCACTGGCTTCATCAAATCCTCTCTGAGCGTAGTGAGCGTTTCCCCGAGAATGTTCATCCCCTGCCATGTCTTGCGGGAGAAAGCCCTTGGGTCAGTTGCCCTCAAGCCAATCCCATAGATTTTGTCATTGGGGCTGGCCTCAACCAAAGTAGTTCCTTGAGTACTTTCCAGTTCTCCCAATAGAGCCGGATTCTGTGTGAATTTGAGCTTGTTCCCTTCGTAGATAATTCGACGGTTGTGTTTCTTCCAGATTTTTTCATCAAAATTCTTGACTTGTCTCCCCATACGTTTAACGGCAGAAGGATTATGGTGCGTCTTTTGAATTTTTTGGGCAATTTCGTAGTCCTTGAAGAGGTTTGCTTTGTTCAACATCATCCATTGTTCGGCACTACTAAAAGTGTGCTCACTGGCATCCTCTGGGAATAGAGGAACTCCTTTGAATGAGCATAGATGAAACTGCGAGAAAGGTGTCTTCGTGGAATAGAAAAAGGTGAAATTTTCTCGTTTTGGCTTTGGTACATCGGATGACGTTGAAGAAGATGCGGTTTCTTCCAAGTTGCTCGCCATTTTAGACAAGAGAAAATATTGGATCCGCAGCAGCAGCAGACGACCCTGACCCTACGAAGTTCAAACGTGTTAGAATAAATAACTGAAAGAAGAATAATGACAATAACAACCAGTAGGAATTCTGTTTTCGGTTGGTTTTGGTAATTGGGTGGAAGTGGATTGCAACCTAGCCTGCCTGCGTTATTTGTGAATTCACGGATACGGGATACATAGGCGAGTAATGTGTAGTGGTAGTTTACTTACCTCAACGAATGACGAATGATACCGATGATGATGATGATGAACGTGTATGATGACGATGAGTGATGATGAGTCATACAGTTGGTAAGCAAATAAAATAAAAATTTGCAGAATACACGGACATCAGTCGCAGTCCAGTCGTCGTCGTAATCTAAGGACTGATTTTCACACACGCACACGCACACACTGCACTTATTCGTCGCGTATTTTTTATCAATTAGATATTAAATCTTCCCGCTTAAAGTTTCACCTTTGCGCTTTTCCTTATTCTCTTTTTAGAACATTATTTTAATAACTGGGCGTATTCCCTGACCGGAAGTGTAAATTTTAAATTTTTTAATAAATATTGCAAATACAAACTAGAATGCACATAAACGTTAGAAGAGAATTGAATGTTGTATACTTTCTTATTTAATAATCAACAACCAAGGGACGCTTATCCTATTTCACTCTTCAGCTCTTAAATATCCGGCCAACTATGTACGACAATTAAGATTTAAAAAAATAAAGCATTATCTAATTTGCTATGATTCACTATAACGGAGTTCAACATA
>Ga0194135_10001842_pt1 | contig 12780 bp, 8 predicted proteins | sample LitLau_LLRF_2013_FD_134024 | JGI IMG/M metagenome (GOLD analysis project Ga0194135, IMG submission 134024) | Freshwater sediment microbial communities in response to fracking from North America - Little Laurel Run_MetaG_LLRF_2013 (version 2) | ecosystem: Environmental > Aquatic > Freshwater >... | reverse complement strand
TTCTTCATAATGATGATCAATCAAGCTGTGCTTTTTCACCTTATCTTACTCATCGTTGGGATGAACGCCGCTTCATCCCAATCCAGCAGCAGTTCCAGAGGATTTCCGTCCACGAATGCTGCTGACAAGGAAAAGTAAGTTTGAGTTAAAGACATATTAAAATTGCAATCTCATGAAAATGGAACTCAATTGCTGTATCGCAAATATTCCCATGATTTACAGAGGCTACAAAATAACCATAAAACTAGACGACGCATTTGGAAAAGTAGCCGAAGACTTCGAAATGATCAAAGAGATGGACGTGGACATAAAACTAATAAAGGCACTTCTGGAGGAAATCGTTCCAGAAATTCGGGAAATCCGTCGACTCCTTCCAGAGTTGAATGGCTTGGAAGGAACTGGAGGAAATAGCCCGGGGGAAGGTCGAGAAATGAGACGTTATTCATCCCGTCTCAATTCCAGTCGCATGTCCTCGTCTAATAATAATAATAATTCACAGGTACAAGCACAACTATTACAAGTAAGACGGAAATCGTAAATTCAATTCTGTACACGCATGAATTGTAACTTAACTAACTGTACATTTTTGATCCGCATTCTTCACATGAATTGCGCGTTATTCCCTGTTTATTAATGATATAGGACATTTGGGATTCTATTCCAAAAAGCAATTGTGCTGAGATCCGATTGAGAGGAGAGTCTAAAAGTGGAATGTATGCAATCCAACCTGATCGTACAAAGCGTCCCATTGCTGTATGATAATTCGTATTTTATAATTCCTTTTCTACTAATTGTCATTATATGAACGACCCATATCCAATCCATGAATTTATGAATTTATAAATTTATGAATTATTTAAATAGGTTCACTGTGACATGGAAAACGAAGGAGGTGGTTGGACTTCAATTCAACGACGAGGTGTTATCGTTGAACCTAAGCGAACGAGAGAAAGTTTCTACAAGAATTGGGAAGACTATGAAAATGGTTTTGGTAACCCAGAAAAGGATTATTGGATTGGTAAACGGTCTCCATTAAAAATACTTTTAAAATATGTATCAATATTTAACTAGCTTATAAAATGTATTGTATATAAATTCATGTTACGTTTGTGTGCGTTAATTTAGGTTTGGAAAATATTTACGCAATGACGAAGGATTGTAATCATGAGTTAATAGTCAACCTCACTTCGTGGGATGGAACTTTCAAGTTTGCCAAATACTCGAGATTCAACATCAGTGGCAAGGATGACTTTTACCGACTTCACGTTGGGGGATATTCCGGAAACGCTGGTTTCTACTTAAACACTTATTATGCCTAATAATCGGTTAACACAATTGTTCCAATTACACTCAATGCATTATAATTATATGTACGCTAGGCGATGCGCTTCTTCATCACAACTCAATGCGATTCACCACTTATGACAGGCAGAATGACATGAATGGAGATGACAATTGTGCAAGACTTTACAAAGGTGCTTGGTGGTACAAAGACTGCTTTTGGGTTAGTAAAATTTACTTTTAATTGCTCCTCGTGGCCATTTTCCTGAGGTCATTTTGATGGTCTCTGCCCACATAATTACTCTTTGCTTATTTGCTTAGAAGTTCAATATGGTAGTTCTATGTACCGACATAAAATAGATTATTTTAATCGGGAAAAATAAGATTTATATATATTACACTCTGTCGTAATATTTCATTGTAGGCCAATTTGAATGGAGAATACGCCGATGACAATTCAAATGGAAAGATGACCACAAGAAATGGAATGGAATGGGGCAACCGACATTTCTACAGTTTGAAGAAAACTGAAATGAAGATCAAACCGAAATGCTAAAAGGAACAATTCCAAAGATACGCTGCCTTCAAAGCTGAGACACTTGTTATACTTTACGTGTCTCAGCTACCGCACGAACATTTCTCTCACCAGACTTGCTTACTAATTACAATATTAATTACCATAAATAATATTCCCTACCACTTTGTAACCTTTAAATATTTGAAATAATAATAAAATTAAGCGCTTTCAAGGCAAAACCCCACTTGCTAATAACCATACAGACTTTAACCATAGAAGGTGATAAATCTTTAAAAAGCGAGGTTAAGCAGCACTTAAAGTTAACTAATAATAATGTGAGCTCATCTTCCCAAAAAGCAGACTAACGCTAAAGTATAATATTTACTTTCTGTTAATCCTTACGTGAATTAACTTGCCTGAAGATGCCTTGCTAAGTGTCAAGTGTTCATCGAACTCAATCCTCATTATTACGAAAGTAGTTATACTCCTTGTAAGCTGTGCAATAGTAATAATTCCGTATTGCATACTTACAAATCCAACTCTCACTTTCCACCAAGTGATCATCATCTCCCCGTCCACCTGTACAGATGTTTTAAAATCCATCTAATTTACAGCATCATCATTTAACCTTCATCACCTTTTCATGCGTATGCTTAGCATAATTACACGATAGTCCCCCAAACTATTCAAAACCATTCAAAGACACTTTTACATCATTTCGGACTCCATTTGAAGTAAAACCACGAAGCACACAAATGGCACGCTTTGTTCATGTAACGCTCATCATCCTATTATGAGAGTAGTGTGAAATGCTTTTTAAGGATCATAAGCAGCAGCATTAACGAGAGAGTCTGCTTATTCCTTGCACACTAAACCAGATAATACAACAGGGGATTCGGTAAGCATGAAAAACCGTAGCATGGTCGCCTATGCCTATAAAGTGTACTAAACCTAAAGTCCGTGTGCAAGGTGGGCTTGCACGAAGGAAAGAATATTTTTCCCTACGCTAGCAATGCCACTCTCGCGTGTTACCTTTTTTATCTCTGAAAAAACTCTCCCGTCTCCAACACTCAAACCTCCGCTCATGTTTACAATAAAGCCTTGCAATAAAAATAATTGTCAGCTCCGCCAATTTCTTCTTCTTCTGTAAACAATTATCACGTACACCTTCAAGGGAACTTCCATTAAAGAAGGAGGTTTTGCAATTCAAACATGAGTTCTGAAGAGTCAGCTCCGAGTGGACCTCAAGTCCAAGGTGAGGTTTAACTGTACAAGAGGCCTAAAAGCATTATAAGTCCATTTAGTCTTTAACATGTATTACACGTCATACTCATCATCAATGGAAGATAACAATGCTAGCACTATTGTTGTTCATATCGTTAACTAAATTTCAGGAGATTTCATAGGGCAAACTTTCAGTTTTCGACTCTAAAATGATTTTTACAAATGTCCACAAAGGTAGAAAGAAGTGGCCCATTCAATGTAGCGTAGTTTTAAATTACACGGAAAGATGAGAGTTTAAGGGAGAAACGACGACGACGGACAATAATTTTAATGACCATAACTGGTTTTTCTGTTTTCTGTTCTTCCGCAGATATCGAGTTTGATGAGCTTAAGAAAGGACTCGTTGACGATGGTAAGTCTTCCGACGATTCTCGTGTCTGCGTAATTAACACTATGAATTAACATTGTATACCTAAACTACACGTTAATTGCATTATTTGAGACCCTCGTGTGTTTTCCGTACAACATTCAATGTCGATTAATGAAAGACTGACATCCTTCTCTTCGTTTGTCTTTGAAGGTACTCTGATTTTGATTGATGTCCGAGATCCCACGGAGATCGAGAGCCAAGGAAAAATCCCAAATTCCACGAACATTCCATGTAAGACCCGAGTTTTTATCGCAGACCTTGTCGAGTTAAAAACTCACGAAAGCGCAAAGATTAACACGTGATATTTGAATGAATTGCAGTGCCAGAGATTCCCGACGCTTTCAGAAACCTCTCAGACGACGAGTTCAAGCAAAAGTACGGCTTCTCCAAAAACGCTGACAATCTTGTCTTCTCTTGCCGTTCTGGAAGGAGAGCCGAAGCGGCGATCGCTCATGTCCACGAAGGAGACCCTTCCATAACCAAATTCACGTAAATAAGTCCTCATGAAAAATATTGCAAATCTTTGTTATTTCCAAATTGTAGCGTGGATTTCTGGAATTTCTTAATTTCTGAATTACTGAATTTAGATTATACCGAGGAAGTTTCATGGACTGGGAAGCGAAAGGCGGACCATTAGAGAAATCCTCTTAACTTCTCAACAACGACGTCAACAGAAACAAGCCCAGCTACAAATCAATCAAGAAATCATTTTGCAATTTTTTGAGTCATCAAAATCATCATCATTAAATATTAAGCCTAAATCATGTGCTACGTGTCATCATTCATAAATACATACGAGCTAATAACGAATACCCACTCAAGTACAATCCTATGCAATAGATAAGCATCTTATCAAGAACTCAGCTCCCCCTTTTCAAAGCTTGTCAAAATTTCCTAATTTTTACTAAAAAGTGCCTTCTAAATTATACGCCAACAGTTTAACCACCATCGATCCCAAAGTAATGTAAACTATCGGCCTATTATTACTACTACAATTATTATAACAATCAATCAAATCAATATAATTATAAATACATGTACAGTAGTGTTGTGACTTTTGAATTTTATCTGTGAACTAGACTTACTAGCTTTAAGTCAAACATGTCTCTTTGTATGTTGGATCTATTAAAGTGTCGTATTTTAATTGAACATCAATTGATGGGCTTTATTGTGGAACTGCTGAAGCATTTTTTATTATTCCTTGCAGGAAATCCTGTTTCAGAACCGACTCTCATGTAACTTTTGACACTGTGACACTTTTGTGTCTAAAGCAGGACAATGCTGGGACAGACTTTCATAGCGTCATCTGATTTAATTCATGAGAGAGAGACAGCTGTGCTGGTTCTGCCCATAAGGCGCAATGTTAATCAAATCCACTCTCTGGCCTTCAGTCGCTCACTCGTCTCTATTTACTTCGTTTGTAGTCCAGTTAAAAAATAAACTAAATTTAGGGGAGTTTTTGATGTGACGTCTCTCGAAATAGAACACATTTTGCCTCTCATAAACAAACTGACAATAATCACGGCAAAATACTAAAATGTGTGCACGCGTAGTAAACAAACACTCCAGAAGTTAACTGAATTATGTAAATCAAAATTAAGTATATTTTGGTTTATTCTAGTTCTTAGTGAGTTAAAGTGTGTAATAGGCTTATCTAAATATTAAATAATAACTGGAACTTACAATCCCAATGTAGTAGACATGGCCGCTGTAGCTCAAAATATTCCAGGAGACCTCCAGACTGCAATAAATAATGGACCTGAATCCACGTCAAATAATGAAGTACCTGAAAGGACTGTCCAAACCACCCCAAAAGTCACTGAAAAGGACACTACAAGTGAAAGGGACTCGGCGGCGGTGGCAGCAGTTTCCAACTCCAACAACGGCGGTTCAAGACTTCCAAAGAAATACTTGCGAGAATGGAAACCCATGTACGAGTTGTTATCGAGAGTTCCAAAATACGCGACCCGAGGCCAGAACACTGTCAAAATTAAGCTCACCTGTGTCGCTGTTGTCGATGAATTTATCGCGCTGGGCACAAATGTCGGCCTTGTTTATTGGTACAATAGAAAAATCGATAACTTGGGTCGCGTACGAACCGACGTAAGTTTAATACGATAAAAGATATCCACTTGCATTTCATTTCTGTGTAATTAATTATCAAGCGATTTGAAACGTGAATTCAATGTCTTTATTTCTGTTGTTGTAATTAAGGTGCCGACTTCAATTACAAAATTGTGCATAGTCTCCTCAGTGGATTACATGTTGGCTGCTGGAAACGTAAATGGATTAATTGCAATTTTTCAAATTCCAAAAGTACATTCTCAGGCTGGAAGTGACCTCGACTTTTTGACTAAAGATGAAACTCCGTGTGTAAGTTTGACAGGGAATTAGAATAATTTACGTTTCGTTCAGAATCTCAATCTCTATCAAAAAAATCTTTCAAGAAATTAAAATCTATCTTTTAATTTAATTTCCAGGCGAGGTTTCTAGTCTCCGAACTCCATCAAAGTCCAATTACAGCGCTGGAATGGAGTAAAAACGGAATGAAACTCTTTAGCGGCGATTCAGAAGGCATTGTCGGATTGACAGATGTCGATTATAATTCTGTTAGTTCAAGATTAAGTTCCTTTAATTTAAAACTTTGTGTTCATGTCTGCTAATTATGAATTAGGAATTCATTCACTTCTCTTTTTTCAGGAAGAAACAAACTCTCAAAAACTTTTGACAGAAGGAACCGAAATTACGCAATTAAGTTATGATAAAAAGTGCCTCTTGGTTTGTTCGCTGTCTCGGTCAATTATTTATTCTGTTGAAACCAAATCAGTCATTAGGATTGGCACTCAAGAGCGAAAAATGTGAGCAATTATTTTCAAATGCTAATAATGATTATTCACGTGTAAATATTTCTCAGGATGATTTCATGCGTAAATTTCCAGTGAAGGGACATTTGGTGGCTTATTCCTGAGACGATCTCTTAACGACCCTCCAAGATTATATTCAGTTCGCCCGAACGGTCGAGTTTGGGTTGTCGACTCTTCAGGGACTGTCGAACTAACAATTAAATTTAAAGTAAGCGTATTTTAAATTCAGCCCTTAATTACATGCACCTCTTATCCTGCTATTTACACTGCTTTCGAAATACCAAATTTTCAATTGTTTTTTCAGGACTTATTCGTATCTAAAAACTACCCGACCATTCCACTGGTTACAACACAATTGAGGCCACAAGATTCCTTGGGCGATTTTCAAATTGGAATTTTACATCGCTACCTGTCAACTTATCTAGTGTCGTCGTACAAAAACCTATTATTTATTCTAAATCCCTCTCCAGTTGAAACTGAAATCGTTGCGGTTTGTGACGAACTATCTGGACTCATAGACGTTGCAACAAACGACAAAGAAATATTTATATTAGAATCAGATAGAACACTCCGAAGAGTTTCGTACGAATACGACGACATTCAAACTCTCCAGCCTGAAAACTACTACACAGACTTCAAGAAAGCAGTCGAATCTCTCCCTGGACTTATCTCCGCTTCTATTCCTAAACAACCTATTTCATATTTTACTTCTAAGCTTAAGGAAACGTCTCGTGCCTTACCGACCGCTCTTCGGAGCACAATTAAAAATGTGATAGAATTTAATGTTGATATTCAAGATGGAGAACTTACAGTTCCCCCAAACGTGATACCTTTGAAATTTAAGGACATTCCAGATATTCAAACAGAAGAAGGAATTAAAACGGAGGAAGCTTTATTGCCTCCAGAAATTAATACTTTAGGTGTAATTAAAATGACTGCAACAACAACGCCAACGCCAACAATAGAAGATAAATTCAAACACATCTCCGCTGAGCCTTTTGAAGAAGTCGTTGTCGTTCAGCCATTAAGAAGAAATAAGAAGAGAAAACAGAAAAAAACGAAAAACTCTGAAAAACTTATGAATAAATCTCTAGGAAATAAAATAACAACTTCAGACGCGATAAGCTTGTGTAGTATCGGCTCTACGAATTCTGAAGGAGACGGCAGAGGACTAAGGAAACTTTCTGTTCATTCAGACTCTCCACAAGTTTTAGCAAGTTCTGCCGATTCTTCAACAAATTCTGAAGCCCAAGCTATTAAGGAATCCACTTCAAGTCAACTAAATTTATTTTTCTCAGGCAAAGACAACATGTCACAAAGTTGGAGTGCTGGTCAAATGGAAGAAACAGTTTCAGCCGCAGACTTGGAAGCAAAGGAGGAAATCTTAGCCCGTCGTCTAAAATGGCGTGAATTGTTGCCGTCTTCAGCTCAAGATTCAATTTTAGACGATGAATTTAAGGACCAATCCAAAATTGCGGCATCTCAATCTGAAGAAAACCCAACTGAAAAAGAAACTATTAAAACTTCCCAGTCAGATTTCTCAGTCTACACGGATTATTTCTCCCAACAAGAGTCAGAGTCATCGGAATTTAGCTCAGGCGTATCAACACTAAAACCAAGTTACTCTAATAGTGAGCTATATCTAAGTTCATTGAGACAATTAGAAGCAAACGGGTCGTTAAATATGTTTAGTAATTCCGCCTACACTCAAGAAGAATGTGATATTTCTAGTTTAAATGTTTTCGAAGACTCCGTAGACATTTACAGCATGTACGCTCCTCAAGATGAACCAACTGAATCTCTAAAATCCAGGCTAAGTTTTGGTCCACCCTCAGGAACAAATTCATTAATGCCCGAACAAGAAGAAGAAGAAGAAGAAGTGGAAGCAGGTCCAGTAAAACCAACAATAAGTGGAACGATAAGCGCAGCTTACGAAGATCTAATGCAAGTTCGTGATATGATTGTCGACCCAATGGTAATTGAAAATGATTCCTGGTCATCTTATTCTGTCCCATTTACTCCCGTACATATTTCCTGTTGCGACAAATTTGCTCTCGTGACTGACAACAAGACCAACGTCCACTACAGTCCAATTTCAGATCACCAATTGAGTTTCACATGGAGTCAAACGGAATACCAAGCTAATGTAATGGGACTTTCTCCTTGTGGCTCTGTACTTTGGAGACTACACAAAAACGTGTTGTATTCATTAACAAACGGCACTCCAGATGATCCCGCAGGACTTGTGATTAATTGTCAATGGAGTAAACTCGCATCCAATGTTATTTCAATGGCTGTTCATAAACAAGGAACCGGGTGGATTGTTAAGACTGATGGAACCGTATTTGTGGCGTGTAATGTCGGACTAGGAGGATCAAAGACGAAGATCCCAGACTTCAAAAAAGTTCCTTGTAGCTATCCCATCGCCCAAATTACCGCGAGAGATACCAACGTATGGTGTGTAACTTTGGATGGACAACTAATTTATCGGACTTCAGTGACTGACTACGATCCAGTGGGGTTGGATTGGAGTGAAAAATCGATGGAAATTGATGTCCCCTTAATTCATAGCGTTGCTTTAGGTCCACTTAATTCCGTTTGGGTTGCAGACATAATGAGCAATGTTTATTTTATCAGTAATCCCCCAGTCCCGATTAGTATTTGTGATAGTGATAAGAAGAAAGCGTCGTCGTACAGTGGAGCCTTAAAAGTTACTTTTGGAGAATTCACCAATGCAAACCAGACAAGAAGAAGTCCGTCTCCAGGTCGCAAAAGTCCAATGCCTGGTGGGGGTGCAGAAACATCTTCTTCATCGTCATCGTTTTCTTTTACTTCGATACGAAGGCAAATTAGTGATACTTTACGTCCTGATCGGTTGAATAATTTGCTGTCGTCAAAAAGTAAGTTTCCAATGTTGGCTGGCTGTGAATCTTCCATTTGGTTCTCCACGACAGTGGCGAAAGAACTGCAAGTTTGTAAAACGATGGCTGAAGGTACACACGCGACTTGATAAATATTTCATATTTAAGCATTTCAACCAATTTCAATTTACTTTAATTTACTTTACCTAACCTCCTATGTCTTTTTTAAGGACACGCCTGGTCTGTTGTAAAGCTCCAGAAACCTATTAAGGGAACAACGTGGTTAGATATCTTTGCTGGGAATATTTACAACGATTACGGGTATTTGTGGCTGTTGGATTCCAAGGGAAAGCTGTTTTATTCGAAACCTCAGAGTGAAGAGCTGAGACCTGTTGACTTGCCGTGCAGTTCTAAAATACTCGCACTTACTCCTGCACCAGATGCTCTTTGGATTTTAAATTCAGAAGGAGTCATCTTTTCACGGTGCAATATCACGGCTGTCAATCCTATTGGCCATGGGTGGGATAAAATTGACACGTCAACGCTAGGTAAGATTTTACGACAAATGCTTTTGTTCATGATTTAATTGTTAATTATAATTGTTAACTTAAAATGTTCGTGTTGTCTACAGGAGACTCTCAATTAATTCACGTCTCTTGTGGATCCGACGTCGCTTGGGGTTGTGATGTAAAAGGAAGAATATTCCTGAGAGTGGGCAGCTTAAAACCGCCAGAGTTTGGGGACATATCTCCCGTATGGTTGGAAGTCGAGGGATTTCCCAGTAGCCAAGATAATTGTGTTTTCAATCAGGTGATATTTCATTACAACATAAATTAAGTTGTCAGTTTTTATCTCAATTACTAAAATGTATTTGTTATTGTCCAGGTGTATGTTGGAAGTAATGGAAACATGGTCTGGGCTGTGGATAACTTCAATAACGTGTATGTTCGTGAAGCTGTTTATCCAGATTATCCCATTGGAACTAAATGGCTGATGGTTGCTGGAGTTGAAGCAGTTAAATTGTCCCTCAGGTATTAACTCAGCCTGGTTTAAAAATACATTCTAATTGACTTGGATTTAGACAATTTAATATGACAACTTCATTATACTATATTTCCAGCGACCAAGCAGTTTGGACTTTATCTCGTACAGGAGAGATTTATAAACGACATGGAGTTTCTAACACTAACTTTGTCGGAGATTACTGGAAAAAAGTTTTAGGAAATGTCAAAACCATAACAGGTATTGTATTTACACTTGTTGTTTTGACTTATGACTAGTTAAGAAAGCCTGTAATTAAAATTTTGATTACTTTAGCGTCAGTTTGTGACCAACTTTGGGCACTTGATTCATCTGGTCAACTTTTAAAACATAACCACGCCATTCTGAACTTTAGAGAGAAAGCAGAAATGAAGAAACAAAAGACTTCGTTGGATCCTGAGGACAAAGACTGGGAACTAGTTGATAGTTTATAGTAATAATAATACTTTATCATTATCAATATGCCTTCTTTGTAATTTTACTTAGCTTATAATTCTCCATACTATTTTGTCATTCACGAGATTTTAACTTGAAAATACTATTTTAACTCGAAACCTTTATTTTATGATTTTAAAATCTCACCAGCCTCGCATTCTTCAAATCTAAATAAAAAAACTGAAATCTAGTTCAATAAAGACTAAAGCAATTATCTAAATTATCGCAAATTTCCTAGAATTTTTTTTCTCCTGTGGGAAGCGAATTGTCAAGTATTATTCAATAATGGTTTATAATTTCACACAACTTCAATGTCAACGGAACATGGGTTTCCCTATGTAAGTGCCACATTAACATGGCTTTCCCTATGTAAGTGCCACATTAACATGGCTTTCCCTATGTAAGTGCCACTTTAACATGTATTTCCCTATGTTAGTGCCACTTTAACATGTCTTTCCCTATGTTAGTGCCACTTTAACATGTCTTTCCCTATGTGAGTGCAACTTTAAAATGCAAATTTCTTGTCCAGAGATTTAGATGAGTCTTTGTTGGTTTGTTTCCTGAACACATCTTCCTGATGAGCTACAATCCTGGTAGTAGAAATAAATTATAGATGATTTCCACACTATTTTAATCCAAGTGGTGTATGTAAAATGTTGTTTCCATTTGGCACTGGTTCCAAATGTAGTTTTATAAATGTCAAATTCAATTGAAAGATAAGAGAAACATTTCTTTATTGAACGAAAAGTGTCAAATACTGCACACGATGCGAAAAGTGCATAAAATAACATTTATACATCCACTACATACTTTTAACATGTAAATATTATCGTTACTTGTTTCCTCGCTAAAGCGACGAAGTTTTAATCATTCTTCAAGGAATCATCAAAGGCACACCCCTCAGTTTGTGAAATTTCTCGTACAGGTAATTCATCTTATATATAACGTTTAAAGAACAATTAACAGCACAAACCGTTAAACATATATAAATCAATATTAACACTTAATTACTAAAACTTCGTTATGCTTTGTTCAACATTGTTTGTGTAACATTGGACTGTTTCTTCTTATACTTAACTATTTTCGTTTATTACTTCCGTCATAAAACTCTTCTGCTTTGTCAAAAACCTCATAAAATTAAAATATATACCGGAAAAGTCCTTCAATAATAATAAAAACACTGTTCAAGTTAAAAAAGAAACTCTTAAAGCTTAGAGCACCGGACACGATTAGATAGAATACAATATTGTTGATTAGTTCTGTTGTTGTTGTAAATATATTTTTATGCGTAGGTTTTTATGCTGCGATATCCCAAATCTCTGCGAGGAACGGTGGCAGCTTCTTGTTCTTCAGTTTTAAGGAGAAACACATTTCCGAATTTATGTTTCCGAGAGTCCGAAGTTCTGTAAGAACTCCCAGCAGTTTTGCAAAGTTCACTCCTGCAAGTAATTCCTCAATATTTGTATCATAATCCATATTTAAATGTCAAGTGCTATTTTATAAATCTAATTACCTGGTCGGACGGGATGAAGGTACTCAACGTAAGCTCGAAGAGCTTCAAGGTAAATTTCTTGGATTTTCTCTACCTTTCTTGGTTCAAGGAGACATGGACGCTCTAGAAAATTCATTCATTCACATTTACTACCATCGTTCCCCGTACAAAGCACTTCTTAAAACAATTTCTTGAAACATATTAAATTACCTGAGAAAATAACAATAGCTGTGAGAAGAGCATACTCTGCATTGTCCACTTTCATTGAACAAAGATGCCTGCAAAAATTGAACAAAGGTTCTGCTGAGTCTCCGACACCAGCGATGCTGTAATTCTCCCGGTTGTACGGATGGTTGTTCGCGAAGATGATTGTGTCTGAGTTGTAATCATAACGTCTGGCTGTCCTCAACATCATCACCTCCGAGGAACAAGCCTGGAATAAATCAAAATACTCTTTAGTTTATGTATAACTTAAAAAAGCACGGCATCTTTTTAATGCATTGGGTAATTTCTGGCCAATTTCCTACGCGCTCGAGATAATCTCGTGTTGATTTTGAATTTAAATCTTCTAACCAATTTACTATTGAACTACTTATCAATTTATATATATAATATATATGTATATGTATATTATA
>Ga0194135_10001841_pt1 | contig 12784 bp, 6 predicted proteins | sample LitLau_LLRF_2013_FD_134024 | JGI IMG/M metagenome (GOLD analysis project Ga0194135, IMG submission 134024) | Freshwater sediment microbial communities in response to fracking from North America - Little Laurel Run_MetaG_LLRF_2013 (version 2) | ecosystem: Environmental > Aquatic > Freshwater >... | reverse complement strand
TCCCATATATAGATTTCATGTAGTGAAAAGTTTGTTTTAGTAATTACCAATTTAATAATTTATTGGTTATTTCAAATTTACTTTCCAGTTTTCTTTCAAAATCCGGTGTGGAAATAACTTTTAACTAAGTTTCTGATCAGTCAAAGAAAACTACTAGAACTGTTTGGTTTGGAAGCAGGTTTCATTTAAAATTTCCTCCATGCTTTTTACAAGACGTGCAAAGGAGATCAAAATTCCCAAACGTTTGATCAGGAATTAAAACACCCAGTATTTTATGATTATCGGTGGTTATTTTTGAAACTGTAAAATGGTTATCATAAAACAACGTCAGAGACTAAGATTTATTAGCACATTAATTAATCCGTGCCTTTTAATACAATCATAGTAGACTGCTTAGCTTGATCCAATTCACCACCGCCATTTATAAATTTCATCCAGAGAGAAGTGGATTTTCCTCATACATTCTCCTTACTTTTGGATTTACAGAAAAAGGTCTTTCTGACACTTAGAAATTCACAACTGCAGGTATGAATATAACCTTATGACTATGACCATCAGCAGAACATCCAAGTAAACTTTACAATGAATTTAGAAGCGCATGAATAATATCAGTTAATGCAAAAATACTATTTGATTTTGAGACTGCAGTTTGTAGTGTAGGTTCAATGCTTATATTGTTTATTAAAAAGCGTGAATTTTCTTGACGAGAATATATTTTAATTTAATTATAAAATAATAGCTTTTATTTTGAGTTTAATCAATATTTAATGTTTTTTCTATCTATATAATATTATGTATGTAATTATTGATTGACATAATGTCTTAATATTTGTAACTCAGGAAATTCGGACTTTGAAAACATCGAGGCAAGAATTCTGTTTTAGTAACATTGTTGGATTGTGAAAATTGCGTTGGCTATTATCTGCTGACATTGCTTAGTCGTACTTCCATTGAATGACAAAACACTCAATTAACTCCATCCCACTGTATAGAATATAATGTAACAAATATTTGACGTAGTTATAGTTTTTGAATCTTTAACTCAGACGGTTTCTCATGTTTGACGCATTAAGAACTGAAGAACAACCAAAAATGGACTTGGATCTTAATAAATGAAAAATATACCTTATTTATAATTGTAACAGAATATCTAGATTAATTGTCTGTATGAGAGTTGTGGATCCGAGTAGTATGGCTTTTAAGAGCGGCTAAAACTCAAGTGAGACAGAGTGTCCTTGAATGAGGATTCTTCATTTAAAACGGTAAAAATGAGACTTGAGAAGTCGGAGACTTTCATGAATGAGTTTATTGTAAGAGAAAGCAAAAGATACGAGTCCCTCAAATGACAGAGCTTTGGCCTTTTTATAGAAGTGTGTTAGGGATGGGCCAGGTAATAATCATAAGTTAAGTTAACATGACTCACAGGGAAAACCCGATCAATTTCCCAAATAGTAAAACTTAATCCTAGATTACTCTAAAAAGCAAACGATAGTGGGGAACACCCGTGATACAGAGGACACCTGAGTTTCTACTTTAATCAATATTCTCTAATGTTAACTCTCTTACACTATTATATTCGTGACATTTCACCTCTGTCACATAATCAACCCCATTTTCCAATGATTTCAAATGCTCTCCGAAGAGCTTTGTGGGTTGTTACACCATCCCAATCGCAAGTGACTCCAACAACTTCCAGTCCATTTGCTTCAACTTTTATGAGGCATGAGATTAACAGCTTTGCTATAATTGTTTCTGGTGCTGCTCCTCGAGATGCAAAACAGTTGGCTGAATCTTAAAAAACATCTTTAATACAGAGCGTGTTCGCACTTTATTGGGTCAATGGTTTTCTGGGCATTTCTTGGTACCCTTTAGAGGTAGCAATATGAGTCTTTGTACATTATACATTAGAATATTTGTCGACAACTTACTGCCCTTTGATTTTTCAAATTGGACCCCTCTGACTTCGAAAAACCCATCTGGTTGCGAAGTGATTAAAAAACTTTTTCCAAGTGTATTTTGCTCGGTATGACAATTTTGGAATGTCAAAAACAGCAAATTAACACTCAAACAATGTGCTAGACTTTAATTTTTAGCAAATGTAAAGATTTCTTTACTTAAACATTTGTCATTGTCAAATTCACCTAGGAGTACAAATCATTTATGAGAGAGGAATAGTAACTGCTGAAAACTGATGCATTAATTCTTCCGGTAGGTAGCACCGAAAAAAATTTCTCATATAGAATTAACAACAAAGTGAGTAAATTGTATTGAATAACTCTCTACAGATTCTTTTAAAATTTAATTTTTTCCACTGTAAGAGGCTAATTTCCTAGCTTTTTTGGTAAAAATGTCCCTATTTTGTCACAAAAAGGCCGTTTTAAACACGATTTTAATCATGAATATATAAAAATTCTTATACTTATACAAAACAGATGATTTCAAAACGGATAGGATAGAATTTGATAAAAATACCCAAACGCTGCCGAAAAAAATACTTAAAATTACCTAAGAATAAGTTATTAATTTCATCGTTTAGAAACTTGCAAACACGGGGTGGTGGCAACAAGCGGCCACCCTGGTCGTAATTAAGACACTTAAGTGGAATAGAGAGACTTGGCCGATCGCAAATCGGTTACACTTCAAATTAAGACCAGTTTGAGTCAGTTCTATAATCCACCAGTTGTGCCCAGCTAAATGAGTGACCCAATAAAGTGCGAACGCCCTTCTGTATTATAACTTATGTATCGATTCGTACTACAATTGTTCGCTTTTGATGTAATTACCAGTTTTGAATTTCAAGTTCCGACCATGAAGACCAAAGCATGGTCAGCATAAACATTTATGCTGACCTTGCTTTTCTCCCGGATCTTGATTTCATCGAAAAGCAGTATACAGATACACACTGTTTATCGCGATGCACGGCAGTCTTCTTGAAGTCTTTTGAAAACGAAATTGGAAAATCCGAATCAGCACGGCAGTCCGCAAATAAGACTCTGCAACGTTGAAGGGTGTAGAAACGGAATAATCTTCCTGTCCCTCAAAAATCGATCACCAAGTTTGTTTTGCAAATTTTTGCAAAATTGGAATTGCAGATATTTTTTAACAAGTGAGTCACAATCCTTGGAGAAAACAGAATGTCCAACTAAAGAGGGTCGTATAGTTTTGTCATTATTTTGGAAGTCTTTCAAACCTTCACAAGTGCAAAGACTATGTGAATTGAGCAGAACCGACTTGAATTCACTTGCATGAAGTAGGTAATTGACGACAAGTTAAATATTATTATATACACTTGAGAAGATAATTAAATACAACGGGTTGGAATTAAAACAATATATTTCCTACACAAATAAATGTAAACACAAAGAGAGTTAGCGTTTCCTGTACCCGTGGCGCCCTCACTAGCGATTACTAGGTTGACGGCAAACTCCTTTCAATGAGGGGTAGGGAGTTTTCTAACCATTTGTATTATTGACCATGCTATAAGTACAGGTGAGCCCATAGGCAGTTAGCAAAGACTGATACTGTTGCTCGTCAGTGTTCTCCACATTTGGACTAGACACACGAGTAGAACTACTTGTGTGTGAATGATACTGTGTACAGTTGGTACAGTCTTTTAAGGTTTGAATAGTAAATTTGGCCTTGTGGGGGCATAGGAGGTACCACAGGGAACGATAATAATAATCACAGCTCACAATCTTCACTCAGTTGAAGCAATAGTAAATGCTGAACTGTTGAAACGGCAATGAGAAGAAACAAGACTAGCTGAAGAATAGTATGATTTTTCGTTCTTCTGGGTTACCGGGCTTTCTTCGGGCACAGAGTTTAAAGTCATACATCTTTCTGTAATATTTAAGAATGAGACTTAAACTAATTGTGATTCATTCTCTTATTAAACTAAAAACTCCACATTAGGTACATTAGAATATGTATTCTTGTGCAAAATCAGACTAATGAACAGAGTACGAAAATATTCATTGTTGGTGGATAGTAAATACAAATCAATTTTCATTTGAATATACGTATTAGAATAGTATTTATTACAATGACATTTCCCACTGTGTAAAGCAGAAATTTTCGCAGGGCTCTAATTCCCACCAAGTTACAGTGTAGCGAAAGCTACAGTGCCGATAATTTGCTAGCCAGAGGAATAAAACGGACAAAAACAATACAGATTTAAGGTTTTTGATTAATTTAATTCAACTGAACGAGTCTACAGATCTTGCTCTCCTTGCTGCAAGACGGAGCAATGACTTACACATGCGAAGATAGAGGTCAAGGGTCATGGACACTAGTGTGGCCGTCAAAAGCGCGTAGACGCAGGCGTTAACGTTGACTGGAGTGCGATGAAGTTGACGCGTCGCAGTTGACGTAGACAGGAGCGCGTTGACCTGACGTGTGTGAAAATCTTGACGTGACGAGAATAGATATTAACGTGACGTGTATGGATCTGTGGTGACGTGTATGGATCGTGACGTGACGAGAATAGATATTAACGTGACGTGTATGGATCTGTGGTGACGTGTATGGATCGTGACGTGACGTATATGGATCTTGACGTGACGAGGACAGGCGCGTGATGATGAAGATGTCGTCTTCGTTGAACGACGAGTCCTTCGGGGAGGAACTCGACGCTGGCCGCTAACGACGGAGGGGAGCGCTGGACTAGACAGCGAGTCCTCCTATTAATTAAAACTATTGGAGAGCACTGGACGAGACAGTGTATCTCCTAAGGCGATGGAGAAAGTCCTGGAGGGTCTTCAGAGGATTACAGGGCCAGAGAACTCCAAACGTCAAGATAGCGCGTTTGATGACGCATAAAATCAAACCCTTTGAATGAAGCTGGATGAAGAAGAAACAAAAGGAACAATTAAGTTTGATAATGATGAACTTAATCCCTTTCCCCAATGACCTTTATCCCCCCAGACTTACGCGTAGTTGCCTGAACTCAGGCTGGGTTCAGGAGAGTTTTCTCCGGAATAGCCGAAGGGAAAAATGGCACAGACATAAAGTAGCTGTGGATGTGCACGGGAGCAAAGACAAAAAGAAACTGAGTCTAGGAGTGGGAAGGGAGAGAATATAAAACCTTCAGAGAGACGCTCCCAGGTCATTCTCTCCTTTTGCCTCCTGTTATAATTGGAGGGAAAAGATCACCTCATGTCTCACTATTGAGATGAGATGAGGGGAAAACCTCTAATCTCCTCATTTCCCTAGGAGATAAGAAACCTGGCTAGTTGATGCAAAATTCCGGCATCACAACTGTAGTGGGATATTACATCCCAACGCATACAGAAAATATCAAGCAATGATCATATTTGACAGGATTTCAATATAAAATGTAACTGAGGAGCTATAATAAATAACAGAAATCTGGTATGTTTAAGGTGGAAATAACTTCGTAAGAGTTGAATAATGAGGCAATAACATCTAAACAAATTAAGTCACAGCCTTCGTCACAATTTCTCCGATATGAGAATACCTGATAATTGCTTTAATACAGGTTTCTTGCAATTTGTGCTGCAAGCAAATCCAGCACGGGTTGCAGCACTTTTTATGTTCCCATCCTCGATCAATCAAGCAACTTTGCAGTTTGCTGCCAATGCCAATCAATTGATTCTGATTATTCCAGATTGCAGCATTATTTTTGTATCCGCGTTTTCTATCACTTGGTCTATTTGGTTTTGTGGGTTAGTCTCTTGACTTACAACACATGAAACTATAAAAACTGATTGACATTAGATTTCTAAAGTTTAGAAAAGCAAACATCACAATGGAATCTATGTACGTGTTCCTGATAAAAACAAAAGAAAACGATTACTGCCAGACTACACATTTGATTGCGAACGGGTAACACCATCAAACACTTATTACACGGCATTATCACAAGAAAAGTGTGAAGTGATGAGCACGGAAATATCTGAAGTTATTCTGAAGTTTTTTTTAATGCATCGAATTCCTACGGCGAAGGAAAATAACACCCCGTTGACGTATCACAACAAATGCAAACGATGTTTTGTGGCTGTTCAAAGTGATCAAAGACATTTTGATTGCTAGGTTGTGGTTCTTGCAACTAGCTACAAAAGTCACGATTGTTGGTTTCTCGTGAGCGTGCAGGGTCGTAGTTCAAAGGGTGTTTTGATAGATTGGCAAAAAATGGCTCACTACATTATCAGGGTAGAAAGTTCAGTGACATACTGAACTTTATCTTGCTACTTGGACCAAATACAGTATGGTTGAATGAAATCATTTGAAAATCAATGGCATATTCTTAAACTAAACAATTTGTAATTTTAAGGAATACGGACCCAACTTTACTGAATTCTGCATAGGAAACCAAATGAACTAAATCGTAAAAGCTCTTAAAGAGATGCGAAGAACAGGATCTACTTATGTACAAGTCAAAGACGAAGCAGAGCAGTCTTATGGGGAAATGAGTGATGAAACGATTTGTTTGGAACGCACAGAGTTGTAATAAATAAATGCTACTTGGAGTGGGTCGTATGCTATGAGTTAGGTTTATTTTGCATAAAATATATGTTTGGATACGATGGTTCACTTTAAAAGTTACATCAGATGGAACCAAAAGCGTTTGGAATTTTTTAAAGCACATGTACTTATAAACCAACACAACTTCACAGAGTTAGTTTGTGATTGGAATGCGACAATTTAGGTTAAATGATGAATTCAAATGAACTTTAAGCAAATGAAATGAAAACGTGTTGTTTAGGTTTGGTTGTTTTTGGGCTTGCTTGGATCGATTTTTCTTTCCCAAATTATCTCAAAAATAATTAAACGACATTTCAAGTTGAAAACGCTTCAGAAAATCAAACTCAATTTAAAACAGATTTTGATAATTAAGGAGCCGTTAGATTTTTAGTAGAGTTGTTCAATATTAGTTGTTTAATATAAGTAATATTCCATATTTTATCTTCATAAGACATATTTTCAAAGGTGTTATTGTTACCACAGCTGTTGCCGAGGAAAACTTTATTGTAGCCTAGTAATCAAATAAACAAAAGTCACGAGAGAGACATCTGCGTCCTTTCAATTCTAGTTGCCTCATTCCACGACCAGTTAAATAAAAAACTCCATTGATAGCTAAACTGTCATAATGGACGCAAACTTACTCGCCCCCTTGTTGATCCAGCTAAGTCAAACCACCAGTGGTCAAGAATCTATTCTTAACTTAAGAAAATCTTCTGTCGAGATGAGGAACTTTCTGGACACAAATCTTGGAGCTCTCCTTGGAACAAACCCACCGCTCCCATTTATGGCGAAACTGACATCAACCCTAGCTGAACCACTTAGTGAGATCGACTACGACACCGAAGTTATTCGCAGCATCGCCAGAATGGTTCAGACTCCTCCTCCTCCGTTTGTAAAAGGACTGTTTTTCAATGCTGAATTCCCACCTTCACTACGATCAGCTCCAGAACGGGAGATATGGATGGCATTTTTAAATCTTTGGAAGCCGAGACTGATTTCCCTCACGATTACAAGACTGAAGTTCCCTTTGACCTTCTTTGAACTTGACTTCCTGTCATCCTCGCTTATCAAAACTTTGGTCCTCCAAAATACAACAGTCGACCGATTGATGCTCCCAAATAATCCGCAGACCTTCCCTCCAGTATGCATCCAAAGTCTTACGCAGTTTCGTCTGACCGGAATTGAACACGGTGTCGATCTAAGGAAACTTGTGAACTATGTAAAAGTTAACCACGATATCCAAGTTCTTCAAGTGACAGTGACAAAGACCAGTGAAATAGCTTCAATAATAAAGCTCATCAGAACTAAACGAGACCAAGTCAACTTTCATCTCCTCCTGGAAGTTAAACCATTGGCTTACTACCCTCTCCCGAAGAATACTCTGAGTTTGTGTGACAGCATTAAGAGTGCACGTTGCAGAGTAAACCTTTTCGGAATGTCACCTGCAAGTCTGAATTGGCTTCTAAATCATTTGGATCAATATGACAAACCCGCTATGCTTGAGAGAGTCCTCACATTGGATTATTGGAAACGGGACTCTGCACTTCGTCTGGACAGTTGTGAAAATCTGATGTATCTTGGAAATGCAGCTTTTAGTGACTCCAAAGATATAGACTACTTGCCTCATTCCATTCAGACCTTGAAGCTGGAATTGGATTCCCGAAATCCTCTGATCTCTTCAATGTTCCCTTTGTCTGTTGCGGTTTTGCAGCTTGAGATCACCAACATGGAAGTGAACATTCAGTTTGTAGCGAAATTAGTCGATGAAGTCTTTGGCACGTGCTGGAACTTAGAGCGACTGGGTCTCCATCTTCATGCTGTGGTGCCTCAGAGATACGGCACAATTAAACCTACGCAACCTCCACATCAAAGTAACTAAAGTTATCTTAAATTATGATTTCATTATTTTAATTGCTTCTTATTATGGTAATTTTGACACAATTTACAGAACTCAAGTCTGTTCAGCTGTTTCTGATCGATGCATCTCCAGCTATAAGAAGATACATTATGATGGACATTCTTCGCATGCCATCGTTATCCTATTGCTCGTCTATGGAACTCTCCCCTGTGGATATTATTGATCCTGTTCAACGTCAGGCAAGTTATAACATAAAATTCGAATTTGTGTTACATATCAATTGAAATTACAATGTTTGATTCTTTTGGTGTAGTGGGAAATGCAAAACATCCAAATGCTAATTGGCGGACCAATCTCTCTATCGATTCGAAATTTCCAGCTATATTTCACCCCCACAACAAGGTTGAACAAGAATCCTACGGTAGAACTATACGTGCCAATTGCTCAGATAGCAAGTAATAATTCCAGCCAGCACAAGCAAATGGCTCTCTCCGAATGTGGAAGCATTCATCTCCGTGGATTCTGTCCAGCATTGATACACTTTCCGGAATCATCCGCAGCTTTTGGATGTCCTTAAGACTAATAGTTTTAACTGGTAAAAGTTACTTCAATGAGCTGTTATAAATAACATTGTAAAACTTCTAACAAATGGTAAAGTTAAATGCCAGCATGCAATAAAAAGGAACGTGATGTATTGAAGTCAACTTGAGTACACATTTACGAGATCTGCGTTAGCTTATTCTTCTGAAAATTGCTTAGTAAGCTCTAGAGGAAAGGAACTGAAAGCTTTGAAAGTACAAAATGAATGCCAAAATGAGGATTAACTCAGAACGTCTGCCTACAATCAGTAGTAGTACGAAAGGCGTAAAAACTTATTCACAGTTACTCAAAAGCTTCAACCTTAATTGTGAGAAGCGTTCAGCCGTAATGCAACTGTGTAAAATATAATAACGTACGTAATGTGGAATGTGGATTTTGGAAGCTTAAATCACTGAATTACCGTCGACTGTAAGACTTTTTGTTGTTTTATTCTACTAAATTCATCCGAAGGTAAGGCAGTTCAGCCATTGGTTCCCAAATAGTCTATTTTGTATGGAAAGACTAATCCTTGGCAAGCTGCCTCTTAAAATTACATTAGGTATTAAAATCAACGACGCCAAAAATTGGTCTTTTTGAATTAGAGAATTTACAAACTTTGTAGGCTTAGTAATTGCAGACTCGATTGACGAGTGACTGACTTATTCTATGTATTACGAACAGTTCAACAATCTGGAGGAATACATTCTGTGTTCTTAATTGTCTTTACCCGTAATCTTAAAGGTTCTACCGAAATTAAAATGTTCAAAATGTCTTGTATTGCATTGGCCTATACACTACACACTGTAAAACTCTCTTACTGTTTATTTAGCTTACGTAAGCAGTGGTAGCAGACTGCTACCACTGCTTACGTAAGCTCAAAGTTTATGGTGATGGTTCTCGTGTCAGAAGCAGCGAGTTGAGGAATTCCCACAAAAACAATGAGCCTCCCATTTCTACCAAGAGACTCGGAGACGGGGATCGTGATGAATTTGAAGCGAAATTGGATTCAATGGCAGATTCAGACTTGATGGGAATTATTAAGCAAACTGCGAAGCATTCAGATCGGAGTCAAGTAAGTTCTGAGATTGTTCCTTAGGCTTTGGAAGCTTGGGCAACTAATAAGAATATTTTTTGGAGTAAGAAGATGCAGAAGTTTGTAGAAAAGTATCCGAATTGTTTTGAGAGTTCTCTGAAGCTACTGAGGATAGATTTAAAAATAGGAGAATAAGAAGGATTGTTTGGTTAGTTGGGGTTTAGTGGGATTGGTAAGTAATTGATAAATTATCTAAGTTTGTGATGGATGTAATTCCTTTCGTGTACAGTCACATTTCATCTGTGAATAAAGTTGTTAGTTGTAATCTTATTGATAGATTAAAGTATTTCTTTGTAATTGAGTTTGAAGTTTTTTGGGGCTGTTTTGAAATAAATCGGTATTGACACAAGTTGGACAAATTTTTACAGGGAATGTTTTTCTTGCAAATAAACTTGCATTAGCCAATTTATGACATGTGAGTCAGAATTATCTCACAAGTGCATCAATTGGTGGCATTGTTTGTCTTACCTTAGCTACAGAATATAGTTTCCTTTGAGGTGTTCGTACCAAAGTGTTGATAAGTGTATAATTTGAAAGATATGATGAAAGCCAAAAAAGATGCCATAATGATGGTATGAATTAATGTAAGCGTGAAGGGGAAGTTGTGTGATTAGAAGTTATTTTTCATACTGAATTCTGTTGTAAAGGGAACGGCATTATTTATGAAAAATGTATTCTAAAACCTCGTTGGACGTACTAAATCTGCTTCACTTTTGAATATCATTGTTTGAATAAGAATCTGATTGGAATTAAAGTTGTCAGAACGAATTGATTATTCAACACTTATTTAAGTTGTGATACTATTGATGGTTAATCATGCAATTAAAACATCTCAAATAATCCACAGTAGACAACAAAACGAATATTACTATTTGAAAATGAGACAACTGCTGTCAACGTTTCTGCGCTCGTTCCAAAATGAACTGTTTCCAGGATAATTCGCCACATTGACTCTATTGTCATCGACAAACCAAGACTTACAATTCGACAAGTCCCAAACAAACCGCTTCAAATTTTAATCAATCATTGCTCGAAGAGACTGCTCTGCTTCCTCTTTGACGTGTACGTAAAAAACATCCTGTTCTTCGCATCTCTTGAAGAACTTTTACGATCCAGTTCATTTGGCTTTCCATGCAGAATACAATTGAGCTGTGTCCGAATCCCTTCAAATTACCAAGTGATTTGTTAAGCAATGTATTTAATTTGCAACCGATTTCGTTTACCCATAAAGTATTTGGTCCAAGTAGCAAGAAAAAGTTCGGCAGGTCAGTGAGCATTGTACCCAGATATAAAAAAAAATAATGCAAGGAGCCATTGTTTTCCCAATCTATCAAGACGTCCTTTGAACTACGACCCTGTAAACTGAATGGAAGCCAATAATAGTGAGTTCGGTAGCCAGTTTCAAGAATGACAACCTAATGGTCAATAAAGATTCGATAACTTTGAACAATAAATAAATTATCATTAGCAGGTTTTGAATACATCAACGGGGTGTTCTTTCCCGTCGGATGTAATTATGGAATTCGATGTAACTTCAGATATTTCCGTACGAACCACTTCAGATATTTCTTGTGACAATGCCTTGTAACATGTGTTTAAAGGAGTTACCCTCTTGCAACCAAATGTGTAGTCTGGCAATAATAGTCTTCTTTTGTTGTTATCTGAAACACTTCTATATACATTTCATTTTGAAGCTTGTTTTCCTAAATGTTTGACATCTATTGTAAATCAATTTTTAGTTCATGCATTAAGTTCATAGACAAACCCAGAAAACGTAATAGTCCACGGGATAATACACACGGATACAAAAATAATTCAGCAATCAGGAATAACAAGAATCGATTGATTTGCATCAGAAGCGGTAGCAATTTGCACAATCGTTTGATCGGTGATGGGAACATGAAACGTGGTGAAACCCATGCTGGACTCCTTCACAAATAAGTACAGCATGAAAGATCTTGATTCAAAAGTAAAATGGAAAGCCCTTAAGTGAATATAGTAAATAAAGTTAATACCTACACTGAATTCGCTCACCTTTGGAAACCAGTTTTTTCACCTCTGGAACAATTTCAGGGATAATTTGTACAGCACTAGCTCCACTCCCGATGACAGCAAAATTTTTTTCTTTAAGATTTACCTGTGGATCCCATTTTGCCGTGTTGACCACAGGTCCCTTGAACGACAAGAATGATTCCGGTATATTGGGAGCTCCAAAAGGTCCTGTTCCGAAAATTCTATAGCAAAGAAGACATTTATTTGACCCATTATAAGTGCGTTATTATTCTTTCTGTGATTAATCTAACAGTATGTCACAGCAGCTTTCAAATACTCGGTTCTCTTTCATATTTGTAATTCTAAGTCTCCATTCCCTTTCATCATCATTCCAGATTGCGCTCTCAATTCTGTGATCAAACTTGGCGTACGAATAGAGTTATTCATGTTTCTTCGCCACATCTTGTAAGTAATGAAGGATTTCCGATTGCTTGGCATACGTGGTTGACCAATCTGAAATTAATACTTGCCTCGTGAATTACGCAAGTAATGATAATAAGGAGCAAATCTGACAATGACAACTCTTACCAAGATTAAGTTCATACGAAAAACTATAAACAGAAGAGGGAACATCACATGCGCAACCTGGGTACGTGTGAGATAGCCAGGTTCCACCAAAATCTGAATTTTTGTCGAAAATTGTAATATCTTGAAAATCAGATTCTTGTTTTAATTTGGTTGCAGCACAGATTCCAGAAAATCTGTAAGACAATTATTAC
>Ga0194135_10001840_pt1 | contig 12787 bp, 8 predicted proteins | sample LitLau_LLRF_2013_FD_134024 | JGI IMG/M metagenome (GOLD analysis project Ga0194135, IMG submission 134024) | Freshwater sediment microbial communities in response to fracking from North America - Little Laurel Run_MetaG_LLRF_2013 (version 2) | ecosystem: Environmental > Aquatic > Freshwater >... | reverse complement strand
TATGTTTTTTATCAACATCATTCTTGTTGTTGGTTACTATATTACTCCTTTTAAAATATTGAATTAAGCAAGTTGATAAATTTGAAAGAAAAATCTCGCGACTAACCTTGCAAATGTAACTCATGTTTTTGATCCTAACAATCTCACAATCGATTTAATGTCGCTAATTACATCTTACCGTTTTGTTAAGCTTACTCATTTTTATAGTTCTATACTAAAACGATTTTAACATAAACAGGTCACCATCCTGCCGCGAGAAAAGGGTATGAAAGTGCCGAAAATGATGCGACTGGCGAGGTGGACCGACCGAAACTAATCTCAAAGAATTGGCAAAAGCTTTGCAGAGGATTGTTTATGATGATTTTTCAGTAACGGGCGCCTCGCCTGTCAGGGCCTCACAATTTGCACCTCGCTACTTTTTCCCGTATGCTTTGCTTCAAACACTTTTTTACAGTGTCTAATTTTAGCAGCACTTCTTAACACAACAGTCATCTACCGAACTAAAACTATTAAGGCGGTATTGCTAATTGTAAATTAAAAGTTAAAATTAATGCACCAAAATTATTTCCCTTTCGCCTATTAACTTGTGACGCCGCCGCTTTCTGGGGATGAGCATAACATTTGATTGGATGGATGGCGTCATTTCCATAATATTCGCATTTTTTGTATTAGTATATGTATTAAGTACAACACGGCGTTTTTTGTGAAGCTACTCGCATAAGTTAGGTAGCAGACATACGAGAATAGCAGTTGTTAACATGTACCGCGCGGTTTAACTGTTACCTTGTCTTCCCCAGGTTTAGACAGGGAACTTTTCCTGACCTCGGTTTTCTTGCTATCTTCTAGTTTAGCTTTTGACCCGATAGTTTTGACACTTTGTTTCTTTTCAGTAGCTGCCGCTGATGCTTTCAGCTAAAATAAGTCGTTTGCAACGAATCAGCACAATTTTTCATTTGCACATCATGCATCATACTTATCGTATCTTGGATTCGAACTATAAATTGCTCTGAAATCTGCGATATTGTTTTTATATTCAAATTGAGAAACAATAACACGTAGATATTAGATATAGAGGCAAAAGTGACAACTATCTAAGTAGTTTCAATCTTCGAACGCGATTTCCTAGACATTTCATATATTTGTGATTTAGAACCATTTTCGCGTTCACTCTAAAAAATCAATATTGTCGTCAGCTGCCTATGGTGCGCATTTCACTTGTTAATTTTTCTTCAATTCGAATTCAAATCACAAACTTTCGGATGTTTACATTTTAAGACTTTGTCAATGAAAAAGAAAACTGGACAATCTTTTGGAAAATAAACCTAAGGAAAGACTGCAAAACAACTTCATCAACCCAGTGAATAATAATTTTACATGTATTCTTGAAAGAATGCGATAAAATAATTGCCGCACGCGACTAATTAAGAGTTGGATATTGTTTGCGTAGCTTAATTACCCAGTTAATGAAAGAAGTTGGCTTGAAAACTTTTAACTGGAGATATACAGTTCTCTTGGTAGTTGTATCTCAAAATAATAATAATTAGCAGTAGCGAGCGACAAGGGTTTTATTATTGTTAAACGCTCGCAACTACATACAAACGTCAAATTATAATATGAGTGTAGTCTTGTGACTTTATAATACAATTATATCATCATTTCACGTGCCAAATAGTTATTCACTTCGCGTCACGCGAAATCGACTTAAACATGTGCATTTATAGTTTCTCAAATACCAGAGTGAGCAATTTCAATATAACACTGACTTTTTCTGAACAACAATACAAGATTTTCCATGAAAGAGTAAAAACTTTATGTGGAAGAAAAAGAAAGTTCGTCGACATAGCCTTTACTCCCTGTTGGCTATGTAACGGTATGTGTACGAGTACCTGTGCGAGAATTCGATAGAGTCGGCACTGTGCTAAAATCAGAATATTGGTACATGATTGGCAGGCCCCAAACCCTCCTTCTTGCCCTATCTTCATCAGCCGGGCCGGACTACCAAATGTACTACTTCTAAAAAGTCAAGAATGTTCAAGCCACCTTACCACATAATTTTGTACCAATCTCAATAAAAGACATTAATAAAGTAAACTTTTATGGACCAAGTCATTTATAAATGTAGTAGTTTATTTATTGTTGTTCTCAATGGAACTTTAATGGAAAACACAATTCAAAATTTTAAAGGTTTCATTTTAGTTTGACCAGAATTAACTGTGTTTTTAGGTTGTGATTTTGTCACACATAAAAATACCTGAAAGTCAATGTCAACCCGGTTTTCAACAGGTTTTTCGACAATAGTCTTCTTTACTGGTTTCAGTTTAACTGAAAAAATCTCATGAACAATCGGTTCAGCTATCAGCAGCCCTTTCTTTCTTTTCGGTTTTGACTGAGAATAAAGAAATGCAATCATCTAGAGCAGTCAAACAAGTCATTTACGGGTGGGCACTTCCAGTCACATACTCTACCTAACATTGAGCTAGCTAATCCAAATCCTACAATTACATGGATTTTTTCAATGCGGTAATAGAAAAAAAAATGGAACATAAGCAAATTTGAACTGGCAACGGATCAAAACAAAACCAACTGGAAGTCAAAACCAAAATTTCCGAATGGACTTTTCCATGACTTGAGTTAGTTCCATAATTAGATTCATTCATCTAAATTAACTCAAGTAAGTAATTGCTGAAAGTATTTCTATTGTCAAGGTATCTATAGCGTAGCAGTTCCTTTGCGCGGAAGTGTTGATGTAGGACCCAAAAACTTATCCTAAAAATTATCTTACGTAGAATACCGTTAGACCATTTACACCATCCCAGCAGGTGTGTTTTGTAAAGCATACACATTGAATTTAATGTCATGAGGTGTAAATAAAATCTCAAAGAATTTTTGCTTGGCATGTTGTGTTGAACATTCACGTTTTCAATTTAAATTTGTTTAGAGTAAAACAACGCGAGTGCATGGGGCTAAAACCACTGAAAAACTCCATTCAGACGTAAAATTTCAAATAAAATGAGGTAATAAATTGTCAACAAAATAGAAATGTGATGGAAACCTGGCAAACTGACAAATTTTGTGTGAGTTGTTCCATTTTTGCCATTAAATGACGTTGAACTAAAAACTGTGTCAAGTTCTCCGAATGATATATTTCTCGTTGAAAAGAAAAGACTAGGCCCTTCGTTTAATACGTTAGAAATTCGGATGAGGAAACGATACCATGTCAAACAATTCGATTGCCAAGTTATGTAAATCGACATGAAAGAGAGAATGCGTACATAAACTACAGATGAAATATTTTCATTTTAAAATACAGATTTTTGAACAAAAGCCAAAACAATTGTCACAGTTTAACAAAAGATGAAGGCTTCAAATTTTTGTACTGAGTTAATTTTATTTTATTAAAATTATCAAAAGAACTGCATTCACATATTTCACAAAAATTGTCTAGATATCTGGGCCGGTTTTGAACTTGGTTGTTTATTTCCTATACGCAGATCATGTTACCTAACTAATAATGCTACTATTTTCGTCATGAGTGACTACGAGTCATATCCCGATTAGAATACATGCAATAGATAACGAAGTGAATTTCATCTTACCTTACTTTCAGGTTCTGTTTTTTCATGTGATGAGTGTGGCTGTGGTTCAAGTTCAGGTATCTTTGGTGTCTTAATGTCATCTTGTTTTGGTAATTCGCTTTGTAGAAGTGTTGGCTTCTCATTCTGTGAAATGGCAGGTAGTGTCAAAAGTATTTTTCAAATCTATACTGTAATGTATACTGAAACATTTTCGGAAAAGCAACGATCCTCTTCACGGACGTTCACAAAATTTGAATATCTTAGACAGTATTTTGTATTTGGCCACCATTTTTGCAATTATAAGTTAAAATTAATAATTATTACAACGATGTGCATTTACTGTGAATGTTGCAAAAATTAATCATGCAATGTGCCCATGGTGCAACGGCGTGTAGGAATTGTTAGGTACTGTTTTTCATAACTGTTGTTTTGACCGATTGAAATAATGTTGCATCCTTCACTTTTTTTAAAACAGATATCATATTTGTTTCCTGATGAAAAAAACAGGTTAACGTTTGCCAGGCTTTTAAATAGTATAATGGTAGCTTATTTCAATCAGATCGGAATAACTGCTTGATAGCTGTCGCGAACTACAAGAGCTTTCCCTTAAAAAGATGCCAACATAGAAAAAATAAGTGGTGCTAGAAGTTAGAATTTTTAGTATTAAATGAAAGAGTAAAAGACTGGGTTTGAGTTTGGCGACAGCTATCGACGCGTGTTCACATGATGAAATGATAAGCACAAAGTGAGTGATCTCGCTCTCCGCTCACCTCAATCTTTGGAATAATTGTGTCTTCAGGTTCCACAATTACTATTTTGTCAGTTGCTCCTAGCTTTCTTTGACGTATCGGTTGGCCATTAAGGGACAGTTTTTTGTCACCTGGGGTATCTTCTTTAGGATTCACATCATTCGTTTTCATCATTTCCGCTACTACTTTCGGCTTAACTTTCTTTTTAATTGGCGCTTTTACGGATGGTTTAGTTTTCCCCTCATTATTTATGCCGCCAGATTCTGTTTCTATCTGATTCTTTTTTGGTGTAGCATCGTCATTATCAACTGTGGAATCACAAATTTTTCCTAACATCGTGTTGTCAAGTTTATCAAGTCTTGTCATTACCTTGTCACTGGGCATGACATGATCTTTAGTCGAACTCTTTGTTTCGTATGGGATATTATCTGCGTTTCTTTCAACGACTAATTCCAATGGAGTAATAATTGTTTTGGGCGTGGTGTTTCTAGCATCATTCAAAGCAGGATTATTTTTTTCAGATGTGACTTCCGAAACTGCAACTGGAGAATCCAAAGTTGTACACTGTTCTTTCCGTTGTAAGGGTTTTTCATCATTCTGACTTTTTTCGTCGTTTGTTTGTGTCTCAGTAGGACTTTTCGATTGTTTTGGGCTCTCAACGGGTTTAGTTTGGGTCTTATTGATTTTATCTTTCTTCATTTTCCCTGTTTCTCCACTTACATCTTTTTTCACGCCTGTCCCCACTTTCGTAACAGAGCTTCTTGCAGGGGTACAAGACAGTTTACTTGTTTGTTCACCAATGTTTTTCTTATCTTCCACAAGTGGAGCATTTTCGTCGTGTGGAGAAATGATGGTAGGCTTAATTAATTCACCACCTGAAAGAGAAGGGACCTTTTGTTCTAACAACGAGTCTGATTTTTTTGTAATACTGTCTTTTAATTTAGATGAGGCGATAGATGATTCGCCACGCTCTATGGTGTCAGGAATTTCATTGCCGTTTCTGGAAGGGATAGTCCTTTTTTCATCCCAAACACCATCACTGCTATTCCTGGTATTGGAGTCGTCATCCGCAGAATTTTCTTCCGACAAACCGATCTCTTTAGTCGGAGTTTCATCACGGGTTATATGGACATCTCTCTTTAAACTTGATTTTCTCGAAGGAAATTTCTCCAGTGCGTCATCTTTTGACGATCGCCGACTATTTGCATCCTTTGAAGAGCGTCTCGTTGAATATTCAATAGCTAAGTTAGGATCATCATTACTGTGTCTTTTCGGGCCAATAGTTATAGTTCGTTCTTCCCAACGGCTATGCCTACGAACTTCTGCGCCACCGCTTTTCTTTTCGTGAGTAATACTCGATTTTCTTTCTTCCTTTAAATCAATTCGTTGTCCATCTTTTTTATATTGCTTAGTATAAACTTCGTCAATGGACTGAGATTCAGTTACATCAGAGTCACTGTCTGACTCGACTGGGGCAATACTATTGGACGTTCCTCCGTCATCTAATTCATCGGATGACTGCGGTTCCTGAACTATTCCTGATTCATGTTCTGTTATGTTATTGGGTTGTGTGTGTGCCAGCTCACTTCCAATGGCTTCTTCATCGTGAGGGTATGACTGTGTACAAAATAACAAAGTGTAGAAGTGTGTGAATGTCTTATGCTGGGTGTGTAATGAATGACCTGCCGTCTTCCTAAGCTTACAAAAGTAAGTGTCAGTTCCCTAACCAGAGTTTTATACGAGACCTACATACGCCTTGGTGCATTATAACACTAACTGCGGCGAACCACTTCATGAATCGTCTAATCCATGAAAGCGGAGATCTTGGTCCATGGGTTGATCCTAAAGTTCAGTTAACCTTGGATTTCTTACGGTTTGATGACTCCCTAATCAATCCCTAGTGAATCCCTAATTTATTTCCAATTTCCTAATAGGTATGAGGCTCAAATTAGAGTCCGTTGAATAGGTACGAGAATCGCTAGGCAAAGTCTGACAGCCAGATTAATGTTTTTCATAACCAGAAACATCATCAAAATTCCTACAGTGGCTTTTAGCAAATATGCTATAAGAGTCCGCCAGGATAATGTTTTCTCGTAAAACGATATCAATACAAACCAATTTGATCACTATTCGGGTTTTCAAATAAGGGAACCATGAAACACATTTTCGAATCGTTTGCCTAGGTTCAGAACCTTCTACTCGTAATGCACACAGAATAAAACCGGAATTCGGACACTTCGTGACATCTTAATGCTTATTGTGAGGAAAAGAATAGCATTTCGGACTACATTTATCTCAGCACATCAAATATCTATAGAGCCCAACACAAATTTAATCCAATAGTGACTTAATATAAATAAATTTTGTAAAGAATAATTTGATAAATTATTATTGGTCATCTTATCATATCATCATCATAAGTTTGCTGTACCGTTCCACACTATAATTTCGTATTGTTGAAATATTAATTAAAAAGCTAATGAATGCAAAACTTACCTCGACTTTCTCCTCTTTGATGCTAGCCTTTCGGTCTGTAGTCTTCAATTGGATTTTCTCCATTACCACACTGGACTTTCTTTCTTCTTTAATACTTAACTTGCGCTCTCCTTTGACCTCCTCTTTCGTCTCTTCTTTCTGAAAATCCGACCCAAACTAAATCAGCTATTTGACCAGCAAATTTTGATAGTAACATACAATTTCGAAAAAATGAATAAATTTTTATAATATACAACTTTTCCTTGAATTGAAATAAAATTTGCAACGGGAAACCTTACTTTTATTTACTCCCAAAAAACCTACATGCTACCAAAAAGAAATTGTTCGCCAAAAATAGTTTGACCTCGCTAATTATATCTCGTCGGTATCCACTGTTTCTAAGTCTAGATCGATATAAATATTTTTCTATGATTAGATTGCGAATGAAACATATTATATTTTTATAATAAAATGGAGCATGAATGTTTGTGTTTTTCTCACTTTGGTGAATCTTTGCGCCACTTATATCCTCTTTCTCTCCATTATTGTTGATACTATTGAAAAAATCGTTCATTTATTGAAAAACCAATTATTGCCTTTTTATTTTAAAGACTTTTCTACTCTATTCTATATTAATAATCATAATTCCGAATTCTTCTACACCTCAATAAGTAGGTAATAACAATTCTATAAAATATCAAAAAAAAATCAAGTTAAGTCTGGAGTTAACGCATATTAAACTACAATAACCACACATTAACAAAAAAATGCCAATAATACATGCAGTGCAGTGAAACTATTGATGGTGGATCTGATAAAAGCGACAAAAGATAATCAATCTTCTTTATACTCGTAGTGCTTTATTATCCAACAGAAGATAATGAAAAACTTTTTAGTGGTGCTTTGGCAAAATTATTATTCTAACTTCTGTTCTAATACCAAAGATACGAGTATGGAAATGAAGTTTATGCATGAAAAATCATTAATTGTATTATTAAACTCACTTCTAATACCTTTTAATCATTCAGAAAACTTTCGAATGGTATTACCCATTGCGCACTTATCTTTTATATTATAAAGGAATGAGGTGTTTTCTATGAACCTATTTTCCGACTATACCCTTAAACCGACAAACTTGAAAATTTCTGAAGACTTAGATCATACCTTCAACTTTTCAGGAGAATTAACCCTTTTACGGTACCTGCTCCCATACCTGTACTGCAGCGCTCCATACGTCATTTTTTAGCCTCCCCATGTTAATTTCCCCTAAGAACCTTTTCGATTTATACAGCCTTAACCTTAAACCTTAAACCATAAAGACCTTATGCTGAAAACATTTTTCCAAAAAAGCCGATTTTCAATAAGTGCTTCGGTTCGCATAAAACTGAATTTCAAAGTTCCTCGCCATTCTTCTCATTTGCATCCAATCCTTCACCCATGGCGGACCTGACAGTATCAAGTTGAGACTGGCACAACTTCCTTCGCCGATTTTCACCAAATTTTACCCCAAACCTGTTCAAAGCCAAAGTAACTCAACCGATTTCCACCAAATTCTTCACCAAACAACCCCGCTCTTTACCATCTGATTTTGATCAGGTATTTTTGAGGATCACGTATTTCCTAAGTACAACTTCCTTATTCCCGACCGATTTTCACCAAATTTGCTACCAAACGTACCCTTTGCAGATTTTCACCAAATTCGACACGAACCCTACCCTTTGCAAACTGATTTTGAAAATGTACCTGATTCAGGTTCAGGTATGTCCAGAGCACAACTTCCTTATTCCCCAGCCGATTTTCACCAAATTCGACAGCAACCCTACCCCTTGCAAATTGAAAATGTATCTGATTTGGGTTCAGGTATGTCCAGAGCAAAACTTCCTTATTCCCCGACCGATTTCCATCAAATTCGACAACAACCCTACCCTTTGCCAATCGATTTAGAAAATGTACCTGATTCGGTTCAGGTATGTCCAGAGCACAACTTCATTATTCCCCGATCGATTTCCATCAAATTTGACGGCAACCCTACCCTTCGACATTCATGTAGATTTAGCCTTCCATGTTTCGGTTGACATATTACGTCTTTTAAATCAGGATTACCCGCGAAGCGGGAGCGGAACCGGATAGTATCTTTAATTACTATCTTAAATTACTGTTCCCTTCCTTCAAGCAGTTACTAATATCTACACGTGGATAAAAAAAATATTTGAGTGAGGACAAAATTTGCCAAAGGCCACTTTATAATGTTGACCAGTTGTGTAATTAAGCAATGAACATTATTGCGGACATGGGACATTTATACTTGGCAGCAGGATAGAAGCCAATATAAAGAGACAAAAATATAGAAATGAAATAAGGGCTGCGGGGATCCCCCTTCACAGTTCCTCCCATCAGAAACACAGCCGCCACTCCTTACAAACAATAAATAATGCGTTTCCCCTTAACCAAGGTCCAAAACAGAAATGATTCTCTGTCTACTCGGTTGAGGCACTAGATATACGAGTTTTACAGAACTGAATTCAGCTCAGATAGATATAAATAAAAACTGCCACTTTTAATGCGTAACTCATTGAAAGGAAAAGGATGATGTTTTGGATGGGTGTAATCAGCATCAGCATAGCAGCCAAGCGTTAACACTAAAAGCGTGCATGAGGAATCTTTTGTTGAGCTCACCTTTTTTCTACCACCAGGTTTCAAAAGACTTTTAAAGTCTGTCAAACCTTTAGAGTCATCGATAATACTCAATTTTCTTCCAACGCTCGCTTTTCGTTCACCGAACAAGGAAGTTCGTCGTGAGTCCCCGGGGCTATTAGCACCGTTCACTTCATTAGGACTCTTCGTGCCATTACCGTTGATAGCAGGTGAGTCATTTACGCCATTCTGAGATTAATAGCAACATTAAGCACCTTTACATACCATTGGCGACTTCCCTTGGAGGTAAAACGCGGTCCGACAAATCAAAAATTCAAAAATGCAAAATCAAAAAGCAAAAAAGTGAGAAAAAAATCGGACATACACGGACATAAAAAGCAATGCCATGAGTGAAAAATGATAACGACGATTGATAGGTACAAATATTATTATTATATACACTTATCAGTTGCACATCAGCATATTAACAGAAAAAGGGAGGGCCATTGCATAGACAGGTACCGACAAAAAATAGGTCGGGTGCACAAAAATTTCTGCACTGCCAAAAAATTCCCGGAAAAATTTTGTGCCAATGTACAACCAGAGTCTTCTACCTATCTACGTGTATCATGATTAATGAATCAATGAATTATGATATGATTCGTTAAAAAATTGGAAAAAATCGGAAATTGATTATTACCTTAGCAGAAGACTTTTCCTCCACCTTCACTGAAATCTCTTCTTTTTGCACGCTAGTCTTTCGTCCGAACGCGGTCTTCTTTTCTTCAGAGACTTCTTCCTTCTACAATTCATAAAACACAACATGGAACGTATAAAATACGCAAGACCACATTTTGGTTATACATAGGTACAACATGACGAGTATCATAGCGTAACAGGCGATACGAGTAATTATGTACGTTTTTTTTAAATAATAATAACTGACAACATGAATACGAGTAGTTGACGGAACAATGGATGCCGTGTTAGGGTGATGGGTGCCATGCTTCTTACCAAAAAGGCTGCGTTGAAGCTACCGCCTGCGCTGAGTTGTGTGTGGGCAAATGCTGACAATTTTATGTGGCTGAAGGTCTCGCCTTCTATGAAATGTACGGGGGAGGAACATCTACTGATAATGGGACTAGGTTCCTTTGGAAAGAAATAATCGTCAAAGCGCGAAGGAGTGCGAGATCTACGGGGGGACTTGATAGGTTTTTCAGGTTCTACTATTCTATCGAACATTAAAGCTAATTCTCTAGTTGGTGACTTACCAGGGACAGGTTCCGGGGGAGGAGGAGGTGGGTGTTTAAGTACTACTTTTTCTTTTACTTCTGGTTCAGGTTCGACAACTCTAGCTGGAGTAGGTTTCAAATCTACGTGCTCTATTTCAGGTTTCTTGTAGGTATGGTGCATAATTTTGGAAGGTCTCAAAGCTACTTTTCTAAAATCACTAGGGAGGTTTTCAGGAGAGGGCATGCGCACTCTACGCGGTTTTTTGATCTGTAATGTGTCTTTAGATGTTAAAGTCGAATGAGACGTGTCTTGTGTTGATGAAATCAATGAAATTTGAGAAGTTGGCGTGGGAGATGTATGAGCCCTAGTGTATTCAGAGGCAGAGGTAGCTGATATTGACGTTGAGAGGGACAGAGAAGCGTCTTCAGACAAATCTTCCACTGTTATGTCAACTGGAGCTCGCTCAGCAACTATTTCCTACGGAACGGTTACAAAAGCAATCAGCAAAAAGCAGGAGTCACGCCTGATCTGTTTTCCACAGAACAGACTGGATTTTATTACGCGCAGATATTAGTGAAGCAAAGAGTTGCAAACAAGCAGTGAAATTTCGATGAATGGTGATTATTATTTTATTGGTGATGATTGATATCCAACTGAGTTTTTAACCAAATGAAAAAGCTACTAAAACAACTACATATCTACGGATGCGATGTTAACAAAGCTGTGCGTATTATTTGCTTTTGATATTTCTATGACACTTTAAACTGGAGGCGTATTAATATAGGTAATGATAACTTGACATACCTTCTGTATGATCTGCAAAGAAAGAAATGGAAGTAGGTTAGTTACTTAATGGAACAAACTTAGCGTTGTTAGATAGCAGATAGAGCCAGAAACAATGGACTCGTGTAAGAAGTAGTTTCTCAATGACTAATTTTTATTATAAATATATCTACTCATATCAAAGGTAAAAGAAATTAATCGCTGCATGTATGTACCAAAGAGAATTAGTATCCAACTGGTATGGAGGCCAGAGCCCTTTACGTCCCATTATCATTAATTTCATCTTGAGTAGGCCTATTCATCATCCTCTAGGAGTCCACCAAATAGGTTATAGCGATAAAGATAGCCCATACCTAACTATAGCCAGCCAAAGGCATACAACAAAAGAGGCTATGGAAGTCTGTTATTTTCTATCTATTGACATCAGCAAGTAAAAATTGAGTAGGCAACAAGATCAGAAAAATAGGTTGGTATATGTTAAGAGCCCATTCCAAATTGGAATTTCTTACCTTTTTCTCTTCAACTTTCTTGACTTCCACTTTACTTTCTTCAGTTTTCTGAACTTGTACTTTTTCTTCCGTTTTCTTTACCGCTTTCTTTTCTTCGACGTTCTTCACTTCCGCTGGTTTCTCTTTGACTTCCGAAACTTCGGTTTTCTTACTTTCCACTTTCTTTTCTTCAACTACCTTTACATCAGTCTTTATTTCTTCTTTCTTTTCTACCTTCTTCTCTTCTTTTTCCTCTTTCTTCTCCACCTTCTTTTCAACTTTTTCCTCCACTTTCTTTTCTTCCTTCTTCTCCTCTTTCTTCTCCACGTTCTTTTCTTCCGTCTTCTCATCTTCCTTTTTCTTCTCGTCCTTCTTTTTCTCTGAAACATGTAACTTTCATTAATATTTGTAAAAAACGTAATATAGAATGGAATGGCGTTTAGGCGGTTTACATAAATTTAAAGCTTATTTTAACTTACCAATTATTTTAAGAGAGGCCGATGATGACTCTTCGCTGGATGAATTCGAGAAGACTACCTTGTATGAACCAGCACTATCACTTTTGGCTGATGAAATGTCTAATGAAGCAGTTTTACCATCAAAACTTGTGCTTTCTTTAATAACAGTAGAATTCCTGAAATTTAAAAATATAAAAATATACAATCTTTCCTAGCAAATCATATTCAACTAGAGAAACTTCATTTTAAACTTTACTAGAATTCACATACTGATTTTAGGTAGATTTCGAAGAAAAATCTACCTATTCATTTTGTCTCGACTTTCGAATTTCGGAAAAATTTCACCACAGTTTCTCCGGATGGGTGTCCTAGATCCCAAAACCACCCCCCGT
>Ga0194135_10001839_pt1 | contig 12789 bp, 8 predicted proteins | sample LitLau_LLRF_2013_FD_134024 | JGI IMG/M metagenome (GOLD analysis project Ga0194135, IMG submission 134024) | Freshwater sediment microbial communities in response to fracking from North America - Little Laurel Run_MetaG_LLRF_2013 (version 2) | ecosystem: Environmental > Aquatic > Freshwater >... | reverse complement strand
TATATGTTTATGACAAATGATTGATTGATTTTGTTCCTAAGTGCATATTAAAAATAACATTTACTGACGGTTTTATTACACTAGAGCCTGCGGGATCAATGATCCGTTACCGGTACCACGGCAAGTGTATATATTTATCACTTACCAGCATGTGGCCATAAATGACTTTATTAAGTTTAACTCGGATTATCAGTTTCAACAATTTGAAAACGAATTTCTAGTATTAAACTAGAAAATTGAAATTTAACCCTACGCTTATGCTCAAAGGCTAACAATAATAAAATGCATACTATGTGTTCATTCTAAACTTGAATTCCTCGTAGATTAATTGCGACCCTTGTAAGTAAGCATCAATAGTCTAGTCAACCTTTGCTTAGGCTGCTTGAACTTTCGTAACTTAGGTTGACTGCAAAAACATTATGAAAACAAACATGTCTCACACAAGCTAAAAATACAAAACGATTGGAACAAGATGGATGGATTGCCATTCTACATGCTGACATTTTCTCATTTTTGATAGATGAGCCGCAAGTCACCATTAAATTACTGATTGTCTCGCTACTCTATTCCAGCAAAAGGCATTCAAAACAGATTCTCACTATGCAACAACTATAGAGAGAGATTGCCCAATTGCAGACTACGGATACAATTGTGTGAGCCTAAGCTGTTCGTTCCAACTTTATCCGTCGAGATTACTGATGATGAGAGAGATTTCTAATAAAGTTCGACATGAAGTCTGGACCACCACCGACAACCGTGTTTGACTACTTTGACATTTTGCTGAAAGCTGTGTAGATAGAAATGTTTTGTGACATAAAGACTGATTTAAGGTGACACTTGTTATGAGTGGGTTTATTAGCATAAGGAGATCAATCACGGTTCGTGTCGGCTTGAACTTCGTTATACTTGCAAATTCGTGTTCGTTCGAGTGGTTGGCAGGTATCAGTTTCTTTCTTGAAGATTTAATGACTATACACTCCATGAGCCTTGTGTCAATACTGATCCACTTGGACTTAAACTTGATACTTGTGCGATATTGATCAGCTAAAGATCTCGTTGAGTTCTGTGAAATAACCATCAAGCTAAAAGCTGATGAAAGTTGTTCATGAATATCAAGTACAATAATATGAGTATGAAAATCTCCGTCTCATTGAACAGAACTCTCTAACTTGATATTATATGGCGAACTTGGTTTAGCGGTTCAGAGACAGTGGTCGGCAAAATGTCATAACAGATCGTAAACTTCAAAACGTGAAGCGTGAATTAGAGGAAAGTATTCTTCTAAAGTATCTGGTATGTATTCCTCTCGCCAAGAAGTCATTTTATGACCTTTGAACAAGCATCTCAATCTGAAACAGAGTTGCAAAAGACACCAGAGACGGAGAGAGAGAAACATGAAACTGATCTTAAGAAACAAATCGACTAGAAGGAAACGAAGATAAACCTAATTCCCCCGGTGTAAAATTCATTTCCTCAATTTCCTCTGAAAAATCCTCAACAGAATACGAGCATAAGGAAGTAAAGGTATTATTATACGAGTTAGTGTGGGACATTGAACTACTCTAAAATCGTCGTTGATGAGAAGTCACAATAATAATAATATAGTCATGACTGAAGGAGAAAAACCAGAGAAATTAAAATCCTCCTGTTCTATATATTGCGAATGGAAGTGCCTGACTGCCGTTCCATGTGAGACACAGATTATTCAAGATCAATAACAACGTGGAACTTCCTCGAGCGTCTAGTTTGCCTTCAATATTTTAATGTCCGCAACAGAAAGAACTAAAGTCTCTGTTACTTCCGCTTTTCGCATCTTTGGCCACAAATTTAAGTGGTCCTCTGAAATAGAGTGTACAGAATTAAAACACGACGCGGAGATGTGTCTCTGAAGTATTCTGTGAATAAGTCTGCTGAAAGAGGGGTCGTTGTTGTCTGGTTTCTTTAGGGGAGATTGTGGAGCAAACCAAGCAGATTATATGTCTTCGTTTATATTGCCTTCGTGAAATTAGTACATGGATTATTGACTCTTACCCCTCCCTCGCAAAACTTAATTGTTTCTCGTTAATGTATATGCTTCTAACTACGAAACAAGGCTTCTTATGGAAATCTTGCTTCCTCTATCATATTGCCTCTTGCGATTAATTTGACGTATCACTCCTACTAATAAAATTCTAGCTTCACGGAGTTGTTTCAACTTTATACACAAATCGTCATCATTTCCTGTTGTAGAAGTCCATGGGGAATACGGGAAAATGATTATATAGAAACAAAGAGTGAACATGAATGAACGTATAGTGATGTATTTCAGTAAGCTCACTCAAAATGTATCTTACGTAAAAGGAAAGTTCCACACGCTGAGTGGTCTTGGGAGAACAGGTGAGAACATCGTGTCGGCAGCAACCAGCATCATCAGTGCATTGATGAAGAATAGTACAATGAGGGACATAGGACTTTCCCGGATGCGGGTAAAAGTCTTGCACTCTCACAACCCGAGGCTTCGGAATCTTGCAAGTGCCTTCCTTTGAGACCCTCAGAGCATGACTTATCGCTTCCCGTATCGAAGTATCTGAAAAATTGTACAAAGTTTAATTCAATGTTCGTATGGTCTGGTCAACGAGGAAACCTTAAAAACAACGACAATTCCATATTACGAACCACACTACAGAAACTATTGAACTTGAATCTACTTGAAGTATAGTTTCAATTCTCACGGCTATTGAGTTACACTTGTATCAAACTAATCAACCAATACAAAGTTTAAATCCCATGCATACGAGTACTCTCCATATTCTACAATATAGCTACAAGCATTCTATTTCGAGATGATGCATTTTTATGGTTATGTTTTTAAACCTACAACTTTCACACCCCTGGAGCTCCCATAAAATTCCAATTGTTAAATATCTGGGCAGTTGATGAAGCAATTCTAGTTCTCTGCTTCCTAAAGAAGCTTCGCAAAATGTATTCAATCGGTCATTGTAATCACAATTGCAACAAAGCAAGCAGGTTCAATGTTATATGCACAAGTTTGAGTGTACCGGATGAAAGCGAAGAGGTGATTTCTTATTATACTCTTCGTGGAGAAGCTCATCTGTACGAGTTTAAGACGTGTGTGTAGATATTTTAAGCTCACTCATGACATGCAATAATAAAGAGAATAAATTATGAATAAATATTATGATTTAGCAACCTGGGGTTTGAGGCTGGGCTCTGTTGTAGTTCCCATGCAGCTGCTGAGTATTGCCGTTTTGATGATTATGATGTTGACCATTGTGACCGTGTGAATGGTGTCTTGGGTTGTGATGCCCCCCAGTTCCTCCCCCATGAGAACTTCCATGATAATTAGGACTTTTGTTAGAGCCACCAGAATAAGCTTGTCTTCTCTGCTGCTCGACTCCTTGTCGAGTTCCGAAGGTCTGCCACTTGTATTGTGAGTACGACATTGGTGGGGGTGGTGGAGGGGGAGGAGTAGTAGTTGTTGTTGTTGTCGTCGTGGTCGTCGTCTTTGAAGCCAAGTAACGGTTTCGGTACTGGTAGCGCTGCAAGTGCAAGTCAAATATATATTATTATGTGTGTCAGCATGGGGCTTAAAACTACATTTTATTGTATTTGTGATTCGTGAACTGAACTGAGAGACTTAATGCATACGCGACTCTCAAAAGGTCGAAGGATCATTGGTTTGTTCTGAAATGAGTATACCTTAGAAAGTAACTCACAACTTGAATAAAACTTGACCATATACATAATTTTTTGTAAGGTACAGTACTCGGAATTATAGAAAAGATTCAAGAGACCAGCCGATATAGAACAGCCAGCCAATAAAATATTCATGAAAAATTCACCTTGATGCATCTAAAGTTTTATTTGTTTTTAGTGGAAAATTTTGTAAAATTAAACAAGCCCAACAATAAAGGTTAGGACTGTTTGGAGTTTGCAGACAATATTTCCGTGCTACACAAAAAATGAGGTTTGGCTGTGAATTGACCAATTTCACGATATAGGAATTTCTGCTGGCATGTGGAACATGGATTGGATGAGTCGACAAATTTGTATTCCATTGTCTCTTGAGGGAGATTTCGACTGTTTACAAGATGAGGGTGGGAAAGAATAGAAAAAGTGAATGAAATGGATATATCGCTTTTAGTTGGAGTGATGAAATAATGATTCACACATTATGCATCTCTCAATCTCCGAGTTATCTGGCTTCTCATGTCCGGTGCTCATTCAATTGCCAGTATCATCTTTGCCTCACACACCGTAGAGCAATAATAAGTCTGCGTGTAGGATCCAATATATATTCATAGGCGACGTGTATGCTGAGTGGAAAAGGGCTTGGCTCCTCCGACTTGAAAATACAATCCACCGTCATCAACGAGATCTGATCAAGGGTTCGAATTTTAGGTGTCGAAATCAAAGCTCATCTGATGTACAAAATAATATTAAGAGAGACTGTCTCTTCTGCAGCAATCTTTAATCTATTTTGACTGCACCTTTCTTTCTTTCCCCTAGAGACTTTGTGTACTCTCACAATTTAGTACACAACTTCCCCATTGTGCTGGATAAAAGTTTTATGAATGAAATAAATTAATTGAATGCAAAAAAAGGAGAGTCCCACACTGACACAACATGCAACATGGCAATTGTGTGCTTGGGTGAAATCAACAGGTAATTGGCATTGGCAATCATCTTCCTTTCATTCTCTGTCTACCTTTTTTTATACATGGTCTCATATCATGGAGTTTTGTTTTGGTTAAGTTTTTCCATTTGCATACGGATGAACGTATATGAATCCATCCCTCAACTTGCCAAAAGCATTGGTGGTGACGAGGAGTGCACAATACAAAAAATGCTTTCGTTGCATGAAGATGAGATCCTCTCAAGCAGCTTTTATTATTTTCGTCAATAATGTATGCAAAATAATTCGAGGATTATGTACGAACTGTGGATACATTAAACGCTGAATTACGGATGGAGTACAAAAAGATTTTTAGCTAATGAGATGATCCATTCATCCGTCCTACATGATATGGCATCACCCTAAGCATGATGAAGTAAGTATATGCTCAATATATATATTACGCGGATCAGCCACAAAATGAACACTTTCAGTTTCACTTAAACACTATGTGCATGCGTAGGATTTATAAGGTACATGTGAGTACGGTTTGGAAGAATATTTTTGTATGATTTCAAATTCTTGTTTTCATTCAGAATTCTCTGTGACTGTAAAGATACGTGTCGGCAAAAACGTACAGAAAGTATGGACACAAGCTACTCAAGTGATGATGAGTAAAAAAGTCAGAAGAAATGTACAAATGATTGTGGACAATGAATTAGGAAAAGTGACAAGGGACCCAAGTCCGCAAGTTAAGTGTTGGACATTCGGCTAAATAAGGTTTTATGGGGGTTTTATTTCGTATTTAACAACTTGCTTCTGACACATGTCCAATAAGCTTCGAATGTCACGTATCTTCCAAGTGCCAATTCCAAACTTCTTGATCTTCTAGAACTCACAGGAGTTTGACGCTACTTCCTCCTTCGTCAGTAGTCCTTTCTCGTTTTATTTTTATTGCATATCAAGCTCGTGTAATTTGCATTTTTAAATGAGTTTCAACCAGGAAGGAAATAAAGCCAGTGTCAAGGCGCTCGGCTTCCTACTATATACAGAATTATGAGACTCAAATTTAAGCGTAGACTTAAGGAGCAGTTTCTATTTGAGTTATAAAGTTTTTGAAGTAAAACTTTCATGAATTCTCTGTTAGCCAAAGCCGGTTTTTCAGAAAAATCAAAATCGAATGTGATATGTAAAAACCGATCACATAAGGTTTAGTTAGAAATACGACAAAATGTCCGTGAAGAAAAACGTTGTTTTGAACATTCTACCAAAAATAGTTTCATTTCCATTTGAATTGCGTACAACAACTATAATTAATATGCAGCCTAGATTTGAAGGTTAGCGTCATGCAAATACTTTTATTTTCTAGGTAGCACAGTGTTTATATGAAGTTTGAAGATAATTGATAGTTTGACGGACAGATGATAAATATACAGTGCACTATATTGTTCTGGAACCAAAAGTAGTAATCAAATGGACAATGTGTCCCACTCGTGAAAAACATGAGCAAACGCGCCTAATATTTTACTGCAAAACACACATAGTACACATACATATATACATGCATGCAACCGTTCGAAAGAGAAATAGTTCCTGAATGACGTTCAATTATGAAGTGTGTGAGGAACTATAAAATAAGAAAGGGTATTCTGGTGAATAACCGACCACGACAGGAGAAATGCCCATCCTTCATTTCTAGAGGAAATGTGAGATGAACACCTTTTCATGAAATCAAATTTCATTTCGGAATGAGATATTGTGGACAGGTTAATAATTAATTGTGCGTGTGTGTTTTATTTGTATAGAAATTTCGAATATTTTTCGATTGCTTAAATGGTAGGAGGGTCGTTTACAAAAGCTTTTACACACACTTAAAGGCAAACAAACACCTGTGTATAATCCATTTAACCATTCATACCCACAACGCTGTTTGTTTTGTCTCTCATGTAAGTAATTTACAGTCATCTTTCATGTTCAGAGTGTAGTTGACGATGTTTTACCGTTCAACTCACAGAGAATAAGTGAAGTCCATAAGTTACTTCAATATGTCTCTCTATCTAACTCTTCTCTCTCTCTGTGAAGTTATAATATGCATGTAATCTGTCCCTCTCAACTCAAGAACTCAGGCTGGCTTTAAGTTCTCTACTATCCAGCCAGCGAGCACAATTACTTATTATTCTAGCAGTACCAAATAGGAATGACACAGAAATGACTGAAGACTGCTTATTGAGTATACTCGGAGTGGAGAATTCATTGATGAAAAGAAGATTCGAGAAATGTCTGGAAAAACTGAAGTGTAAATTAAAGTCTACGTTGGCCCGTGATGGATGCATAGAGAAGCAGCAGATGGACCTCAGAGATAGAAATCCGTCGGATGAGACACATCGCGTCCACCGATTGACAGATTCATAACATCTGGATATGTATCTATGATAGAGACACGATATATTTGGCCAACTCAAATCATAATGGGCGAGTTTAGAAGTAGTGATGTGGTTTTCATTTGTAACGTGTTAAAACCTGGATCACCTTTATTTAAGTGAAAGCTTCAATTCAGTGAACATCTGCAGAAGAATTAAGGGCGAGAGGATAGAGAGATAGCTGGTTGATGGGTGCTCAAAATAATCTGTACTTTTCTAAATGTGTGTGTGTGTTCTATTCAAGCAAGTGAATCGAAAAGATTGTGTGGAGAGCTTAGACAAAAACACGAGAGCTTGGGGTTACAAAACATCAAGTTGTAATTTCATGTGCTTTTTACCCTTATTACATACACGCACTTGGTTTATACTTTTTGTGGCAATAGTTAACAAACGATTTAAAGTGGACTTTGGATGTGTTGCTTTTTATTATTGCTTGGAATCGTGTGCATAAAGCTTCCTTTGGGTAGACAGTTAGTATTTTAGTACGAAAATACAATACAGAAGCAGCAGTGTGGCATATACTATGGGGGAAAGGGTCTATGCATGGTCTTCTCGGGTTACAGATGATATATATGTATATACGGGACAATAGAATATTATTATTGCTCTGCCACGACTACACATTTCACATTGCATTTACAACATTACAACTCCGAGAGTCCCTTTGTTGCATAGGAAATTCGAATCGGAAATCACATCCAATTTGTCATTCCCTTAATCTTTTTCCGCCAGCAGGAAGCATGTTCAATTCCATGTTCTGTCTTCTTAGCAGGCGACAATAGCAAACTTGAGCGAGCAATAACATCGCTTTAAATGGTTTGATTCAAATCTGTCGAGTTCAAGTGCAACAGACAAAATGTCAGCCAAGGATGGGACTTTTTCGTTCTGAGATTTAATCCTCCAGAATCTGTCCGTGACCCTTGAATATTACTCAAGCTATTCACGTTTGATTTAATGGGAAATCTCACCATGACCTGTTATGCAAGAGTCCGTTACTACATATTTTGTACAAGTTTAATGCGTGGAAATCAATCGGGTATCAAACAAAACACTAATGCGACTACTATTCCACATCTTTTTAGTTGTACATGAATTTACATTTAGAAATGTGTGACAAGCAATAGAAACTAGCTTTCTAGTTGTTTTATCTGCTTATATAATTGTATGTACTAGCCTAAAAGTACAATATAACTTTTATTGCAACAATTAAACAACTTTCAGATAACGGTACCATTTTTACTCATCATTTGTTTTACGAATTGTATTTTATGGCAAATTGATTAGATTACGAAAACGCATTTAAGAATAAAGTACACATTATGTTACCGCAGTAATCTAATAATAAGTTTATAGTGGACTCTAAATTATCTCTAAAGTCTCAAGCGAGTATGAGCAACCAAATGTTACGAGTTCATCAAGATTCTCTGAGCTATTATGTTCAACAAGCATGGCCTATTGGTAGGTCAATAAGAATGAAAGTACAACTAACTACCTGTGTTGGATAATTGGTACAAGGAGCTTGCGGGTGAAAATACCTACACACAATTTCGTAGAAAACAGGAAGAGACATTATAACAGTCGGCATGAAGGTTGTAATTTAGTAATGACTATATAAGGCAATTTACCAACTTCAATGTATGATAAGTTTTGAAAGTTGAACTTTTCTCTCAAGTGACTCATCCAAGAAATGAAATTGTGATCTGCAACTACATAATATTATGCGTGTATCGAGCCAGGCCGAGATCATATCTGCTCTGCTCTTGATTCTTCTCTGACTGACGCGAAATCTTTACTTTCTTTCCCTCTCTCAGAGTAACGCACAAAGATTGTATTCAGTTGTTACTTGTTAGTATCTCTAGCTTAGTAGCTATAATATTTCTGATACGAGAACCAAGAAGAATATAAAGGCATTTTCCATTTACTGATTGTGTTAGGAATAGGCTATATACATGGCTAGGTTCCGGATTGCTTAGTCTCTCGAAGATGGTAGAGAGCTTTTTGCGTCCACTTTTGTGGCATATCAAACTCCGATGAGAGAGCTTTTAGTTATTTATTCTCTTACTTGCAAATACAAGATTTCTTTCCTCGGCGTTCTTCCTTCCTTGCCCTCATGAACGAATAGTTTACTTAACCCCTTCTATATACAGTGCTGCAAGTTCTTTTGCTTGTTATTTCTTGTGCAAAGAACTGGAACCAAAGGATTTAGTCATTTTTCATCTTTGATTGTACAGGCGAACTGTATTCAATAATTGTAAAAATGTATTATCTGTGTATTGGAACTTTTCATGATTAACGCAAGTGTTAATAATATTCATCATCGAAATAATCTAATTGATTCTTCCTACTAGTTCGCGAAGTTGAAAAATGCGAATACAGCGACTACACAAATATATGCTACTGTTATGAACGTAGTAATCCCGTCTAGAGTTGTATGTGGAGTTGTGGAGTGTGTTGGCTTTAATGTGTATTTTATTTCCACGTGCGTCGTTATCAGTCCCCACTTCAGAAAATTGGTACTGCAGTTTCTCATTTCATCATAGTCCGACTACGGCTATGGTTGTAGCAGGAGTAGTTCTGGACAGCGTTCGAATCTACGTGATGGAAAGTGCGGAGCATTGCAGAACCACAATAATACGATTATTTTAGTACATAGCAGCAAATCATCACTATGGCCAAGAACCTCGAATTCTGTGAACGAGACAAACGCATGCATACGGAGTAAAGACAGGAATCCGAGCTGCTCAGGAAGGACCAAAAGAATGAGTACGCTAATATGCCGTACACTTATAAAAACATGTCTTGTGCGTGTACGCCTCGCTTGGTGAGATCAACTTTATTTCTTCCCTTTAACTTGGCTTTCACTTAAGGCTTCTTTAGTGAACCAGAAAGAACTTTCTCTCTCAACAAAGTCAGAATGGCTTTCACGCTGACTTAAGAATTGGTAAACGCACTTCCTCCTTTCTCCACACATCACAAGCTCTTAACAATACAAACCCTTGCACGAAACTATCTTAACTTGCTTCTATGTATAAACATGATTCTTTCTCGGGATATGTAGTTGTCTGAGCCATTGCTGTGTATATTCATATTATGACCATCTTGACAGAATAATGTAGATGTAGGAAACGAGAAGTGTGCACACAATATGAGATGCGTAATGGAATGGACAAGTTTCTTTCTTGTGCACTTACATTCTTATTAAGAAATCAGATAAACGAGACATTCGCAGAAACTCGTGTGCCTCCCCAAAAATGTACAAAAAATAAGAGATAACACTACAAAACGAGTTAAGTCACCCTTACTCTTCACTTTCAATGCCAAAAAAGTATTCTCGCATTCTATATATGTATACAAAGTGCGTGAGCATTTGAGATTTATATATGTAAGAAAACTGAAGATATTGCTACACAATACATGCAAAATATGCTTTTTTCTGTGGTTATACATCAAGTGCTAAAGCGTAAATACTATACGACGGAAAGTTCCTTGAACGCTTCTTGCTGAACAAGTTGGCATTGACAGCATCAAACACATCGTGAGACATTTGTTTTATTTAAAAAAACACGATTAACTTGACAATATATACTTGATTTTCAAATATCACCCGTAACTTATTCGTGAATTTGTGTCTTTTTAAAAGTACATGACACTTGGAATTAATTTAAATGAGAGGACACTTTTCCTATGAAAGTCTTCTCGAGATCGATCTCTCTCGAGAAAAAGGACATGTTTCTGATTGTGGGATGGTTTTGACCTTTTAATGAATCAGATTCTTGCACATCTTGTCCATTAATGTTGAACCATTAATTTGATATCACACATGTCTCATGTCATGACCTACTCAATGCAAAACTCAAACATGTCTTGTGTCGTCTCGTAATGGGTCTTTCAGACAGGACCGTTTATTGTCTGTTTTCGCATGCCGAGTGCAACATCCTCTGGTGTTTATTTGCTTTGCCGGTTTATGAATCATAATCTACTTCTGTCTTTATTCAATCTGCTTAATGTATTTAAATCCTGACGAGGCTGTATAAAGGCACGGAACACACCTTTATTGCATCTTTAGCATGAAAAAACATACACGCTAAAACTTTGTTATCATTGCTTGACACAATGAAATACAATAAGCTCAAGTGACCAACCAACCTGTATTTCACACAGTGAAGCACCACACCTTTAATAAACACCCTCACGTACGCACACAGCCTGCGTAAAATATGCGTATGAGCCTCACACACTCCTTCGTTATTTGCGATTTCTAGAGGAACTTAATGAATCATAAATTTCCTGCTTCATGTTCTAAATGAATAAACAAGCAGAGAAAAGAAAGACGGAAATTTACAATCCGATAAGAATAAAGACAACATCATCGAATATGCTCCGTTAAGAGATTCCACTTATCTCTCTTTATTCTACTTTCTCAAAACAAATTTTACTACTTGACCACGAAGCAATCTTGAATATTTATTCCGTTTGTTTTTACTAAACTAGCTTGTCTATAAAAAGTAACTTTTCAGCTCATCCCAGTACGGTACAGATATTCAGTTTCACTTGTAATTGGGAAGAACAAAGACCAATTCACGTGTAAATACACTTAAAGAAACTTAATGCACGACATTTATGGGAAATTATTATGCTAAAATGTAGATAAAATTGTTGCTTATCTCGACTCCACTATAAGAATAGTTTGTGTGACACAATTTGAAGATGAAATTTCACTCGCTGGCTACACACACTCGATCCTTCCACATCCAAAATATAAACATGTTATATAAGTTTTAAGTTTGTCATTCATGTCGTTAATACATAGAGATAGAGCTATTACTATACACAAACAAAACGGAATATCATGTCTCATAACTTTTAAGTTAATGGAATCTCTTCATCAATCAATGATTCCATTCTACAATGGAAAATTACAGATTTGCAAAACATATAGTACAACTAAACAATATCATGAAAGGATTAATAAAGAGATAATATATACTGACAATGCACAGCGATATCACCCATTCCACGTTTCACGTTTTTGAGAGACAAGCAGGAGTGAAGGAAATGTCCGAGTCGAGTGTGAATATGAATGATTTCAAGTTTGCCAAGTAAGGATGAATTGTTTTAATCATTTTGATGCACACATCATCATAAGTCACTGACTGGAAGGGTGATTTTGATTCTTAGAAAAAGGCAGCTGCATATCCGAATAAATGCGAAAGAACAGGTTTTGGAGGAGGCCCATTTTGGGTGTCACAACATTATTCATTCTTCCTGGTTTCTCTAAATGATAACTTGTACCCACAGGAATAAAGATATTTATAAGTCGTCGTCGCCCACAACTTTCGCTTTGATACGGTTAATATTTTTCTGCGTCATTACGTCATATTTATGGCTTTCCTGGAGAAAACTATGGTGTCATCAAGACTTATCAACTTTAAAGTGAAATGGGATGAGTTTTTATTCAGTCTATTTCGTCACGGTTCCAGCTTACAATCTTGATGAAATGCGTATTGGTGTGGAATGTCTTTATTCTAATGAGCTACGGGAATACCATACCACCGTACACTATATACTATGTGGTCGTGTGAATATGAAGGCAAACTTATTGAAGTGTAAAAGAACGAGGATTTTGCCAGCCACGTGGAGGAGTTTTACTTCTCAAAGCCAATTGACCTACCCCTGCCAGCTTTTTACCTTTCTAAGTTTCTCCCATTTTTATTATTATTTAAATTACAATTTGGGTGAGTAAAAAGAAGAACC
>Ga0194135_10001838_pt1 | contig 12791 bp, 3 predicted proteins | sample LitLau_LLRF_2013_FD_134024 | JGI IMG/M metagenome (GOLD analysis project Ga0194135, IMG submission 134024) | Freshwater sediment microbial communities in response to fracking from North America - Little Laurel Run_MetaG_LLRF_2013 (version 2) | ecosystem: Environmental > Aquatic > Freshwater >... | reverse complement strand
CTTGGTTAGCAGTATATTCTCAGCTCAAAAAACCATTTTCCACCTTTTTACGACTTTTTGGTTAAAGTAAAATGTGTGCGAATTTCATTTACGTTTAGCAAAACACAAAGTAAAAACTTTACACTTTTGTCTTACTATGCGTTTGCACTTCATTAAAATTACGATGCCTCAAGCTTGTATAAACAAAGAGAGAGAGAGAGAGAGAGTTTTTCCTATAAATCCAAAAAGTGTATATTAAAATATTCATGTGTTTCGGGTCTTTGAGGAGGAGAGAAAGTTGAAAGTGCATGTGCGAAGACTGTGTGACTAGTACGCGTAGGGTGAAGGTTTCTTTTGCAAGTTACTTATCTCGAGATATCATTGCAAACGAGAATTAAATAATTTCCTAAAGAGGCAAAGACGGCCCGAGAGTTATACTTTTCTTTCTTGTAGGTAACACTTTTAATTAAAGGGTGTTCGCACTGCAGGGTATGAATTCTTTAGGACATAATTCATAAAATATTTCAACACAAGTTTACGGCAGAGATTTGACTTGAGGGAATTAAATTTACTTTTCAGCAAGATTTATACACAGCAAGGTCTCTCTCGGAGTTGCAGGAAGTTACTTTGAATTCGAGATTATGCCAAGTACAAAAGTTGTTGCGAGTTTCACTCGGTTCTTCTGTTGAAACATAGAAATTCCATTTCACTTTATCATTTGTACTGTCAGCTTGTTTCTAAACAAACCGTCCGACAGAATATCGTAAAAGAGTAATTTGTTTCTTCATTGAAGCAGCGATACTATCAATTTTTGAATAGAATCATAAAAAATTCACAAACCTATGTAAACTCAAATGAAAGAATGAAGTTACTCAGCCATAGAAAAATAAATAGTGATCTTCTCCTCGAACTACATACAACAGTGATATAGACGTAGGCAAAGGCAGGCCGAGCCAGGAAGTTGCGAAGCAGTGGAAGTGAAACACGCTTCGTGGTGGACTGGATTCATTCTGATTGTGACTTCATCATATACAACATGTACCACGCACAGCTTTGCAGTCTTATTCGTAACTATCAACCAAGACTTATTCATATCGAATGCAATGTCAGCAGGCTATCCTATTTATCCTTCTCATTTGCCAAAAACATCTCTGGCCAAGTTAAATAAGCAAGCCACGCATGATTTCGCCTTTTTCTGTGTAGCTTCCTACTTTCTATTCAAGTTAAGAAGAGTTCTCTCTGCCACCAGATGAAATTACAGAGTTCATATCCCTTGAACTCATGTCCCGCATTTTCAACCCATCCAAACCAGAATAGTTAACTTTCTTCTTCCGAACTCGCGAGTTATAACATCATCCATCCGCCTCTCCTCAACTGTTGACTCACTCTGTATGTCAATGCTCAAGCAAATCAGTATGCACATCGACGAAACAGTTGTTTGCTTCTTTCATTAAACTTGAGCTGAACTTCGGCTCCCTACACTACTCTGAATTTCTAAGCTCTATCACTATCTACATCGACCACCACTTATCCAAGTCTGTAGTCTCATAATAGACAGATCTGTGCCAAGTCGAATTTCTAATTTAAGGCAGTATGTTATTTTACATGTATGGATATTGCACACGAGGAGCTGCTGATTCATACTTTGTTACATGTGCTTACTCATTGCTCACCCACACTAGTAGTGTAGTAACACTCTCAAACACTTCAAGTTCAGAGATTATATCAGCCAGACAATTCAACTACAGAAGGAGAGACTTTGGACAGTAGAGCATCTCAAAAACAGTAAACCTAACTAAATCCTAGCTTTCTCCTTCCTGTGCTTTGATTGTCTTGTCCAACTGAACATTAGCCCAGCGGAATCAGTACATTGTGAATCCTATGTTGACGCCATTCACATTGCAATTCCTATGTTGACGCAATTTTTACATTGAAATCCCTATGTTATCCTATCCTGTATCTATAGCTTGTAGTTGTACAAGCAGTTAGGTACATAGACCAATAGGGATTTGTTGTTCAAGTTGAATCGTACCAAATGCTTTAATTCATTTGTAGTGAGACATAAAGAAGTTTTAGAGACAGGAGAAAGTTGTTTTTGCTGGAAACGTGTTTTGTAATATGCTTAAAATAGTATTTTCCTTCAAATTAGATAAAGCAAAGCAAGTTTTTGGTAAGTAGGACGAGGCGCATTTCCTTCGGGAATTATTAATCCTCACAAAGCACCTACGTAAGTCTGCACGTTTCCTTGAGCAGGAGTACGGGCTTTTGACAGAATTAATGTCTATATTTAATCAATTCTAATTATGGGAGAGAGGCTTCTATCCTGTTGATGATGATGATGACGCATTGAGCACAATGCTCGCATGTTATTTCTCACAGATGTAAAGTTATTAATATCTGAGACATTCTCAGCCTCTTGAGACAACCTAAGTGAACATTATGAAAAGCAAATGGCATGGGAAGTTCAATTATTGATTATCTAAGGTCTTCATGACCAAACAAAAGGATTGTCATTTTGTACACAGAAGAAAGAAAGGTTAGCTGGTGAACCTGAGAGGAGGCGATCCGACGAAGAATACCTTTTAAGCTGCTTCGCTAAGTAAGATGGACTGAAAAAGAAGAATCTCCTCACGTTCTTCAAAGAATAGACGAGGCGAGTATTGGAGGATTGGGAGAGATAAAGTGGAGTACATAAGTTCCAAGTTAAGTGGGCTATATCCACCATTATTATAACAAACGAGAAAGCCAATGAGTCAGAAAGGCCCCATTATTTCTTCTCTTTGGAAGTTATACAACACAACAATTTTGATGTAGCTCAACCAACTTAATTCTACTTCAGTGCACTAAAGACACCCATCAGCTATGGGGTAATGTCTGTGTTAACTTCCTCGTAATTCAGCTTTATAAGACAGTTCTAGGTCTTTTCGTTTGCCAAACTTGGAATCCAAATCGAACCCTGTGCTATGCTATTGTATTGTATGGAAGAAAAACTCACGAGAGTATTTAGTATTAGTGGGACAACTCACAAGTCTATTGTCTTTCCCAAAGTACATCTTCTTCTATACGAGAGAGAAAGAAATATCTGGATGAAATCGTAGAGTATACACGGGAAAGATGCTTATGCTGTATCCTTGCGGAAACTCTATATAGGCAACTCATACTTACAACATTACTTACATATCCTCTTGAGTAGTTTTGTCATTCAGTGTGAACTTCTGTGTAAGTAAGTCTTAAGACAAAAGTTATGAGGAGGAATGATGACATAGAATTCCCCAACAAAAACAAACCATAAAGGATTTTTTTCCTTTAGTGCTTTCAACTTTCTTTAGGTCGGGCCACAAATGAGCCAACCAGCCTATACAATCCCACACACTATACCACTAGCATCTAGTATATAAGGCTGTCCACTTCATATACTGTACTATATGTGAAGTGAATAGGTAAACTGCAATGTGTTTGAGTGTGTGTGCTTTTATTTGATTAGAATATACACTGTTGACTGTGTATAATAATATTATAATACCTCAAAGACGTAAAGATTGGTAAGTAACCTTGTACTCTGGGAAGAGAAAGTACTACTTGGGGTTTATGTGTACATGTAGACGCTTAATGTTGACTGTGTGTGGGCCGAGAGACTATAATGAAAAGTTAAGTATGAAGAAGGCGAACATTTTACAACTTTTTGGACGAAATTCATGTTAATTGAATTAAGGAAAGTCTGGAAGAAGTAGTAGACACAGAGAGAGAGAGGAGAGGGAGAAAACTCGGTTACTATTAATTAAATACTACTACGTATAAGTCCTTATGGTTGCGCATTAAGTTTTTACTACATTTTAAGTGCCTACACTTCCTCGTGGGTGATTGGAGTCAAGTCAAGAGACGAAGGGCTCTCTCTCCTCCGCGTAACTTTGTTTAAAGGACTCCACTCAAGTGAAAGTGAGTCTTTCTTCTTACTCGACTTCTTTCTAAAGGAAATTAAGCCATTTGGAGGATTCATATTTCATTGCTCTTTTTATGACTCTAAATAGACTTTTTCTCAATGAGGAACAAAAGACCTTTCCTTTTGTCTTTCTCTAAACTGGAAGCTCAACGAGAGAGATAGGGACATTTTCTTTCACTCCGGCCATCCTTACAAGAAGAATCATTTTTGCACATATTTTATTACAGCGAAACAAAAGGAGGAAGTCGAAGAGAGACTTGCTTTCAAAAGTTCTCTCCATTCTTCTTCCTCCTTTCTGGACCGACAATCCTAAAGAACCTCCTCCATAGACACTGCTGCAAAACACACACACACACCAGCGTGCATTCAGATCTGTTGAACTGTTGTTGGCCTTCTTTACTTTTATTTAGCAGAGATAACAAAAGCGTTGTGAACTGGTATGTTTATTCCTGTCAAAACCAAAGTCAAGTACTTCCTGTTCCGAAGATGTTCCCAAGTATTCCAGCCACAAGACTTAACGTTCCACACCAACAACAACAAAGTTCCGTTGGGCAAACCACCTTTTTTTATAATTAAAGGCTCTCGTCTCTCTCATTCCTAAAAGTATCTAAATAGCTTTTATATGCGCCTTGGAATGCAGGGAATTATTTGGAATGCAAGTAATTCTACAACCTATTTTAGAGTTATTGGATGAGTTGCACCTTTTCAGTTTTTTTACCACACTTAATATTAACTTTTTTGCTGCAGATTATTGCACATTATCATTTACTTAATGTTCAGATATTCATCTGAAGTAAGTTATACACATTCCTCATGCATGCGTGAAAGGAAATAGGCTTGTTAACAAAAGGCTCAATTTTTTTGCCAATGAATCGCAATTCTTCTTCTTGTAACAGTCGTCGTAACCACTACAGCAGAGCATGATTATATGCTGTTCAAGTATGTCTCAAGGAAAGGGAAACCACGAAATGACAATGGTAAATCATCTTCATGGCGTAACCTTATAAAGTTCTCTAGTTTCAAGATTTCAATTGAGTAGAGAAGGATTATCATCAGATGCTAACAAGTAGAAGATGCGAGTATAAGAACCCTGTAGGAACGAACCAACAATAAACAGCAGTAATGCCTAAGATATATTCCTCTCTACCTTTTGGAGTTTCGAGCATGCACAATAAGTTCTACCTGAGGAATAAAAAAATTATGAAAAATTGTTTACACCTATTCATTTATAAACCATCACTGACGAAGACCAATGACGAGAAGTGCATGGAGTTCTTTCATATATTGTTATGCTAGAGAAGTGAATCATCAGCACATGAAGGTGGATTCGCTTGCACTGTAAGTGTTTATTCATCGGTTGCACTTGTTTTTACAAGGAGAGAGTTTTCATAAACCTTCATCGTCATCCGAGGGAACAGATGCGCTCAACAAACAAGACAGAGCAGTATAAATATTAATAGATTTTGTGCAGAAGCCTATAAAATAAAATACTCAAAATGTGCTTAACCAGCCGTTGCATGCTTTGAGGAAACCCAACGAATGAAAATGTTTAAATAATGTGTCATTTAGTATTGTTTGGTTTGTTAAGCTGAGCTCCAACAGTTTGACCACTGATGACTGGGCACATAGAAAGAGAGATGTTTCTTTTTACCATCATCAAACCCAACCCGAGAAAATTCAGAAAGGGTTTTGTGCACCAGCAATTGAAAAGGAGAAATATAAAGGAACATGTTGAATATTTCGGTAGATGTGCACCCACTCTTATCATTATTGTTCGTTTCTTGCAACTGAATGCTGCTAGTCAAATGCCAAGCTACCATATATACATACGCGGTAATGGACAGACATAATTCATGCATGTAAAACGTCTTGCGGCATTACATCCCTCATTGCCATTTAATTCGGATGGGCAATCAATCACTCAAGTATATGCTTGCGGTAAGAAGAAGTCTTCGTCAATACTTCTCTCGAACACAAATAGGCACCACACAAAGTACAGTGAGAAGGAAACCTCAAAGATCTCAAATCCCAGAGTAACGAACAACCAAAATTAACAGTAATGATCCTGCTTGCTTCTTGCATCACAAACGGGTGTATATTCTATGCATATACTCTTTTTCACTCGTCCACTACTACTCGTTCTGAGAATGAATGGGGAATGACGGTTTTATAATATATATATTTCTCATTTTAATGAGAAGCTGTGTATAAAATTCTATTCTAGCATAATTAGTTCTTTACTACGCGCAACACACAAACAAGCAGACCTAGTGATCATCATCATCAACCCAGAGGGATCTCAATAAGATTGCTTTAAAACTTATATTTATAAAAGAGAAAATAGTGGTGGTTTCCTTTTTGTACCTATGCGTCGTAGTCGTCTAATACGACTTTTCGTAATGAGATTTTCTGCAAAAACCTTCATTATTGCTGTTTGTATGAATCAACGTGAATTTCTCATAGTAAAGGAGGAGGAGCAGGAATAAGGTTATAGGCTCTAGTTTGATTTCCACAGAGCTTGTAAGAATTTCTAACTTGACTTTCCAAGTATCCTGACTCTCCCTTGCCTCCGCCGGATGGACGTCTCTCAACGGACATCATCATTCTCTATAGTTGTGGTATTTTTGTAATATACAAGCAAAGTGCTAGCACTTATTGCGTGTAGGTATAAAAAATAGCAGTCTTCTTTTCCCTAACCCTCATCGCCCCTTGTATAATATTATCAGCTTTTCTTAATACGATGGGAGTGCAATTGTGTAAATAGTTGTTGGAAACAAGTTGGTTTCTAAGTTGTAGCGGTAGTTGCACCATCAATAAGCAACATGTCTTTTCCGTTTCATTGTATTCTGCTCTATTATATGTTCTTCTAGTGAGTTGTAAAATGCAAAATAGAAACACATGTAGATTTGTACTTAGACCGTAGGGAAAATATTACATGACAAATGCAATCGAAAAACCCCTGCGTGCCCTGAATCCACTTTTTATTATTTGCTGTTAAGGTTGTACCGTGTACTAATAATGTTTCAATAGTTCGTAACCTTACCATTGAAAGTGGTATCAATTCTATAACTAGCGAATAGTTATGTACGCAAGCATTAAGTTATATTTTATGGGATACAATATAGTCAACAGGTTATTTCATATATGCGTATATGTATTCATATGCCTTGACGCAGAGCAATACATGAAATACACTATTTGGTTAAGGTTGCATTAATAGTTCTTAGGGAGAAACAAGAACGAATGAGTAACTCTTGAGAAGAGAACATAAAGCAAAGGATGTATTAGGAATGCACCGTGATGGCATGACAAGACATTTGCTACAATACGAGAAACACGTTATGGGAACTTTTTAATCACATGATGAGCGTTTCATGCTTAAAAAGGAAGTAGGGGTAGAGAAAAAGACAGGCAATCAAAATGAAGAAAGTGGCTGAGGGAACCAAAGTAAAAATCCATAGTAAGAAAAATTATGATATTAAAAACAACGTGTAATGCTGCCTACTACCTGAGTGTGTGAGCATTTGTACTTTTACACGCCACAGGTAAGACTGGAGAGTACAATTGACGATTAATATATTGAACTTAATGTTCTCTTCCCAGCCTGACATTTAAGAGAACTTGTAAAAACACTTGCACTTGGTTCTGAAACAGCCACTTCTTCTTTTGGAGTTCATTTCGCCTGTGGGCACGGATGAGACTAATCGTTATAGAAGAACTCTTTGTCAATTAATTTGTTAGTATGTGAAATCTGGTGAACAAAAGGGAACCTTTTGGATTTCCTAAATATTATATATGCACTACAAATGAGTGGTGTTGCTATTTACAAAAATTCTACACTGTTTAACAGTGTTGAATTTAAACTACGCGTTGCTCTTTAAACTAACTACAAAAGCAGATGAGAGATTTAAGAATGCATGCAATTCCATCCTTAGAGTAATGTGCTATTGGAATATCGTTTAAACTGTCTATGGTGTCACTCATACTTGAAGACGAAGAGAGTAGCGTGTCAGGAGCCGAACGGAATAATAATTACAGACGTGTTTAGCTAAAAGCTATTCTTTCAGTTTATTGCTATTGCTATTCAAAGCTATGCAAGCAGTCAAGAAGAAAAAAGATTGATTGAGTCGAATTAAAACCAATCAATACCTGTCATGTAATTGCCTTTCCATAATTCAAAGTGGAATTGTAGGAATGTAAAATGTGCTTGTGTACCGGTACAGTTTCTATATATTTTATATTTTATGGTCCTAATAGATCCACCAGTATAATGAAGTGAATCTATCTGACAGAGACTTATAATATCTAGTAATAACAATATTAATACTACACACACCACCACTTCTGGCGACATTTGTCCTCGAGCTATTCACGAGAGAACTTTAACAATAATCCCTCGGAGGAGCAGTTCCTTAATCTGATACATACACGCTTGTCCACTTTAAAGTGGAAGAAATAACATTTTCATTGAATTTTAGTGCATTTCTTGAGTTAGTGATGCGTGCATGAAAATATGTATACGATGTATATTAATCTACATACGCTATAAATTTCGCAAATAAAAATTAAATACTTTTGTGGAATACTGAAATGCGATATACTTCTTATTCACACGACCGAAGCCAGTAATCTAAAATGCTTAGTCAAGACTCAAGCTGAAGTTAAAAAAGTGTGAGGTGAGAGGAGCTGCAACGAATTCTTTGAGCTTTGAAGTTGAATCAAGATGAGAAATGCTTCTGGAAGTCAACAACGTGGATTGAGGAACTATTTATTTTTTACGGCGGCTGTTCCAGTTCACAATATTTTAATTCATTGGAGATTTATCACGCTTCACTTCAGAGAATCCTGACTGACTGGCTTTGGTATTTTTTCACGGCTTCTTCTTAACAAAGGCAAGAGGAGCAGGAACGGTTGGCATAAACTTCATCCAGTGTGTACGATGGTCATCAACGCAGATCACAGCCTTGATTGCCAGAAGGTGGAAGTGAATAAGAATTCACTCTGTAATAATGTTGACGAGTTAAGTTAGAACTTTATTCTTATTCTCTCTTATGCAATTTCACAGCTCAGTCTTTTTATTAAAGCTGGATTGCATTATATTATGCTGTAAAGGAGTTATGCTTATAGAAGCTTATCATGGGAATTGGTGGTGGTGAGTAAAGAAGAATGGATAGAGCTTTTCTTCCTAATGAGACAAAATAAATGCATTTCTTAATCTTTACTTCAAGCTAAACAAGTTCTTTCATTGTTGTCTCCTCTCAAAGACTCACCTTCACGAATAACATAATGCATTTTTCATTCCTACCAATTGTAGTTATTTACATTTTAGATTGTTATCGCGTGTTTGAATTTGAATCGAAACCTGTGAAAGATATGGCTAATAAAAGGCAGAATGTGAGTTCGACAGGAATTTATTTCCCAAGAACTCTTCTATTCCACACGTTACGATTTGAAGAATCCATGCGGAAAATCTTTAATCACAGTACTCAATGTTTAACCTTGCAAGAGATTCATGTATAGATGAGTACAGTAAACATTTTCCTTGCGTCATTCATACAATTTATATAATAATAATAAGTACTAGTAATAACACGTAGATGTAAATTGTATAAACTCATATCAAAACTTATATTATGATGGACTACCTTTAATAATAAAAGCACACACACATCTTAATTAACTAAAGATGCTTTCACGAACGAATGAAAAATACAATTTTATTTAACTCTACGTGCGACAGCAGGGGTTCCTTCATGTTATTCAAAACCTGCAGACGAGTGTCGACTGAAGCATGCCAATATAGTAACTCGGTTCATCTTTTACTTATTACACTGTTCCTCTTGCTACTGCACAAGTTTCGACACTACAGTTTTTTACACTTTCCTTTGTAGTTAACTTAATAGGGAATTCTTCGCTACAGCTATTTAATTTATATATATATACACTTTATTTATAGATATCATTTTGCACAGCAGCTATGAATGTGACTATTATTATATTTAATGCATTTTAATTTCAAAATAAGAAGATATTACACAAGTGAGGAACATGTACACAACGGGAAAAGGGACTATTATTTCGGCTCAGGCAACCAAGAATACTTACACACAAAGATCACAGAGCAAACAGAGAGGAGACATAAAGAAGAAGATGATCCAACGAAATGATTGTAGTAAAAAGAGACACTTCAATAAACATATTCTTAGTGTAAAGAGCCTTTCACTCTTCCCTTACACCCGGATTACAATAATCTCATCCAATTCTTCCCGCAGAAGGTCATTCTTTGCTTTCAAGAGATTTCTGCTCGGCTAATCTTCCATACAGTTGTTGAATAATACTTTATTGTATCATTTTAACTTAGCTTTACTACTATGGACTAAATCCTTCTTCTTTTAAATGTCTATTTGCCAGCTGACACTCGTTTCCAGTGTGTGTGTGTGTGTGTAGAGAGAGATTTTCGTGCTCTGCCTTTGCTCTTTTTATCGTACGGGAACAATGGGACGACCTAAAATGACTATACAACTGGAGAAGTAGCAGGAGCAGCAGCAGCTAAGTTAAGAATTGTGAAGGTGGACGGGAAAAACATGTTGCGTTACGTATTGACTAACTGCTAAGGTACTCTCCAGTCCAAGATACATGGACTTTAACCATGTACCCTTAAAGTATACCATCTTCCGGTTCAGGTTTTCCTGTAGTCATATCCTTTAATAAAAAAACCATTCTAAAGGACTGAGAACCCTCTGTGTAGTAAAAAGTAGTTGAAAGTGCACCTGGGATAAGTCTGGCATAGATGTGTGGTATGTAGTACTACTATGTAGTATTAACCCTTCAAGAACCTTTCTCTTGGGTGATCGAAAACACAAGGAGATCCGAATATATATTGGCCCACAAAAGCACCTGTGCTCTCTGAATTTCGATTTGATTCAACCAAAAAGAATATTGGCAACAGTAGCCTCGATTTAGAAACGAATATCTCTCTCTTTATCGAACGTCCGTCTGCATGGAGAGTTTTCTCTTCAGGTTAGTTTGGCCCGAATCAAATCATCATTTCTATATTTGAACAGCCACTACCACTACCACTACTACCACCAGCAGCAGCAGTTTTCCAAATGGTCAGCGGCAGTCTTGTTGGCCTTTTATTTGTAGATATTCAATCAATCCCATTCCTTCCAGAGTTGCGAATCTCTCTCTCCGTCTACTTCAAGCAGGACGACGGCACTTGACTGATAAAAATTGAGAGTAGGAATGTGACACTGGACATTGATGGAGTCAATCTCACTCAAGGTTTTCCATATACATACATGTCTCAAATACATAGGGAGATAGCGCCTAAAGATATAACTGTGCAAACTGTCAAAGACTAGGAGACATTTCTCCTGATACAGGAATCAATATGATTGCCATTTCTATTTGCAAAAACCACCTGCGGCTTTGTTACAATCCTTCGGTACTGCTCCCTGACGCTTATATGTGAGGAGCTTGTTGAAGATCAAGCGGCACTTTAATTAAATGAAAGACGACCAGAAAGGGACTGCAAACATTGGTCTGCTATTCTCTTATGAAACTGTACTCTCTTGAGAACCTCATCTGATATTGTTCAGCAAATTAGCTACGTTCAAAACCACAAAGAAAAACAGTGCAGAGACTTGGGCATGGTTGCGAAGTACAAAAGGATTATGATTCCAAGAAGCGAGTTTCTTCCCATACTACAACAGAACAAAGTCCCGAATAAATATTGATCTTGTGAGAGTTCTCAATATTACCAGCAGCGGAAGTAAAATGTACCGAATAATAAAAAGAAGCAAGGAAGTGCCTGTATAACCTTTGATCTTTAGATGTTTGATTGCAGAATCAAAATTACTCGCAGCAGCGAAATAGGATTTTATATTCTAAGCCATTATTTCATTCGCACTTCTTAATTCATTTTCTCCACATTGAATCATCATCATCATTACTACGGGTTTTTGATGCACACAAAATGTGGCGAGAATTTTTATGTTTGAGGTATAATGAGCTTTGCTAACCCCAGACCAAAAGAGTTTTAACACTGCAAATGACATTTTCGCACCTTCGTGCACAAAAAAAGCATTAGTAAGCCATTAGACAAAAACTTCCTGTGAAGAAACTCAAGAGCAACTTGAACAGGGAAGTCTTCATGATGAAAGAGAGGTGGTGGTTGTTAGTTGTTTTGTCTCAGAGATTCCGAATTGAGGTTTACTACTCAACACCAGAACATCAGACTTGTGTTGTATATGCTACAAACACTCCCACACCACTTCTTGGCTTTCACAGAATCTCAAGTGTATGAAATCAGCATTCATTAAGTTCGAAATCTAGTGTCTCATACTCCTTTGTCTCTTTGTATGAGTTGAACGAGCTATAACTTCATAGGTAAATAATATTCTGAGAGACTAGGAGGAACATGCGTTAAATATAGTAGAAGTGGCAGTTGGCATTCAAAAGTCACTCACCACCATTCGCATGAGAGAAAAACAATCAGGAAAGTGTCATCAACTCTCCGAAACATTTCATACAGACACAAGTAGCATGAATGTAATAATATATCATTTTTATTACGCAAATCTGAACTTCCAAGTAATCGAGTCGTCGGGCAAATCAATTCATTTAAACCAGCAATATGCTTATAGATAAAAACAATTAATGGATTTTTATTGAATCAAGAAGCCTCAGTGTGAAATGCTGTGTTGTTTATGTACACGCAAATATGTTTTTTAATAGTAAAGAGACCCTGTATAACTCTAATGATGATCATGAACATGTGCCACATTACCTCGCAAAAGCATCTTTGAAATCCTTCCGTTTGCATCCCAAGTTTAGCAGTTGAAACACGATGATGATGATGATGATGATG
>Ga0194135_10001837_pt1 | contig 12793 bp, 13 predicted proteins | sample LitLau_LLRF_2013_FD_134024 | JGI IMG/M metagenome (GOLD analysis project Ga0194135, IMG submission 134024) | Freshwater sediment microbial communities in response to fracking from North America - Little Laurel Run_MetaG_LLRF_2013 (version 2) | ecosystem: Environmental > Aquatic > Freshwater >... | reverse complement strand
TTCATTTACTGGGACCTCCGAGGTGAAGGAATGATGGAGTTGTGACAAATAGAGAAACTCCGTTGCGAAGCCAAGAATTAAATGCCTGGAAATTCGACGACCTTAAATAAGATTATGTTTGGGTGGGTCAATGGAGATTAAATGAAAACCTAACTGCAGCTCTACAGACGCTTTTGTATTGGCGGACATCCTCTCCAGTGCAGGAGAATTCCCAAACATTTTAGCTGCATAAAACGCAGTGATGGTTCTTATTGGAATAGCATCAAACTCCAGAAGAAATTCACTGGAGTAGGAGAAACAGTAAGATCGAGGACTGTTCGGGCACATGACGGCATTTACCTGGATAGCTTCCGGACATTCCCATCCTTGGAGTGCTGGACAAAGGAACGCAACAGTTTTGGCACGTAAGAGCATTTAGGGTCAGGAATTAAAATTTGTAGAGGGTCCTTTTGCCCAATCTGGTCAAAGAAAACCCGTACCCGTACCTCAGAGCATAGCGGGAATGGGCGTATCCTAAGAATTTCACGGATTTTAAAATCTTGGCTTTGGTTAATTATGGAAAAGTAAAATGTGTCACCCTGATTCAAACAACGGTTTCCAAATTCCCAGTCTTCCTTCGTCCATGTTCTGATGGGAAGCGCTCATCCCGTCTGATGTCAATTCGTTTCCCGTCACGGACTCTAAAGATCCCGATGAGTTCGTAAGAAATTCCATTCACGCTCAATTAATTAGCACCCACCGTTGTGGAAATTCTTTGGCTACATCTACAACAGGACTGAAGCGCACCGTAAGGTAGCGTAAGCTCTATTTATGTGTTGAAATTTCCCAGGCTTTCCATCATCGACGCCATTACCTGTCAATGTGACTCCAACTCCAGGAAACCTTTTCTATTCAATTTTGTAAGAAAATTCACATCTTGTCTTTTGTGTGTGGAGTAATTATAGTGAAACATTCCTTAACACTTTGTTCTCTTCAATGACATGACACATATACAGAAGACAATAATCTCACGAGCAACTTTGCTTTTTTGGCTTCTTCCGTTTGACTTTTCTTTTCTTTTGATTAAACCTAAAATCTCATACAAGCTTATTTGTAGAATATGAAAATGCGTAAAGAATTAAAGAGAAACCGATGATTACTCGGTTGCATCACAAAATATAACTTTAGAATTTCAGAAAATTCGGAATCCATTCCTGGAGATCATTGACGCAAACAGCGACGCTCCTCGGACTCATTTTCGCAACTTCTTTGAGCCAGTCGCCGAAAGCCTTCCCATTTTATGTGTGAGCTATGCGGGTGGAGCCTAAAACACCAGCAGAAGGATATTCAAATCTTTGTCCTCCGCTTCATCATAAAATAACTGATTGTTAAAGGCCAGGATAATATTTTCTCTTGTAAGCTCCAGCCGCACAGGTCACAAAACATCGGAAACTATTACCTCTGGATTCTGTTTGAGCAATAGGGACGGACCCAGGATCTGGTAGGCCTTCAAGAAAACAACACCCCGTTAATCCTGTGCTTTCTGTCATTAGAGATGAGGAATTTCGGATACAACTTACCATGACGAAACCACGCTTGGCCAGCCGTGCACCGTAACTGTAAAAGTGGACTCAATCTACTGGAGGCACTGCTGCTGTTTACAATATTAACCGACATTTATGTTGATTTATTACGTTGGACCAATGCCAGCTATGTCAGTTTCCAAGTTTGTCTCCCATTGGCTCCCAGACAAATATTTGTCCTTTGCTCATCTTGCAGTCAGTCTTGAGCACACGCTGGTTTCTCTGACATTTGGGACGGATTCGGTACTACCAGGTGAGATTAGACTTTAGACGCCACGCCACTAGTACGCCCTGCAGTGAGTTTGAGTATGGTTAGACGAAGCGGCTGCAACGAAAAGCATGGCTAATAAAACCTAAGATTGGTTTTTGGGTTTTTAGGGTTTTCTAAAAGCAATCAATTTTGTGAAGTGAAGGCCGTGTTTTATCCGATGGAAATAACAAACTATTTCCAGCATAATGGCAACGCCTTGCCTATAGTTGTATACCTTTTGCATTGTGACCGCGTTATAAATCAAGCAGAGGGGTGAAGCAAAGGTGACATAAACGTTACTGCAATGCTTTCGTGCCACCGAAGCGGCTTGTGTTTTCTAAGGACGAAAGGACATGACACCGAGGTAAATTTTTAATTCTTCCACTTTGACCTTATTCAGAGCATGCTTCATTGTCATCCAAGATTGGATTACCTCAGAAATTAATTCGGAAAATAATAAACTTTGATTCGGATTCCAAGGATGTGAACTCGGGCTTTGTGAAGCCATGCTGCTTAAAAACTTGGACGTGTATTGGAAAGGGGGCATACGCTCATAAAGGCAGTGACCATATTACATTTCTTGGTTTTAATTGTTCACTACTTTCGGAATAAATAAGTTAATGGCAATGGTAAATGGTATAGGAGCGGCGGAATAGAAGACGAAGGAAAACGCATTTTCGTGTTTTCAAGACTCTTCACTTGCAATTAGACGAAACTATTTGAATTTTATATTTTCTTTGCATCTTCCATGGTCGGCGTGGGCATTTCTGATTTCTATTTAACTGTAGAAGAGAAGTAGGAAATGGCGTTGCCGGGAACCCACTTCATTCTTAGAGCCTACGTGCCTGCCTTTTTCAGAAATCATTATTTTAAAAGGGTCAACTTCCTATCCCCTATCTCCGTTAACGAAAGTCGACAAGCTTTTCCAATTTTTCCAAATCATGACCTGAGCTATACTTGAGCATTAAAATTGGAATGGGGCCGGCACGCTTGACTCTGGCTACGATGAGGGCGAGATGATGAGATGAGATCCGCCTAATTGGAATTTGGGATTGGTTTGCATCATTTTCAAGTGACACAAGTGACAGCGTGAGATAAACTGTATGCTCATCCTGACTTGTAATTGATAGACAGATGCGGGGTCCTGTATGAGGGTTAAAAACTAGGATTTATTTATGTCCATGAAAAGTACCGTCAGTATCATCATCACTTTAAAATTGTGACTCTGAGCGAGCATCGCATCTCATCAAATTCGTTTTTTTTTACTCGTGTGTCCTCTATTCTTGCATGCATGCATCCACATCCTCATCCTCGCGTCGAGAGTAAATGAATCGGCAGTCTTGTGCCTTCGGCTGCGGGTGTATCGTGTATTCATGGGGTTACTATTCTGTCCAGGGGCAGGGTTTGACTGGCTTGATTCATTCGTCAATGGTCATAGTCATGTCACGGCTACGAGTAGACCCAACCAAAGATCGTCCGCACGCAGCAGAAAGGAATAGGATTTGGAGATGAACTCACCTAAGCAAGTCCATTATAAATTCAACACCGTTCCCTTGTTTTTATTATCCAATCCACATTGTCTCTCTTTCAGAGATTTTAGGGAGTAGTGAGTCAATGGTAGATGCCAACAATACTTACCCGTTCCTTTCGGCCTCGACTGGCTCAAGCAACAGCAACAGGTTCGTCCTTGGTCCACGCACACTTGGAGTGATTCTCCTGGCTGAACCTGAATCCTGTCAGGAGATGTGAATAATTATTCAAACAATAAGAATTTCAGTATCTCAGCAAATACCATCCACAGATATTCCATTGCATTTCCAAAGAAGTTATTAATTCCACGCTCCGCGAGCTTTGAGACAACAAACAAACCCGACTTTCCTCCACGCAAAGTTCTGTTGGAGAGTCAATCAACACTCGTCATCGTCGTTCTTCAATTTCCGGTTAGACTTGGTTCTTGACTCTTTTCTTAATTTTTGTAAACGCTTTGTGGTAATTTGTCAAGTTAAGCGTCATTGTATTTTGGTAAATTCTCATTTCTTCCTCATAGGATTGCCCCTTACTCCGCCGCCACGGAGTGACGTTGAGTTCCGGTTTGCATTGAAGCGTGGTTTTGTGACCGACCTCTCGCAGGGTCTGCTCCGTTCAGTTAGGTTTCACTCTCAGAATGGGGAGATTCTGCCTTCCGGATTGGCTGGACAGGAGTGAGAGTGTGCATTCCAGAACCGATGACTGTTCCTTCCAGACAATAACAGTTTTCGGAAATCTTCTATGTACTGCTGCAGTGGTAGCGTTGTTATCCTACCGGTGGTGGTGGAGGAGGACGGGGGAGGATCCGAAACGGATTCGGACTGAAAGCAGCCGACAGAATCTTAAGATTCGCTATCGTGGGAAATTCTTCCTCCATCACAATTCCATTTGGATCCTAACAATCGTTGTGTGTCTAACACTCTTGACTCAATTCGCAGAGTCACTCACTGTCTTCTTCTCCGCTTCCAATCATAATAACAGGAACAGTTTATCCAATACCCTACCACCGGCGGAAAATGCTCAATCCAATTCATCAGGAAGTGGAGTGAGTGAGAGTGGTCCTTCCTGGATTTATAATAACCTTCGATTATGGAGTCCATTGAGTTCGATACTCGCACTTTCCTGTATTTCCATTTTCTATCAACATATTGAGTCGACGCAGGAATCCAAGTACTTGGTGCTCAACGTTTTGTACTTTGGTGGCTCAAGTGTCCTGGCAATAACGAAACTTGATTTCCACTTGAGACAGGGACTCACATTCCTCCATGTCAAAGTGTTTTCAGAGATATTCGGTGGGATCGGGACAATCACACTCCTCGTACTCCTTATCCACGCACTCATCATCGCACAGGTAAGTTTGATTTGTTGTTCTTCCTAAAATCCTGTTGATACATAATTGGGAAAATCATGGATCATTCGGAGGTGCTTGGTCTCAACTTCCTGCCATTCCACTTCAGACACTTCATCATCCCCACGCCACGTCTGCTAATCTCTTACTCTTGACAATAATGAAAACTTAGATTAATAACAATGTATTCGTAAAAGGCTTCAGCATTCATAAATATTAATTCACATCATCATCTCATCCTGAGAAAAGTTTTTATTACTTTATCTAAAAATGCTAATACTCGGGAGATTAAAATTGTTTGCAATATACAATTTAGCTTTTAGATTTTTATTACTCACTGTACTGTGAGTGACTGACTGTCAGGAGACTACCACCGTAGAGACCTCAAAAAAAATGCAAGGGCACATGAGAAGTTGAGGTTACACTACTAAAAACTCTTCCGTGAAACACGTGTAAAGAGGAGTGATTATGATTAAGGAACCAATGTACCCAAATATCCTCACTAACTTGCTAAATTATCAATGACGAAAGAGACATTGACATAATATGACCACAAAGCTTTAGAAATGAAATTACTCAGCAAATTTTTGGGGCCTCATTAGGACATCTTTGTATGTGGGCTACATGGATTTTTAATTTATTAAAAAAAAAAGCATTTAATCAAAACATTATGAATGGGATAGGATGCGCCGCGTTGGAGTAATCATGAACCATGATTCATGATTCATAGTAATTACGAATTAATTCCCTAATTCCTTTCTTTGTTGCATTACCCTCCTAGAGAAAGTCGCCCAAAGAAGGGAATGAGATTTGGTTGAAGAATGTCAAATACTTGCACTACTATTCCCCACTTCCGTCAAGGCTCTCTTTCTATTGGTTCACTTCCTTGTTATGGCTGGGCTACAATCAACCACTAGAAGAAGAGGATTTAGGAACTCTTCCACCAGAAGAGAAAACAAAATACCAATATGAAAGATTCAATCGAGTTTACCAAAACGAAAAGGTATGATTTATAGGCCCTCCTTTTCATCCATATCATTGAAGAATTGTAGGAATTGTATCCGGTTGATTGGTTAGAATATGAACATGTTTAGATATACTGATGAACGAACACATTTTTTTTTGATTGTTTTAGGCGACGTCAACTCCTGAGAAACCACTTGGGTTATGGAGATGCATGTTCAAGACTCTTTGGTCCTCACTGTTAATTGCGGCAGTTTTTCGGTTGGCAGCAGATTTCTCTGGTTTTGTTGCCCCACTTGGGATTCGGACGATTGTTGACTTTGTTCAAGTGAGCAATGGAACGCCCAGGGCGGAAGGTACCTCTTCCCCTGCGCAGGACTTGACAATGGAGGAACTACTTTCGAATGGCTACGTGATGGCCTTTGTGATCCTCCTATCCGCCATATTCCAAAGCACTTTCTCACAATGCTCAACTTTCCTCGTCAATTCGGAAGGGATCCATATGAAAGTGGCACTGCAGGTACGGGAATAGAGATGGAATAAAATCAGTTAAATAAACGCCCCCTTGAACGTTGTCTACCGGGAGTAGTCTCGGTGCCCTTTTCAATCCTCCCAGTAATATAATGGGGTCCCAATGAGTCTCAAATGTTTAGAAATACAAGAGATTTATATTTCATCGTTTCTGATTGACAGGCTTTAATTTATAGCAAGTCATTAACCTTGTCTCCAACGAAATCATCCACAGGGAATATGACTAATGGTTTGGCAGAATTACAATCTTCTCAACAGGAACTCCCAACGGAGTCAAAAGACGCCCTAGCAGAATCTACTTCTGAAGATGGAAGAAATGGTTAGTACCGGGATTGAAAATGGATGATCTGAGAGTTTATAATCAAAAGTAAAGAGCTTGAGAGACCCTGAAATGGAAATTCAATTTTCTCCTCTCCCTCTCATAAACTAGGTCAAAGGGGATCCCTATCTCATTTGCAAGAAAGTAACCCTCCTTTGATGGCCTCCACTGAGGTCAAGTCTGCAAATTTAGGAGTTTTTGAACTCGGACCCAATTCCCTCTCAGTTTTCCTATTAGGAAAATCAAAATTCATTAAAAATTACACTAGCCAAACTTTTCGAATGAGTTATCTGTAATTCTTTTACTATAGCCGTTGCTGAAAAGTTATGGGCTGGACGCATGTTTTTGACAGTCTGCCTATTCTGATTTAAAATCAAACTTTCTTTACAAAATACGAAAAGTTTATCCCTTGGCATGTCCCTTGATGTCCAGGAATCCAAATCCTGGACATGATTATACCCTTGTTTTTTTTTTCCAATAACAAAGATTTATTTCTTTGTTTTAATTTCGCACGAAGATGGTAGAGAATGAACTTAAAGTTAAACTACACACTAAATATAAATAAACTCTAAAAGTATCCTAAGTGGTTCCTACCTACCCTTGTCTCAATCATAACCGCCTGCTCCCGTTTCCTTTTGCCCAACTGGATGGGATTAATCTTACGTATGACACTTCTTTTATTTAAGCTGGATCCATCCTCCATATTGTTTCGGAGGATACGACCAACGTCATGACATTTTTCTGGATGGTCCATTTCATTTGGGCAATTCCTCTCAAGGTATCTATCTACACCCGCCCCGTACGTGTCTAAATAATTAAGGTATGGAAGATGGAACTATAGACTTTTAATTGTTTCTTCTTAGCTAGCCATTCTCATGGGACTCCTCTACCTTCAGCTCGGATACAGCGCTCTGATTGGTGCAGCCATTTGTATTATTCTTATGATTCCACTTCAATTTTGGATTGGCAAGAAAATGTCACTCAATTCGAGAGAGATGATGGTGAGTCAGAATATATTTTTTTCTGATTGTCTACTCTTTTGCAAAATCAGTGAAACGTACGCACATTGGCCAAATTGTTTATCATTTAGTTTCAAAATTAGGCCAAGTACTCTAAAAATGTTGACTTCCGAAAGCTTTCAAGGAGGGACATGGGGAATTAATTGACTGATTAGATTCTAAATGAACTATTACAAGTTCCCACACCCGCACGAGTATGCTTTTGAGTAGAACCAGAACTGGCAAATTCTAAATTCAATTCTGAAATGATAATATTTATGATGGTGACTGGCGCATCCACACACTCGTCGAAACAGACATGACATCCTTCCTTGAATTTATAGGAGCGATGTGATGAAAGGCTCCGTACCATGAGTGAAATCCTGCAAGGCATGAAACTTCTCAAAGTCCACGGATGGGAAATTGTATTCGGCAAGCATCTCATAGCTGTCAGAAACAAGGAATTAAAGAATCTGGATCGGGATCTCCTCTATCGTTCTATAATGAGTAAGTCTAATAATTCATCAATTAAGCTCTTCCTCGACGAAACTCAAATGGATTTCAACGTGCAGACGATGCAATCCGGATCTTCAACCCCAGTCATTTTTTGCCCCTTTGTTTTTAGACAATCCATGATGATGATGAGAAACACTCATAGAGAGACGAAATGTGTACAGAAATAATTATAATGGGTTACACCCTTCTCAACTCTTGTGATTTCCTCGTTACTATTCAATTATGCAAAGATCCCCTCTCCACTCGAAACAATCCAAATGGCCATGCAACAATGTTACTTAATAACAATGAATCCGATTGTATTCCTGTCCCTTGCTTTTCTCCATGTAGCATTCCTGACGCACATTTCATCTGTACTTGTCACCGTTGTGACATTCGGGCTCTACCCGTACATTGAAAGCGAGAAAATGGAACCGGCAAAGGTCTTTGCAGGTCTCGCCCTCTTCAATCAATTGACGGTGCCGCTGTTCATTTTCCCAATCACCGTGCCCGTTGTTATTGATGCCATTGTAAGCTTCATTAGACTCGAATCACCACATTATACCACCTGACACTTTTAACGCCGCAACTGAAATTATTGTATTTTATTAGGTGAGTGTGAAGCGAATAGGAAACTTTCTTCAACTTCCTGAAGCGACTTCTTTGATTGGGGCCGAAGAGGCGGAGCCTGACAGAGGAGACTCATCCACACCTTCTCCAGACAAAGAAACTCTTGATCGTAGAAAGGAAAAGAAGGAGATCAACCTCAAAGTCCCACCATCTAAAAGTTCGGATCTTCAAGCCAGTTCTGATTCTGTTTTCGGTCCAATCCACGAGGAAGAAGAAGAGGAAGACGAAGATTTGGACGAGGATGAGTTGGATGGAAAACTTTCTGAAACTATTTCGGGTCCTTACATGACTGCCGTCGATCAAGTCGAAATTGTTGAAGAAATGTGTACGCAGACAAAGGCAAGGGTGCTTGGATCCATGGCTCCGCCGATTTCCAGTATGCAACTCCTCGCCGAAGTCGTTTCCATCGAAAATGGTGATTTCAGTTGGGAGGAAGATAGGCATGATCAAACGCTCAATCAAATCACAACGAAAATCCCTAAGGGGAAACTTACCATTGTTGTGGGCTCAATTGGGAGTGGGAAGTCCTCATTCCTCTCTGCAATTTTAGGGGAAATTAAGTTGATGAGAGGAACTGTTGAATGGGGAAGGTCAGTCCCTTTATGGATGGGTATATTTGATCATTGAATCTTTTACGGCACTTTTCTGAATTTGAAATGTCGGACGCCGGGTGTTGGTTTTAGCGGTGCCCGCGTCGCCTATGCCGCCCAGAAAGCATGGATACAAAATGGATCCCTTCGAGAGAATATTCTTTTTGGGAAACAATTCCGACCTCGTCGCTATAAGAAAGTAATTGAGGCCTGCAGTCTTCAGGCGGATATTGACATTCTCCCTGCAAAGGATTTCACGGAAATTGGAGAGAAAGGGATCAATCTTAGCGGTGGACAAAAGCAACGGATAGGGATTGCCCGGGCACTCTACCATGTTTATGCAAATGTTATTATACTGGATGACGTTTTGTCGGCCTTGGACGTGGAAGTGGCTCAGGAAGTTTTCAACACGGGTATCAAGAAGTATCTTTTGAAAGCTGGGAAAACTGTCCTCTTGGTCACTCATCACTTGCCCGCCCTGACGTCGGCGGATCAGGTAAGTTCAAGAAAAAAAAAGTTTTTACATAATAATAACTCCTACACAACTGGAATTGATTTCAGATTATTGCGTTAGAGAAAGGAAGGATCCGGATTCAAGGGACGCTACAGGAAATCAAGAAGCAGGACCCAAACCTATATGCCGAGTGGCAAACAATTATGACGAAGAAGGAAGCAGAGATTGATGAAAAAGTTCAACTCAGAACTGGGAAAGAGCGGTGGGCTCTCCTCAAGCTCGTTTCCAAAATTGGACTTCAGTTCAAAAATAAAAATATGGAAGGACCCTGGAAGAATGATGAGGATGTAAGAGGGAATGTTCTTTTTTTTTGTAAATTCTCCGGAACTCCAAAAACGCTAAATACGTAACCTGAAGTTGCATAATGTCTGTCTAGTCAGCATTATACTTTTAATGTATTTCTTGCTGAACAGGTGAAACCGATTCTGGACTCGTACAGGAAGAAGCAAGCCACATTTTCTGCCTACAGGAATTTATCCCATGACATGTTTCTTCCCAATGACGACTGCCACTGCAATGATGAAATTATGACGCCGCTTCTGCGCAGACGAACAGCTAGTAGACAGTCAAGACTTTCACGAGATAGCAGGTTAGTTGGCCTTGATTTCTCTTCTCATCCAATCCAACTTCAAAGACACGCACGCACGGACTAAAATGAATTGAAAACGAAATATTTCAGAGCTTCGGGGTCGTCGAATCACAAGTTACAAGTAGGAGGAGGCCAGAAGCATCCGCGACTTGCCAGGATGACTTCACTCCAGGTGGATGACAGTACTCGGAAAAGAGGGGCACCTCCCAAGGTGAAACGACTCAAGTCGTTGCCAGTTAATGAAGAACCCCTCCCGTGCCCGAACCCCCAGCCAGAAGCTATTAGAGAGCGGGCGGATACACTGGACAGTTCCTTAGGTCAACGCCCCAACTTCTTCAAACGACTCCTCAGTGTTAATACCAAGTAATTTTTTTTGAAACATTCCCATAGTCAAAAGTCACCTGACAGAATAACCGTTGTTTCCTTCACAGGAAGACCCTTTCATCAACTGGGTCGTCTGCAACGGAGTTGGACCGTATACACCGACTAACTTCAACACTTTCTGGAGCCAGTGAATCTGATAATCCGGAAGAAGGAGATGAAGGTAGAGAAGTCAAACATTTTCTAACCGCCCGTACAGCAACTGACTTCCAATTCTTCAGCATTTTACTCCTAATTTGGGTAGGTCCAGAATATGCTCTCCTTGCTCGGGAAATGAGTACAGAACAAAGGGAATACGGGATGATCCCAGTCAAGGTCTACCTGTCCTACATTTCAGCTTGTGGGCGGTTCCTAAGTTTCCTCTACTTGCTCTTTGCCTTTGGTTATGAGGTCGTGAGGGTATACACAAACTTTTGGCTCAAGGAATGGAGTGACGAGATTAGTCAGAGTTCGGACGATGACTACGACGGTGTCATGGAACACTATTTCAACGTCTACGTCATCCTCAGCGTTGTGACGGTACTCGTCTCCCTCGCATCAAATTTGATTGGGAAGCAAGCTGGAGCCAACTCGAGGGAGGAGCTCCACAATAAAATGCTCAATAGAGTTGTCAGATGCCCCATGAAGTTCTTTGATACGACGCCAATTGGGAGGATCCTTAATCGCTTCTCTTCGGATTGTGCTGTTGTTGACAGGGTAAGCGACTATATACTGCCCTCATGCGTTTCAATCAATTCAATTTCTGCGAATACTTTGCTAGATATTTGGTTTTTCCATTTCATTTTCAGAAACTCTGCATCTCGATGCAACGATTCCTTCAATTCGTTTTTCTCTGCCTATCAGCAATTGTGGTGAATGCTATTGTAAATCCATGGTTCCTAATTGTTGCCATTCCAATTGTTGGCGTTTACTACTTTATTCAAAGATTCTACAGATTCTCTTCCAGGTAGTTAATTACTTTGAGCAACTGTGTCTATTACAAATTTCAATTACAATTATAGGAATTTTAATTGGCAATTTATAGGGAGTTGCAGCGAATTGAAGCAATAACCCGTGGCCCAATCTACTCCCATTTTCATGAAAGTTTGGAAGGACTCTCAACTATACGGGCCTTTAAACAAGAGGCACGATTCCTGGAAGAAATGTTTGTTAAAATCGACGCTAATAATACGGCCGCCATGTTCATAAACGTTGGAAATCGGTGGTTGAGCATTTCACTGGTATGGCAATTTGGAATTACAACAATGGGATTCTCTGGATGATTCCAATTTCGTTTGTGAAATGGGTTTCTGGGTATATTTGTAGGACTACTTGGGGAGCGTGATTGTCTACATCGCCACGTTAGTGTCAATGATCTCATCTTATCTTCACCCAGAAACGGTAACCCCATCCATGGTTGGCCTCGCCATAAACTACACTCTCCTCGTCCCGGTATACTTGAATTGGGTGGTCAAGTTCTTAGCAGAAGTGGAAATGTTTATGACTTCAGTGGATCGGATTGATCGTTATTCGGAGTTGACCATTGAAGATTATGGAGATGACAATGGGGATTCCCAGCAAATGGATTGGCCATCTACCGGACAAGTTCAATTTGTAAGGGAAAGGAAGAGATTTCATTGGAATCTTCTTGAAGCGTGATTCTGGTTTCATGTTACTTAGGAAAACGTTTCCGTCCAGTATGCTCCTGATAGGCCGAAAATAATTCACAACTTGAAATTGAGCGTACCGGCGAAACAAAAGGTTGGGATTTGCGGTCGCTCAGGGAGTGGAAAATCTTCCCTCCTCATGGCCCTCTTCCGAGTCTCTGATGTCTGTGAAGGTCGGATACTGATTGACGGAGTCGATATTTATAAAGTCCCGCTCCTCAAACTTCGGTCCAGTCTCTCAATCATTCCCCAAGAAAACATCCTATTCAGTGGTACAGTTCGATTCAATCTTGATCCACTATCGAAAGTGACGGACGTCGAAATCTGGAAGGCCCTCGGATTAGCTCAAGTGAAAGGAATCGTCAAGGATTTACCGGGTCAACTTGGTAAGTAAAGCTTGAGGCCTGAGGCGTGTGGTTTTTTTTTTTTTTTTTTTTTTTTTTTATTTTT
>Ga0194135_10001836_pt1 | contig 12794 bp, 9 predicted proteins | sample LitLau_LLRF_2013_FD_134024 | JGI IMG/M metagenome (GOLD analysis project Ga0194135, IMG submission 134024) | Freshwater sediment microbial communities in response to fracking from North America - Little Laurel Run_MetaG_LLRF_2013 (version 2) | ecosystem: Environmental > Aquatic > Freshwater >... | reverse complement strand
GAATAGCTCCAGCCGTGGACTGGATCGGACCTGGAACCGACTTTGACATTTCTGCTACCGTCGACTTATCACTATTTAAATTTAACAAATATTCCTTGGAGTTTTATCAACGAAGCATTGAAATAAAACTTTTGTTGTCGTGCGTGTGAAAGATCTAAAGTTTAGGTATGTATTTGAATTTGAGCGCACAATATGCAACGTCCTTGCACTCGATATCCCATTCTGTCTGGGGCACTTTGAGTCGATTTACATGAGACTTGAGAAGTCCGACGGGGCTCTAGCTAAGGACTTCACTTCTCCGTTTGATCAGCAAGGAGCACGATCACAGCAGGTTAAAGCAACGCATAAATGAGATTTCACTTCCCTTGCATTGATCGTTTTGAAACTTAAATGAGATGCAGTATGCAGGAGTCCTCAATAATTTACTTGAATTATATTTCCTACGTGTCCCCACAGGTGAATGAAATCGAAGAAATACGAGGTCTACTATCGATCTCGAAGTCGAACTATTCTTCTAAAATGCACAAAATAGTTTATATTCATGGGTTGTCATATTAAAGTCTTCTGGGATGGCTTATCTATCGAAATTCATCGTGTAGCACTTGAATAAGTTGAATTGTTCTTACAAAAACTTTTGGTTTCTAAATTCATGAAAACCGAAGCAGCTGATTTTATCATTTAGTTCTCAACTTTCTCAATCCCACTCGTGTATGACTCATCATAACCATAATAGCTATTTATGATTTCCGACTTCCGAGTGTTTCGGTGGAGCAAATCTGAGTTTCGAGCTATAATATCACGGGAGCATCAGGTTTCATACTAGCACACATGCACGATTTCGAATATTTCATGCAATCATATATCACACTGTTCTTATTAGAGCAGGACTTGCATGAGAGTTTTGAAATTTTAAATAATAGTACAAAACTTTTTCCAGTAAGCAATTTTCAAAAAAATATTTAAAGGAAACTTTTAAAAGTTTGTACACAAGCAACTTTTGACCCATCATACAAATTGCAACAAAAAATTACCACTGAAGCTTTCAAAAGCTTCTTAAAACTGCATTTTCCGTTGTCGTTTTCAATCGCTTGTGAAGGAGCAGTAATGGCCCAAGTAAATATGCATTAAAATTAAAACATAGCTTTACAATTAATTGAATTGATTGATCTGACATTTTAATTGCGTGAATTATTGAAAAGAATCAACTTTCGGCAGACTCAGAATTATTTCCAATTGAAGAATCCAGGAATGGCAGATCCGGATTTCACAGACAAACTTCAGATGAAATTTTTTTTATGGAGTCTATTTTTGGAAGAAAGTTCTACAGAGAAGCTCATAAAAGGTTAGTAGCTTATCTCTTATCTGTAACCAATAATTAGTTGATAAGTATTTTTTGCTCTAAGACTTGGTCATAAACACTTATTACAATGTAATTTACTGCAAATATCTATATGGGCTTGCTTTTGGGACAACAGCCATCTACTAAATTAAGTCGTATCCATGCACGTATAGTATCAGTTGAGATTAATTCTAAGCTTTCACACGTTTATAAAAAATGTGTAATTTCTGGCTAAAGAAAATTATTAAATTATAATTGTGGACACAGGACATTTGACAGTTGACAATCAATTCTGATGATGCTGCGACTTTTAAAATGAGTGTTGGTAATTGGAATTGAGAGTTCACCAAAAGTTGACCTGAAAAAGTCTTAATGTTAAGCAAAGTTGCACGTAGGTACTGAAATGACAAGCTAGAAACGATGAAAATTTTTTTACCAGTCTTAAGTGGTTATTCAGTTCAGTAGTCCAAAAATAGCGAGTGAGTGTTATAGAATGGACTGTAAAGTGAATAAAATGTCATCATTAATCATGAGAACTTATAATATCCACTTATTTTTTATTGCGTGAATGCTCATCAGTATCATCTGTTAGGTTATAGATTAAAGATCACACACGAAAAGATTATCATTAAGCACATCGGCTGATGTAATCGTGAAGTAGTTTTGCATTGCATGTGTTTTTCATTTTTAAGCAAGAGATTATATAAGTATGAATAAAGGTCAGATTTTCGGTTTTTAACCTGTCGAAATTTTTAATATTAATATCATGGTAAATGGAGTTTGCTATGGATAAAATCGCATAGTGCTTTACGTATTAATCAACCATATAGATTACTTTCTTCATTATTCCTTCTAAAGATAAGTTTTACCCAATCATTAATCCAAATTATTAAGCATACGTAACTGCACAGCTTTCAAGTTTATTTGACTGCACGAATCGAATACGATAAAAAAAATTTACAAGGAATATTTTTAAACACTCTCGATGATTTGGGAAGCTATTTCGAACGCATATGCTTGCATAAATTTTAGGGGAACGCGCAGTTTTAAAAAAGATGAGATTACCTGCTTGGTTCAAACTTTTCGACAATTTGACACGCATGATGGAAAGCAGTGTGCCAGTGTCACAGTTTTTAATTTGAACGTTAAATTTCTATAAACTAAATCTATATAAATAACTTGTGACTAACTGATAATATAATTTAGTTGCATTGTTAATACTATGAATGGCTTTTGTATGCCCTTTGAGAGGTTGCCAATTCAATGTCAAGTTCAGTTTCACGCTGCAGCTGTACTTTTAATTCGCTAAATAGATTCATGATTATATGATCACACGACATGGGACGTTTAGATTTCAATGGGTCCTAAATAATCAACATAACCGAAGTACCTCCTACTACTGAGTTTTATGTCACTGAATCGCAATAAAATTAGTACAAGAATTGTTCTTCAACTAAAAAAGTATGCAATTATAGTTTGATTGAATATTATTAAAAGGGCAGAGGAATCGTATGATACATATGGATACTATACTATATTTCAAAATGGTTTGCATAGTGTGAATGCAGGATAATTGACAGTTGCTTGTCAGATATTATACATACGCTTGGTGACCTAGCTCTACATGAATTCTATATTAATAGACATTTCGCCACGATTTCAATCATCAATGCTATCATCTCAGACATCTGAGCCCTGAGCAGAATACAGTTGAAGTTGAATGTATATGTGCAATTGCACGTTCGCTACATTTTTGGCTCATGCATTGACTGCATGACACAGATTTGGAAGTATCATTATAGGTGGAGGTCTTCCATAAAGAAAATGCTGTGTGGAAGCTGAATATATAGAAAAAAATATTGTGAAAGGCAAAGACAGATTATTAATAACTCAATCTCTAACGTGGGTGTGCCGCTGAACACCTTGCAGACTAAGATGAAGAAAAATTATGTCGCCATTGCCCCAAAATCTAGAGAATTTTGGTTGGCAACTTCTCATTTTACTTAAACCGATGAAGATTTGAAGTCCTTGAAAGTTGTTTAAGCGTCGCCAGTTACACAACATGGAGATTGTTGTCTAACGCATTTTGATTGCCGTACCGTGAACTCGACAGTTACAGATGTTCCATAACTATCTTAATCGTCGTATTAATTAAATCAAACTAACACTGTAACAACGCTTCTTCATCAAAAAGCATTTTGGACTGAACTTGAGACTAGCATTTTCTTAAAAGCCATGCAACTAGTTGTGCAATCTAAACAAAAAAAATGAGACAGATATTCAACATGCATTACGAAACAGTTTCCCAATCAAAAGAAGAGCACAGTAAACAGTTTCTTACATTATCCTCCGTAGAGATTCAGGAATGAAGGTCCCATTGATATCAGTTGTGTAAGCTCTAACAGAGTTGATGATTACTGATACGGATTACATGTAATTTTGTCAAGATTAGAGAACACAAGTAGTAGGACGTACTGTTTGTTCTGATCACAAACTCACATCCGCACCAACCCATTATATATCGTCATCATCCGTTTACTTCTTAAATCTCAAAAGTCTCAATCTATGTCAATCCTTATTCTTGGTGAAGTTTGACAAACATTTATCCAGCTTTTGAAGCAGTACAAGTTAAGTTAGCATCTTATCATTTATCAACAAGTAATGCAAAGATGTTATTGTGAAATCCTTTAATGTAAATAGGCATGTCATAACCTGGGGTCTCTGATTGGTTAATTATGGAGGCTCGTGATGGGCTGATATTTGTTTTCATCAAAATGTCCCCACTCATAGGATTGCTCGTTTAATCGTTTTGAGATTTCATTTTCTAATCCGTATCATAAATGTCAAATGTGCTGGCTGAAGTCATCCAACTTTAATATACTTTGAATCATTTAATACATTTTGTGTTTCTGCAGTTGAGAGATTTATTAGTAAAAGCATCCGCTTCGTAATCTTACCACAGATTAAAGTTTGTATTAAGTGTGCATATATACATTTTATAATCCATGTAAATGAATGCAAATGGAACGTAGTTGTAAACTTGTAAACCTCAAAGTATTGCTAAAACGAAGAAAAAAACTCGTTTGATGTTAAAGTGTACATTGTTATCTTCCTTACTCTAAAAAGTTACGATGTTGTACAATAACAATTTGAATGGAAATGGAAATACTCAATTAAAACCCATATAGATATACTGCCGATCTGTTTTATGGCTTTAAATTAAAAATTAAAATTGCAATTTAAACTAACAACATTGTATACGGAATGCATTAAATTGACCAACCTTGAAAAGCAATTCAAACAGCGATTGAAGAATCCTGCAACAAAAGACTATCGCATGGTCGCGTCATAGCATGTAGCAAAGCAGAAATTCAGACTGCACAATGCGTAATAGTGACATTATACAAGCAGGCTATGTCTCTCTGGCTCATTTAATTTTCTCCCAGGAGCTTAAGCTAAGAATATACGTGCGACGCGAAGGAATGAGTGAATGAAAGCAAACAAGAGTGTCACTGATGACTAAGTTTCAGGAATAAACAACAACATGAAATTGTTCCACATTTCTGAGAAAAGCAACAGACGTCGATTTTTAAGTGCTGATCTTGATTTCATCATAATTGTAGTCAAGAGTACATTGTACACATAAAATAGTATATGAATATATGTTGAAGGGCAGTTGGTATGTTCAATTCTTCTATTGAGATATCTTGTTTTGATAAAGGTAGATTGAACCAAGCAAATTAAATGCCAACAGGAGGGCTACGTGGTAGAACAAAACTACACACAAAGTGTGTGTTGTATGGTCGAAAGATATCTCAAGTGCAAAAAACAAGTCTCAAATTGAAAGAGTTTTGAAGCGCACGGAAGACGCTCTCGACTTGCACACTAGCACCACATACTGAAGAGCTATGTTTTTGCTCTCTGACACTGATCTGACAGTTGGTCCGCATTGCTTGGTTAGTAATAACATACGTGTGTGTGTTTTATTATACTTTATACGCGATGAAGCTATGAGGGCGTTTGGATGTTTGGAATCCTCGTTGGTTTCATGATTCTTATATAGAGACGCAGTGGAGAAAGAAGGCTTGCCAGTTGTCAAGTGAAGCTGGAAGCGTTCATATCATCTCTCATTCATTTTTAAAACTCTCTCTCTCTCTCTCTTTTTGCCTGAACTCTTACGTTCACGAAACATACGAACTTTCTACACTCCCGTTCCACGACTCCTCCAGTACAAGTGTGAGAAACACCGAGTCCGGGAATATATTTTCGGGTGTCTATACTGACACCAAAAACCAGCATTTGCGTAGTACACTGCGATTATCACTATCCTGCCTTTTGCTAGTTCTCTCCTGTCTCTCTCTCTCTCTGAAAACTCATTATACCTTACGAGAACACACAGCTGAGAGAGGCTGACGACAGAAAAGCGAGTTTTCCATTATTCAAAGTCATTGAAGTTGTCAAGGAACTTGCGGCTGATTGTAGGTGTGCGTGTTAAATAAGTACGAGAGATCGCACGAAGTTCTTCTGCTCAAGACTCTCCTCTCACAGAAGAGAAGTATAAATTCTGTAAGGCACGAAAGGAGTGCGGTAGGGAGTAATAATCAATACTATGCCTGATTTCCGTTCCACCGGAGGACCTGTGCCCATTCCAAAGGGCAATAAGATCCCAGTTCCTAATAATAATGCAGACAGAAACCCCTCGTTGTCTGAATCTGACTCTTTCCCTGAGAGTCCTTATGTGAATCCCTTCAGTCCTGGTGCTAACCGGTGGGGGAACATGAGTATTCCTAAGTCATTCCAATTGCAAGTTGATCAAAATCATGTTGACTTGGGAATGGATGCGCTCAACCTTGGGGATGAAAGGGATTTGGCTCACAGGTCAGACCATTCATCCTTATCTGATATTTTAATATATTATCTTCTTGTCCATTATAGGAATAAATAAGGTTTCATATGCAGAATTAACTCATCAATGCAATCTATCACTTTTGTCTCTGCTGCATCGATCCTCAGATTGTGGGTGTCCTGAGATTATCATGTTCATTCATACTTTAGGTTTTTCAATAACAACTGCAGTTTAAAATTGTGGTTAAATTGTTCTTGGCAGTTAAATAGGTTCCTATGAAGTACAATTTAAAGGGATAGTAATAATTAAATTTAAACACACACTTTACTCAAGTGTATTTTATTATCACAATCAACTATGTGTGACGTGTAGATGGAGAGTAGGTTATAAAATATAGGTAGAGTGGATATATGACTGGGCATTTACAAAATATATAACTCACTCAAAGTTGGTGTGTACATGTCAAGTAGGCCTCTCTGTTGATTTATTGCTTACTCGTACAAGCCCTTTCGAGTGGTCTCTTATCATCATCAGCTTCAAGTGTAATGAAAAATATGATAACATTGAATCTGAATGCGATGTGTGCTATTATGAAATTGCTTGTTGGGTAGAGTTTAGCGAGTTCAAAGGTCGTGTTCTATTTTTTATCCAGTGATTAATATGTAAGAATAGGATGTTTGTTTGCATGATGAGGGAATAATTGTTTGCGTTGTTAATTACAGGATATTTGTTAATCGATCACTTCATTTGGACAAAATCAAATTTTATGGATTTGACATGGATTATACTCTGGCTGGTAAGGCTGAATAAGCTTGTCTCACATATTTTATCTTTACATGTTATATGCTTCTGCATTACGTCTCATGAAGTCAATTCGTGAAATGTTTGTGGTTTTTTTCTAGTATACAAATCTCCACAGTATGAAAATCTTGGGTTTAACTTGGTCAAGACTAGATTGGTCGACATGGGGTATCCAACTGAGCTTCTGGATTTTGTTTATGACCCGTCGTTTCCTATTCGGTATGATTTATTCCATCCTCTTGACATCATGCGTCAAGCGTTGTGTACTACGCATTGCTTTTGAAACTTGTTTGTCATTAATGAATCAAGAGGAAGTTTTTAATACCCATGAAAAATTGATTTTTAGGGGTCTCTGGTTCGACACATTGTATGGAAACCTACTGAAAGTTGATGCGTATGGAAATATTTTGATTTGCTGTCACGGATTTCGCTTTCTGAAACAGTAAGTGTATATGACTCATTATTATGCTCGAATTCTTGTAGTTGGCGTAACACACGTTTTTAAGGAAGACGGGATATGATGATAAAACAATCAAGGCTATCTTCAATAGTCAGTTTTTTATTAGTTTGATATGTTTTGAAAACATTAGATACATCTCGAATGTGAGTCTTATAATTGACGAATAACTCCTGGATTAATAACTTGTTGTTTTCAAGTTTTGATCTACTTAACTTTGAATCTACATTCGTCACTTGCTTTTCTGTTCCTCAATGAGTTGAAATGGATTCCTTTTTAACTGATACTATTAATCAGCTCTGACTATGCCGATCTATTTTATACAAAAGTCAGTAACCCGTTTTATGCAAGGATACGTAGGAATGGTAGGAATATATTTGTTATGTGCTTAGATAACAGACAAGTTCTAGACAAGATAAATTCGCACTAGTTCAATAACTCCTGAAGGAGTTTGTTGTATAGATTACTACAGATGATGCGTCTTATTTAGAGTTTCTTCGTTTACTTTTGTGTTGTTCTACATGAGAAAAACACTGCGACAGAAAAACTGTAAACATTCTCCTGTAATCCCGTACATAGATTACATAGAGAGATCCTCCTCTTTAGTAGAAATCGCAAGAGTATAAACAAATAAATTAATGATTTATTGAATGATTTGTTGATGATTTTTACAATTAGATCGGAAGTCTATGAACTCTATCCAAACAAATTCTTGGCATTGGACGAGTCGAGGACATATGTGCTGAATACTCTTTTCAACTTACCAGAAACATACTTGCTCGCTTGTCTTATCGATTTTTTTACGAACTCAAAGGATAGTTCAATGTAAGACAATGTAGTGAAGTAAATAGATAAAGGTTTTATGATGATGAAATATGAGAATGGTTTTTTGTAACATAGTGAAGCATCGGGTGTCAGATGCGGAGATTTATTTATGTCTTTCAAATCGATTTTTCAAGATGTTCGCTCTGCTGTCGATTGGGTACATGAAAAGGTGAGTATGAGTCCAAAAGAACAATTCAGCACAATAAACTTCTGGTTTTCATTAAATTAATGGTATTGTGATTATTATTGTGTAGGGAGATTTGAAGCTCAAGACTGTTGAAAATATGGAAGAATATGTGGTCAAGGATGAAAGACTCCCCATGCTATTGAATCGAATTCGAGAGTCCGGTGCGAAAGCGTTTCTTCTCACTAATTCAGAGTTCTGGTATACTCAAAAAATAATGACTTACCTCTTTGACTTTCCTCATGGACCACGAGTACGTTTTTCCTATTTTGCATGCAAATTCTTAATAAATAATAATTATGCGTCTATGAACATTGTATAACTGACAGAAATTCCAATTTAATTATAGTAATTACTATATGCGCGTAATTTTTGTTGTTTGTTAGCCTGATGAGCCCCACAGAGATTGGAAGACATACTTTGATTGCATCGTGCTAGATGCAAGGAAGCCATTGTTTTTCAAAGAAGGAACCATATTGCGTCAGGTAGATACGACAACAGGGGCTTTGAGAATTGGATCTCATACTGGACCCCTGAAACAAGGACATGTATACTCTGGAGGTTTGTGTAGAAATAAATTGATACCTGAATTTATTTGATCATAAACGATAATAAGTTACATGTCTTAGGCTCGTGTGATGTGTTTACCGAATTGATCGGGGCCAAAGGAAAAGATGTTTTGTACATTGGTGACCATATTTTTGGAGATATTTTGAAATCGAAGAAGATTAGAGGTTGGCGTACGTTTTTAATTGTGCCTGAATTAGTTCAGGAGCTTCATGTCTGGACTGATAAATGTCAGCTTTTTACAAAACTACAGAATTTAGATGTGATGCTTGGTGAAACATACAAGTAAGTATAACATATAAAGATTATAATTATATGATTATTTTTCAAATGCTAATACTTTGATATTTTTTCAGGAACTTAGACAGTAGCACCAAAGAACGCCCAGATATTTCAAAAGTTCGGGCATCGATTCGAGAAGTAACTCACGAAATGGATATGACTTATGGTATGCTTGGAAGCTTATTCAGATCTGGTTCTCGACAAACTTTCTTCTCGAGCCAAGTGGTTCGATATGCTGATTTGTATGCTGCTACATTTCTGAACCTCATGTATTACCCTTTCTGCTACATGTTCAGAGCACCTGCTATGTTGGTAAGGATCTTAAATTCTAACTGTGATTGATCCCATCTTGAAAACCTGCACTTCATTTGATTTTGTTATTCTTAGATGCCCCATGAATCCACCGTGGCCCACGAGCAGCGATTTATTGCAGACAGTCCGATATTTTCTAGGTCCCGACAAACCTCAGCTTTTGATGGAAACGAAATCCAAGAGCATAAAGTGTCTAACACCACGAAAGCTAAAGTAAGGCATAGATCATAGATGTATTTCGTGTATGTGGCTTAACATTACGGCAACGATTTTTCAAGGTTCTGGAACGCAGCCAGAGCTTACTGCCGCATATTAGGCCCGAAACTCCCCGGAAAGTTACTCATCATCACGATGAAGACGATTCCGAGGAGGAGAGTGACGACAAATCTGCTTAAGTCTCGCGATAAACTTGAATCAAAACACTTGCAGTCTGTAATATTTGGAACTTTTTATTCTTATGAAATGTAGATCAATTGTATTTAAGACTGTGAAACACTGTCGAGTTTGTCGCCGGTCCTCATACTTGAGATTCAGTGATTTTCTTGAACTAATTTTTTTATTATCTCAGAAATACTAGAATTTTATTTATTGTTTTTGAGATATTATATATTTTTGAGATTGTTTCAAGGTAATTCGTGTTCACTTATCTATGAGATTTTAGGAGTAGGAAAAGTGTGCTTTCAGTTTTACTGTACCATTTCTAGTTATTTCAACTATATTTGTTTTTAAGAAACCTTGCTTCAAGAAATAGTAACTAGTTACACTAGTTAGCTGTTTCGTGAATAATTTTTATAGTTTGAGAAGATAGTCGTAATTTCGAATGAAGTCTTCGCTTGTGACGGATAAGCTTCAGTACTGAAATTTCACGTGACTTGAAGATGTGCTGCAAGTTTCAGTAGAGATAATACAAATTATCATCTCTCAAGACTCTGTATAGTATAGACTTTATTTGTGTAACAAAAATATGTAAACTGAGACTTAATTGAATATTATTATAGCATTTTAGGTACAGCAATATTTTACGATTTGCACAATTCAAATGCTCAGTCTTTACAGCAGATTTAGATTTGACAGAATTGTCAGAGTAGTAGTTTAGAAACCAAGTCATAGATTGTTTTCAGGATGGTGCCTTGCATCACATCTTAAGCTTGTCATGCTCATCAGTCAGTCTACACGGTTTTCTAAACTTGTCAATGTTTTAATTTCCAAACGATCATTCAACGCAATGTGAGGGTAACATTAATCAAATAATAATTTATTGGCAATGGGGTGCATGAATTAATTTTTTCAGTGGTAGAAGTAGAAAATAGCAAACATGTCTGATATATATTTACTAATTAAATATAGCCGTAAGATTCGATTTATTGTCAATGTAATGGTCTGTAAATCAATCGAGATGAATAGAAAAATAAAACATGAACTTTGAAACTGACGACTTCACTTTATTAAATTGTTTTAACGCCTAAACGGAGTCCCCATAGTCAGTTGGTGTATGGAAGCTTTTGCCTGTTAATGACTCGTGCCACAGCATAATTCCTACCGTATAGGTAGATATTCCAAGAAGCGCTCGTGAAGTTTACAAATAAAATTTTACTGAAGCATTTCTACATCCTGTACAATTTGCTGGAAAAGTCAGCAGTGTTTATTATTATTATGTTTCAAGGAAGCTCTGCATGCGTTAAAATCATGTTCATCTAAAGAGAAATGAATATTACATGTAGGTAATTCGATTAATGACAACGCTAAAAATATATTTAAATGTAATTATTTGGTTGAAGTAAAATATCTTGATAACCATAAATGTACAGACGTATATTATATAACATATGAGTACCACACAATCGACACATATGTGTCATAGTAAATCAGAAGTATTCGACTAATGGAGATTGGTGTATTTCCTCAAGGAGTTTTTCGATAAACTTTAAGTTTCCATTGATCTCTTGAGTAGTTGCATCCGGGATGCTTTCAGATGATTTGCTCTTGCTTATTTCTGCTGAAAAGTATCTAAAATACTCTTCTCCAATTGTTGAGAATTCGTTCTCTGCATTTGCATAAACAGAAATAAATCCCTTCATTCTGTGTATCTTGATACGTTGAACAAAGTCTAAAAGCCACATGAGATTTCGATCATCCACGTTCCCGATTTCCATAAAGACTATGTACATGAAGAGATCCAAATTATCTTCAGGGCAGACTTTTGTATAAAAGGAAATTCTTCTGATTTCGAAGTCATTCCGTAGGTTGAGGTATATGTGACGACATCCTGTCCATTCCTTCCAACTTGCTTCTAAAGAACTGTCAAGTGTCTTTTCTAAGCTTTTATATCCAATCATAAGCCACGTTGGTTTTTTTGGATACGCTGTATTGACTGTGTCTGACTTATGAATCCATGCGTCAGGCGGAATAACTCGCTTTAGCTCCTTGTATACCCCTAAAAACATACAAATAGCGCGTGTAAGGTAAAAATTTCTTCGTACTACTATGCTTCATTTTTATATCCTATTCTTTGAAATTTCAAAGGACATCAAAACGGCCAGCTCTTTCATAAGCCTATTGAGCAAATACCAAATTAAGTTTCAGTTACAAAGAGGCCAAGAAGAAAGCGGCTGTAATGAGCAAATCAATAGTGTTTTGTAACATTGCAAGAATGAAACGTATACAATAATGAGATAGGAGCTAAAAATACAAAGCTATATCTGTGTCTTACGGACGAAGTGTTTAATGTTTATTATATTATGAATTGGTGGGTGTAAAAATAAATTAATTGCTACCTTGATTGATGACCACATTTGTACAGTCAAATTGGAAGTTTTGGGTAAGGCCCTCATTCATTTTAGATGACCAATGGATGACAGGATACAGGGCTGTAAAACAAAGTTCAATTTCAATTTTATTTCATCTGGTCTTTCCTTTGTGTGCATCAGTATTATAATGTCTGAGGGTACAGCCACTTTACTTGCCGTAAATAGATATAATTTTTTCTGCAAGTGCGTGTCTAGTTTAGTGATAAGTTTCCTGTCACACAATTCATATAAGTATCGATTAAGTATGAATAATAAAGCTTTTGATTGATTACATTTAGTAATACCTACAGGACTTGCTGCTTATTTTATTAAAAGGATTTGGAAACGACTCAATGAACACAGCCTGGTTAATCTTATTGTAAGCCTATATGACT
>Ga0194135_10001835_pt1 | contig 12795 bp, 18 predicted proteins | sample LitLau_LLRF_2013_FD_134024 | JGI IMG/M metagenome (GOLD analysis project Ga0194135, IMG submission 134024) | Freshwater sediment microbial communities in response to fracking from North America - Little Laurel Run_MetaG_LLRF_2013 (version 2) | ecosystem: Environmental > Aquatic > Freshwater >... | reverse complement strand
TCACAAATACATTGTGAATGCTGAGTTAGAAACATTTTGTAGAATTTTCGATTTTGTTGCGTTATTTTTATGAAATGTGAAAATCTAAGTCTTTAATTTAGCTTTTAATTAAGAGTTATAGTTCATGCGAGATATTTGATATAAGTACCAAATCTTTGAAGTATTCAACTCATAATAGTAATTCATCCGGTGTCTCCTCAATTCTGAAGACTTTGGAGCAGTTTTCGAAGGTACAGTCTTGTCAATTCTTTACTGCTTATCATATTTTTTAGGTCGAGATATAGTTCTGATGAAACTTTAGCATCTACTTTTTCTTACGCACTCGAGGCATTTCCTTGCTGCAATTAGTAGTACTAGATTTCATTTGCCCTGTTCTAGTCTTCTGAATAATAAGCAGCATTGCTCGTTCGTTGTACCATGTGCGTAATAATTGTAATACATTATTAGGGAGGCAGGTGAGTAGTAGTTTAGTTTAATTGTGCTCATGAGCCGAGAGACATTTGATTAATGTTAATCAAATGCTGAGGAGTGAAGACACGGAGGAGATACAGAGAAATCCTCAAATGACACGTTGGCCATAAGTAAATAGAGCAAATTTGCTCTCCTCGCCAAACACAATAAAACTCGATCGTAGTTAGTGATTTGCATTCAACTGTTCACCTGTCACTCTCCTCCAGCCTTCCAGCATTTTTGTACTCTCTGGAGTCATTCTTCCTGTCAGCGATGATAGTACAATATAATAATAATTAGCTCGTGTCGAATGAGAAAACATGTTTTTCTAATAACAGTCTGTCTGTTCATACACAAAATCTCATTGTGGTCTCGCACCTCTCTATCATTACAGAATTATAACTGTATAGGCTAATAAATCGAAACAGCAGCCGGCTGGTACATTATATTGTTCTAAGCTAATCATTCGTATGTTAATATAAAAATATTAAAAGTAAAAAGTGAGTTAAAACTTTTAAAAACTTGTATTTCAATTTTCAGAAGTCGTCATAATGAAGACGGTGGCGTGGAAGAGGTCGCGGGTGTTGAAGTTGGGGGCAGTTGCTTCTGTCTTCCTTTTGGGGTTTGTCTTTTTCATTCGATCTGGGAGTGACAAAGGGGGAGGAGGATGGAAACTGAGGAGCAGTGCCTTGGTAAGAGATTTCGAAACACTGTAAAATTGGAATGTAGAGGAACTGTTGAATTACTAATGGAATTTTTATGCGTATTTGATACAGAGGTCGGAGGAATCTGGCTCTCATAATGATAGACCGGTCCCTTTCATAACGATGGATAAACTTGGTAATTTTGAGCCGGAAGAAGAACCTGTTGGGGATGGTCCTGGAGATGGAGGCAAGCCGTATAAATTGCCAGCAGATAAGCAAAATGAAGCTGATGAGTCTATCGGGGAATATGGAATGAATATGGCGGTTTCGAATGTTATCTCGCTAGAGAGACCGATTCCAGATACGCGTATGGCAGAGTAAGTTCTGAAACGAGATAAATTGTAATAGAAATAGTACTACTTATTGGAAATATTAAAATTTCTAATTACAATTTTTAGGTGTAAACATTGGAACTACCCGGAAAATATGGGACTTAAGGCTAGTGTGGTGATTGTATTTCATAATGAAGGATGGTCTACTTTAATGAGAAATGTTCATACGATTATCAAAAGGACTCCTCCTGAAATGCTCGAGGAGATTGTTTTGGTGGACGATTTCAGTGATAAGGGTGAATACTGGCCTAAAATACAACTTGTTGCATGTCTCGCTCAAATTATGGTTGATTGATGCGGATTTATAAATTTTGAATGCTTTTATTTCAGAAAATCTGAAAGAGAAGTTAGATGATTACATTACCAGGTGGCATGGGAAAGTTCGTCTCATAAGAAATACTCAGAGAGAAGGACTGATCAGAACTAGAACTATTGGAGCTCAGCAATCCAAAGGAGATGTTGTAGTGTTCCTTGATGCTCATTGTGAAGTTAATCGAAATTGGCTTCCACCTTTGCTAGCTCCGATTTACAAAGACAGAACTACAATGACCGTGCCATTTATTGATGGAGTAGATTATCAAACTTTCGAGTACAGGCCAGTTTATTCACCAGGAACACTTTTTAGAGGTATCTTTGAGTGGGGAATGTATTACAAAGAAACTGAGCTTCCTCCAGAGATGGAAGCCGCAAGAAAACACAAATCTGCCCCATACAAGTAACTGGAATTTGCAAAGAAATTAGTGAAGTTGTGTCATTCCACTTGCAATTTTGATTGTGAGCATTGACGTATTTATTGTATTTTAATTTCAGAGCCCCAACGCATGCCGGAGGATTATTTGCAATTGAAAGGTCTTATTTCTTGGAGCTTGGAGCGTACGATCCAGGACTCCTTGTTTGGGGAGGAGAAAATTTCGAGCTTTCTTTCAAAGTTTGGCAATGTGGTGGCTCCATCGAATGGGTTCCATGTTCGAGAGTTGGACATGTTTACCGTGGTTTCATGCCTTACAACTTTGGAAAGTTGGGAGAGAAACATAAGGGTCCTCTCATTACTATTGTAAGAAATTGAGTATCAAGTTTTATATTTGCATCTTTCTCCTGCATTTTACTAACCGGTGTCCTCCAATTTTCAGAACTACAAACGAGTTATTGAAGTTTGGTTTGATGAAAAGTACAAGGAATTTTTTTACACTCGAGAGCCTTTAGCCAGATACTTAGACGCAGGAGATATTTCCGAGCAGCTTGCCATCAAAGAAAAGTTCAAATGTAAATCTTTCCAATGGTTCATGGACAACGTAGCCCCAGACATGCTTCTTAAGTACCCTGAGCTTCCCCCTAACTTATTCTGGGGAGAGATGCGTAACAAAGGAACAAATACATGTCTGGATACGATGGGACGGCCTGCGCCAACTAAGATGGGACTTTCTGGATGCCATGGGATGGGAAGCAATCAGGTCCGAATTCGCAAGAGTCAGGCACGCTAGCTATCAAAATCTTACACGACTTGGCTTTTGCACGTTTGTATGACTTGTATGCGGTTGTTGTCACTGTTTAGTAGCAAATTCATTGGTTTCGTCTTGTTCATTTTCGTATTCAATCGTTTTGTTGACAAAGCATGTGGTAGCTAATGTGCATAATGCTTTGAGCTGTATGAGTGAAGGCTTTTTTAACCCAGGCAAACCAGTATTAAGTCCAAAGCATAACTTTAATTCATTTGTGATTAATCATTTTAACAGTTGGTGAGACTTAACGCTCAAGGTCAGATTGGAATAGGCGAACGTTGCGTGGAAGCTGACAAGAGCTCTGTGAAGCTCATTTTCTGTCCACTAGGAAAAGTAGATGGGCCGTGGGAATATAATGAGGTTTGCCATTTTAAATCTTCTCAGATGAGTCATTTTGTACAAGGTAAATAATTAACCGGACTGCTTGCTCTTTTAGGAAACTTTAACAATGAAAAACAAAAACTACGATAAATGCCTGGCCGCCCATCCGACTAGTGGTCAACTCATTCTAAGGGATTGTGACGATGACACATACAAAAAATGGACTTTCAAGAAACTCAAACAAAGATACTAGATTTATAATTCTAATCTTGTATTCAACTCCATGGTCCAACAAAATTAATATTTTTCCACTCCGTTTTTACTTTCAATGTGAAAATGATGTTGAAATTTTAGAATCCAGTCTCGTTATTCTTCGTAATTTTTAAACGGTTGTTTTCCAGTCTGAAGCCATTTCGAAGCAAGCGTTTACTATCAACGAACCAAATAAAATGTCATTCCTCGTAAACTATATTGCTAGCGTACTTAACTAGTGATATTTAGGTTAAGAAACTTCTATGCAGTCCAAAATAATTTTAAATCGGTTTGTGTTACATTTTACAATAATTACAAAGATTAGCCTCGAATCATTACGTATAGTACAGTATAGTATAATTGTCGTCAGTTTAAATCTTTGCCAACTGAATTATTATTGCCTATTTATAGCAGCTCTGAAGTATATAATAGCTTGTCAATATTAAACATTAGAGGCTGTAAATATATCAAGGGACACTGTGATTAATAAGTTGAGTTTCCACAACGTGCAGACAGTTAAAAGCATATTGTTATTATGTAGTTGCCTCTACGATCTTTATCGCTAGTCGGAGAACTCTCGAAGGTCTTCTTAACTAAATATATTATAAAACTAGAACAGACTACTACTACTACTCCTTCTACTGAAGATGACTACTATCTCATCATTATTCTCATCCGAACATCGACCATCATAATTCGAATTAAGTCTAGGTATGCCTAGTAGTAGCACATTCGGAGTTTCAATTACATATTATACCTGATCGCCTGATTCATGTAAATCGTGTACTGCAATAAATGACTGGCCAATAATATTCCTTCCTAATTTAGAATTTTCGAATTTTGTAATCAAATATGATTATTATTGTATTAGCGGTTAGTTTTCGTTGCTATTTCGGTGCTTACTTATTATCATTGTTAGCTATAGTTAAATACGATCGAACTCCTATTGCATTGCGATGTCAATAAATCAAATGTTAATCTGAATAGTCGTAACTCATTGTCGGTCATCATGAGTCAGTACGAGGACCTAGCGTCGTCGTGATAATGTCCAGAGTTATGTGTGTGGGTGGGACATTGCAGAGACGCAATTTCTCCACCTCACCCAGATATTACCCATTCTTCCACGCCGTATCGGGTAGGAAGACAGGTGAGAATTGCGAGTCAGGACCTCCACCTGCCACAGTACCTCGCTCCCCATACACATGTCGGCATGGAAGAAATGGGAGTACTTGGGTGAGGTGAGGAAATTCCATAACTGCAATGTCATGAAGTTCCTCATTTGCATAGGTCAGTATTTCATACCTGTGTTTGGAACAATTGAGATTTGACGATTAATCGTCCCTGCAATTTTTACGTTACTGAGGGGTTATCAAAATCGAATTTCACATGACTTAATCAGACCTTGTTCTATAAAAGAATCAAGTGCAAAAAAATCAGAGCTACTGCAGTTCCTAGTTAACATAAATGACAATTAAGTTGTTTTAAGAGGCATTTTGTGCTTTTTCATAGACTTTAAACGTTGAGGCGGTCGCGGTTTAGTGTAAAGGGGGAACTTGAGATTCATGTACGGTTGGCCCCAAGCGAACACTCCTAATTAATATGTCCCTCTTATATCTATCTATTATGATTTTATGATATTATGAATCTGTTCCAGTCGTTTTGATTCTGTTTCCAATCTGTTCTGAATCTATGCTCTAATTTACATGTAATGATTATGCAACAGTATCACGGTCCATAATACCATAGACCATGATAGTACTGTTCGTACTCGAACTACCTAGTAGTCGGAATCCACAAGTAACTTGGGATCACGTAGCCAGGAAACGATAACGCAAACACTGACACTGAAACAGTGCCTCAAGTGTTGTCTCAACTCAAGTATGTAAGTGTACTATGTTCCAGCTCAGAGAATCCGTCAGTTCCTAAGATTTTGTCATTACTACGTTTACGTGTCCTATGAATTTTAGTTAGCGTTGCTTAGGTATCACATTCGAGGGTTACTGAAGAAATCAGTGTACAATTGTCAGAGTGTCTAATCATCTGAGGTATGTTACCAAAAACAGCGACAAGAATTTTTATAGCCTGCAATAGTTTATGGTGACCCAGTATTTCCAGACTCATAGACTTTTCCCCCTTGAGTTACAAGCAGCAAGAACAGGATTACAGACGCGTAGTAGTAATACTTATTAACATCATGTTTTACAGGTTGGCTTTCGTTGAAAAACACAGAATGGACGAGAAGTTCATGGAAAACTTGAGGTCCATTTCTGTCGCGGATGTTCTTCAAGAAGTAACCTAACATTTAATCATTAAAAACCTGTTCCAAATAATTCAGTTTAATTTGGTTGTTTTCTGATCTGATCAGCCTCGACCATCCACGTCCAAATTGCGGAAGGCTTCTGCAGCAGGTACAGCCAGACGAGTAGCATCACTCTCCGTTAATCCTACTACGACTTTAAGAAACCAGCAAATGTTAGCACAGGACCAAGAGGACAACGAGATAACTACACTGGCCAATTATCGACCTGAATCTGCAGCGTTCACTTTTACATTCCCTCGTCCCACAACAGGGAGACTGGGAACAGCTAGAGTGGTACTGACTTTATTTACCTTTCACTCATTTGCACTACTTCTTAAGATTGATTGTAATTTTAATGTTTAAGTCGAGATCCTTATCGTCTGCAATAACCAGCTCAAGGCAACCTCAAGGAAATTGGGACTCTTCGGGGTTCAACAATGTTCGACCTATGTCTTCTACGAGATCTTTGACTAGGATTCCGGGTACAAAGCTCTAAAGTCAAACATAAAACACAATGCATGTTTCACTAATTCAATGTCTCACACTTATAGACGAGTCATCAGAATACATTCCTGATCTAGATGAAGTGCAAGAACAAGATCTGGCTATGACTGTCGCAGCTGCACCTTTGTAAGAAACTACAAGAAACATTAAGATAAAAATGAGTGTAGATAAAATCTAATACGGTCGAAACACGTTGATGATCCCAGGTTCGAAATGCAGAAAATTACCAGCTTGAAAGAATTAGATGCTGAATTGCTGCAAAGTAAACCCTTCGTTGACGTAAACGGAGTTGACTTGCGGAAGCTCTGCAAGTTCGTGGTACCAGAGAAAGACTTGGTTGAGGTAAGTTTCAATCAAAGATACCAAATAAACAGACTAGACATTTTGCTAATAATTGGATTCTCCTTATTAGCCCGATGAATACTGGACTTGGGATCGACTTTACACTGAAATCCTTTCAACACCAGAGATTTCACATCTTGTTCGATTTCACAAGAAAGAAATGGAGTGAAGATTTATTCTCCAACTTGAGTTCCAGAAAATTACAGTTTCATTTAAACCTTACAAATCTAGCAAGTATGTATACTGAATAATGAGCGCTGTCAATTTCAAAATTACTTTCACAAGCGAAATCTAAGTTAGAAAGAAGATCTCTAATTTGAGATATTGTAAGGGTGTATCCATCTAATAAAAATGATTTAACAGTAACTTTTCTAGCTAAAATATAATGGGTGGATATTTTAGTGTATTCTTGTTAAATCTTCGACGATTTTTACGATATCATCCACAGTAGCCTGCTGCTTCATACCAGTGCCTTGCGGATCAATCTACAACAAAATTTTAACATTTAATGTCAGAAATAGCATTTTTTACATTAATACATTAGAGTAGGTAATTATTTAATTTTTTGTAAGCACCTGAAGACCACTGACGGCTTCTTTCATAAGATCACGAGGGAGATCTAAAAAGCTTTCAATCAGGTCTCCGTCGATAAATCCTTCACTGGGTTCCTGTTTCCGATCGTTATGAAAGCTTCTCCAATAGCTATGATCAATTTTACCAATGGGTTTGATTACTCTAGTCAGTCTCTCTTGGAGTTCTAATAGAAATTCGTAGAATTGGGCAGGAATTTGAGTCACCAGTCCTATGAAACAAATCGAAGTATAAAATCACCTACCGAAATCCCAATTTTCTATGTGTAGCACACAATAGCAATTAACTTACCAACTGAGCCACTTATTGTTCCGAATAGAATACTGCCTGTAGTTGGAACACTGCTATCACCTAAATGCTGTCGTACAAGTGACCCGTGGCGAATGGCATTGATCATATCTCCCATATACATTCGTCCGGAGTCTTGCATCTGACACCGTTCCTCGTCAGTTGCTGCGCCGCTTTTAGAAAAATGCAAAAGAAGTTAGCTTAGCTTGCTTGCTTTGACAATATGAAAGAAGAACTTACCCATCCTTAGTACACACAAACATATTAAATGCGTTGTCCGCGCCCAAAAATGTATCGTCATCAACTATTTCGATTGCAGTCATCCAGTTCGGGTTGTAATCCCGTGCGATCTGTCAAAAGGAACACAACATGAATGACCCATACGCATTACTTCAACGTCATATTCATTTTTGTACCTCTTCAAATGTGCCCTCCATACTTTTGTACTGTAATAATGTCATAGATCTCATAACGTCTCCAACTAAAATAAAATCTGCTTTGCACTTCAGATACAACGCCAGAATGGAGTTGAAATAGGAGCATTCAACACGTAATTCCTTTTCTGATGTCCATTCAAACAGTCGGACAGTACTGTTGATTCCAGCCAAAATTTTTCCATTAAAGCCGGCCAAGCAGTAGCAAGCTCCACGAACTTCTTTCTCTGCAATTTGCTGTAATTTTCCATCTGCGTAAAGGAATATTACAATTCTTCCCAATTTTGGCTCGCTTTCATCGGGTACAACTGTAGCCGTTCCAACGACGTAGTATTGGGCATTATCATCACCCAATTTACAAGATACAATGCATAGAGCGTATTCATTCTGCATGAATTGATGGGCGTGTAGAACTGAAAAAAGAGCCACTTAATTCCTAAAAATCACAATCATTATCAACCTTAAATGTCATATACATTACCCTCAAATGTATGCTGGTCTATGATAAGCAAATTATGGACTTCAATGTCTTGACCATATTCAATTGGCGTACTAGGAACTGACGCAGATGAAGGTCCTGAAGTTGATGGGCGAATCAAGGTTCCCACGGATGAGGAGCAACTCACGCTAAAAGTTATCATTAACATCACTGAACAAGTACGGGTAAATGCTATCAATTAACACATTCCGGAGCACATACCTGGCGGCTAGAGTACTTGCACTTTGCTTAGTTGGAGCAACTCCAGTGCTCTCCATAACATCCACCCTCATTGTGATGACCCCGAATGTCTTCGATTTCAAAGTTGTTCGTTAGACACCAGTCACCCGGCATTTTGTAAAAGGTTAGTGAAAGTAATGTAATACCTGCGATGATTCCTGGTAAGCTATTCTTCGTGGTGTTTCCCCTAGAGGAACCGTGCGAATATGGAGTTTCTGGATTTCATCTATTGTCCCAATGGTTAAAGACGAATCAGTTGCCAAAGCCAAGCTATCAGGGAAGGCCATGGCATTTAGTGGACACATGTGAGATACTTCCCTTAAGTTCACATTGGAAAATACGAGCTTATGGTTGGACCAGTAAATAACTGTTGGTCGATCTGAGCAAGCAAAAACACTTGCTGTCGACTGACTTTTAAAAAACTTCAACACAGTTGGTTGCGTTCCAAGTGTTACCTGTACAAACAATCATTAAAGTTATAGTACGAAGACGTTAAAAAACTACGTAGCTAACATATTATTATTATTATTATTATTATTAGATATTTCTTACTCTTTTCGTGTCCGTGAGCACTCCCGTAACAGGATTCATAGCGAAGTAAAACAGAGATCCATCCCCAAGCGCGCACATCAAATAGCAGTTATCATCAAATGAGGCAAGCAAAATCGACCGTGGGATGATTTCTAAACACAGTAATGCGCGTAAGAAAATTATTTTAATTTCTTGGGAAAATAAATGCAAGTTCTACCTCCTTTCATTGGCTCCTTTGTGATTATATCCAAAGTTGGAACTTGCAAAACTAGCGCGGACACATCTGTCCAGAGACCAACTGCAATAAAGTTTGCATTGCCAGGTCCTAGCGGTGAAATATCCAAACAAGCTACTTCGTTCTCCATAATTTTTTCTCTGAATTTAAGTGTAATTTAGTTTAAAAGAATTAGAACCTCATATTATAATAAAGTTATTACCCTTTCAAATTTAATGCTCCTTTTCCGATTTCCAAATAATAAAGCTCAGACCCAGCAGCACATATAATCTGACTGGGATTTCCGGCAACAACGCTGATGCTCTTGCCTGATGGAGGTTTCCACTCACTACACATTATCAATAAATCTTAAACGTTGTGGCTCGATAGTGAAAGGCTTTGAGTGTTCAGCTATAATGTATACTATTACATGCTAAATACTTACACAAGTAACATCTTAGACGATGCATCAACGAGCCTGACACCCTCTGAGGTGACTTGTGCCATTTGACCATTGTTGACATTTGAAGCCCACAAGGTCTGACTTCCCTGATGAAAACCAAGCAAGTCTGTTTCTTCCACTTCCTCACCACTCAAATACAAAAACCTAATAATAAACAATATTCAATTAGTTTTCCCACTCAGCAGATCTCAACAGACTACCAGTTTTGATAACTTGCTTCCAATTTAATAAACCATACCTGGTATCTCCGATGCATGAGACTACAAGCATGTTGTCATACACAGTTTCACCTCCAACTTTGAGAGCCCAAAGCCCTTTGATGCCAGTCAAATCAATACTCGCATGCTCTTGGATGCCAATTCCATTCCGAATGATTCGCAAAGAACCTTCTTTATATGCACCTACAATAGAGAAAATTGTTTGTTCGATTTCTATCCAGGTTATAAAACTAAAGCTGCATTATATTTTCCTGCATTGCATACCTGAGCAAGTAATGAGTTGTCCTTGACCTTGCTTATCCATATCCACGACCACCATGTCCACAATCGGGGCTAGATTTGTGAATGTCTCCATCAGGGAAACATAACTGCCATTTTCATCTGCTTCAGTATTGAGTCTTATCAATTGCGAATCTCCAAGACGAGATCCAACAAAAACAACACCGTTGTCCAAGTAGGTAATACATTCTGGAGTACTTATGACACCTAATATCAGAAAGTAACCATTCGGAACGTTAGCAAATGCTATACATATGAACAAGCCTGCAGCAAAAACTCAAACACACCTAGAACTTCAAACTTGATATCTTTGACTTCGGTTCCTTCGGGCCCATCCCTCTCGAGAAATAGCATGAACAAGTGTCCCACTAAATCTCCTAGTAAGTAACGAGATCCGGTTGGGTCAACTCTCGCATAGCACATTATTGAACTTTGCTGCAAATTACAAAAAACCAACCAATGTCAGGAAACCTTTTAAGAGTGAGTTGATTCAATAGTTTCAGTAAATAATACTTTCATGGCAGAAGGAGCCACTGCATGAAATTTAGATCCATTGTGATACAAAATAGATTCCTGGCCGATGACCACTACTCCTCCAAGAGGTTGAGGAACAGGAATAACCATTGAGGAATGGCTTTCAACATTTTCTTGCTTCCACGGTGTCTTATAAATACAAAACCACGATGTCAATTCATGCGATTTTTTTTCTTACAATTTCTACAAAATACCTTCACAAAATCCTTGTCTTTCAAAGATATTTCTCGCGCTTTTACATGCCTTCCACTGCCGTCTTCATGAATAAGTAAAATCGTAGGGTTAGAGCATCCGTACAAAAACTCAATATCTTGTATCAAGGGCTCCTCAAGTCTGTACAAAATTATATAAATGGTACTACATTAAACCTGACTAAGTAAAAATTGGTCATAAATTAAATATGTCATATACAACACCTAATATTGTAGGCTCGAAGTTCCGAATTGTCCTTTTCAAGCGGAATAATCTTAAACAGCCCTTCATACAGCCTCAGCCCAATGATTCTCGCGTCTGGATCAATAATACCGATTATTCCAGTTTCGGATGGCTTCCCAATCCTATCTCCAACATTTCCGTGGGCCACTGTAATGATATCCAAATTGTCTCCTTCCCCTCGACACTCCAAAATCATTGCATTGTAGCGAGCAGTAACGACAAAAAGAAGGTCCTTGTCATCTCCCTGCAATTTCAGCCATGTCCGAAATATTTCAAGATATTGCATAAGCATAAGCCCATGATGAACAATCTCACCAGCCATTACGAAAGCTACATTTCACACTCAATCCTTCTACCTTCATCCCATTCCCAATACAAAATTAAAATAGAACTACCAACGTACCGGGTGCCGGAATAACTTTAACACTGCAATCTTCCCATAAATTCCAATTTCCTTCAGTGGCCGCAATCCCTCCGGAGTCACCAAATACAACTCAAGTCTCGTGTTCTTCGCAATGATTAGATTTATATCCCTCGAGGATGTGAAATTCCCTAAATTAAAATGCAACACAATTAAAATTAAAACCCCCCTAAAACCACGAATTCCACCTTTCGAAATGTTTCATGACGAAAACTGAAAACAACTTCTTTTTACCAGTTACACACGCGGTAACCGCTGTAGGTTTGTGTGCAGTGACCACGTAGTGATGGGCTGCAGTGGCCATGTCGGCAGTTAATTAATGAACAGGACCTGTTCACTAATACGACCCAGTACTTTCAATTTAAATTCGACTACAAGTGGCAATGTCGAAATTGCGGGACGAAGTTGCAGTTGCTCCGTAAGAACAAGCGAGACAAGAAGAATGAATGAACCGAGAAAAAGTGCGGCGTACGAAATATTTCATATCACAATGAACTTGGAGTTTAAGCTTTCGCGCCGCGTTCGTCTCATAGTTCCCCGTCGTCTCAATGGACCCCAAGTTAGGACTTGTCAAAAATCTGATGCGAGCTGAGCTGCTACAATTAGTACAATTATAATTCAGATCAACCACGAGCATCCTTCAAAAATTCATGAAATTCTTCTTGAGTTCAGATCACAAGCGTTATCACATCATTGGTATATGAGTCATGAATTAAGTTAAAGTTTATAATACTATGAAGAACATAATATAGTATACATAGTCTTAGGAATGAACAGTGAGGAAAACCTATCTAAAGTCTAAAGTCTTAATACACATGATGTGATAGGTATCCGTGTTATTTATAAATAATGCACGGTAGTGCGGAACAAAAGTATCGCTAGCATTTGTATTTCTGCTATAGTAACAGCAGAAGCTACAGCATTTAAGTACTGGAGTAGCAACACTTAAGCATTGGCATAAGCTAG
>Ga0194135_10001834_pt1 | contig 12795 bp, 15 predicted proteins | sample LitLau_LLRF_2013_FD_134024 | JGI IMG/M metagenome (GOLD analysis project Ga0194135, IMG submission 134024) | Freshwater sediment microbial communities in response to fracking from North America - Little Laurel Run_MetaG_LLRF_2013 (version 2) | ecosystem: Environmental > Aquatic > Freshwater >... | reverse complement strand
TACTTAGACCGACATATGGAATTCTTGAATTTTGGTGAACAATTAAAGCATGCGGTCTTCAATGTCGGCAAGAAAATACTGGTTGCCTGAAATCCAACCTCAAATTAAATTTCAACTATAAAAGTGTTTTACTTTGGGATGATAATGGAGGGAAACTTACGGCGCCACTGTGTGAGTGTAGTTTGATATCCCCAAGCGCCAAACATGAATGTCTCCTCCTGCCGATATGAAAGAATGTTGACACCAAACTTCCCTCAGATGTCAGATTGGGGCAAAAAGAGAAAGTGAGGTCTAGTAGAAATTTCGGTGAATCCAAATGCGGAGAGGATGAAGGATTGAACCTGGATCGCCCAAAGCCTGGAATTGGTGGAAGGACAGAAAAAGTTTCCCATTACCTAAGTTCGTGGCCTGCATCTGCTTTCACTTTCGACGTCTGGAGAGAACCCTGGAAAACACACAAACCTCTCTTAACGAAAACATTGAAGCGTTACGCATAGTTCACCCTTGGAACCAGTGAACGGTGTACAGTTACATATTAAAATCAGAAATTCACCCGTGACTGTCAACGACTCTGCGCCAATCAGAATTTCCCTTTGTCCGCCGAAAAAAGAGTCTTTCCATAACTGTCACTGACTTTACATGAAGGGTCCACTACATACAATGTATTCTCACCTGCAAAAAATAATCAACGCGGAGACATTCAAATTGAAATGTTTTCACAGAGAGTGGGATTCCGATTTTAATTTAATTTTAACGTACGAACCCAACGTGAGTTGACTGTTGATTCGTCCGTTTGTGGAATTTTCCCTTTGTAAATGGATATTTTTGGATCCCTCAATTTGGATGCGTTGTCCTTTCCCGGATCTTATTGTGGAGGCAATTAAATTATCCACTGCCATTGCTTCTCCGCGTAACTGCACCGCATCTGGCAGCAGTATCGAGGGACCTCGACCGTTCTATGAGTAACAAAGTACAAAAAACGCCAAAAGATTAACAAGTTTCCATTAGTTCAGTTTAGAGGCACGCATTTTAAATTGCACTCACTGACGAAAAGTTCAAAACCTTGAGAATACATATGGTGAGCGTAAGGTTGAGGATGACAAAGAGGCGACGTCTACATTTACAGACGACATCCATCTACAAACGTCCACCTGGAAACCATTTCTGTGTGAGGGATGAAACTCTTCTTTTTGTTTCTTCTAACCTCAGTCATTGGTTTTATGCCATACGGCTGCTTCTCGCAGCCGTATTTTAACCCCAAATTGCCATTGCAAAATACCATTGCAAATTGTCAACATCTCGATTCTGCTTCCGATAAGCTAAAGCGGATTTTGGTCAAGGTAGGAATCTTGAGCAAAATAAAAATTCCGACGTATATTCACATCGCCTGACAAGTAACCAAATAACTTCCCACTGGGATTTCTTTCCATAATAAATTCAAAACACAGAACAATATGTGATTCTGACCTGAAAATATTGTGACCTAAAAACAAATTGTTGATTTTTAAAATTTCCCTGGAGAATACTAGTACTTGTTGACTGTTTCTTACTGCGACACTATATATAATAATTCCATAAATTAAAATGCTTCGCTCTCCGATAGAGCTAAACGCTATTGGCAAGTGTTGAATACAATTCAATACAATATGCGTCCTGTTGCGACGGCAGGGCTTTACGTGGTCTTTTCCATGCTGGTCTTAACACATGGTTCTAATTATGGGACAATGGATTCACCCCTAATTCATAAAATCATAAACGACGTTCAGGATTGTCAGGTCCACATTGTATTTCTACGCTTATCTTCGCATAATTTTTCTCCCACGTCAAGGTACCCACCCGTTACCTTAAAATCCATGCCAAGTGTAACGCCATATGATATATTGAGGCCTCCTCGTGGTGAAACACCGTACACGAAGGCATATCTGAAGAAAGTCACCACAACCTTCAATATTTTTAGAACACGCGGTCTCAACTGTCAATTAATTATTGTCTACTTCAATCAACAACTGGGAATTCAACCGGAGCTCCTCGGTTTCTGGTTAGGCAGAAATTCCCACAAATTTATTACGCATGCCCCCTTCGACAAGCCTGAGAGGTACATCAGACGGAACATGGCGTACGTCTCGGTCTTGTACCTGCCTCCAGCCAACATGACATCAATGCAGAATTTCCGCAAAGAAATTTATGACATCGTGCATTCACGGGATGAAAATGGCTATAATATTGAAAATTTTGGAGTCCTATTTTTACCAGACAACTTCACGTCCGTTGGCGTTTTGTGTGTGAAGCGACAAGGGACAAGGCCATATTATGAAAACTTGGCATGTCAACCAGGACTCACAATGGAGGACTTGAGCAATTCAAAGTTCCCTCCAAAGGTAATGACTCTTTATCCACTTCAAGGGAATGACATGCCCGGATCCGTTGTCACAGCCGCTTCAAATGAAGAACTCAGAAGGCAAAATCCATTCTTCTCAGACTCAATACATTTTTATATACTGAGCCTAATCCTGACCATGGACAACGCCTCTTTAAATAATAAAGTGGAATTTATGGGGCATAGACCCAGTGAGATCATGATTACTTCATTCGAGGCTAGCTGGACCCCGAGACTAGGAGTGGGCGACATCAGAGAGTTCAAGAGCTCTGATTCCGCTGGGAAGCGAATTGTCACCAGGGTTGACGGATGCAATTTTCTTACGGCCTATTCCGAAGTTGCAATAAGTTTTCACTTGTACACAAAACCCTTTCAGCTCCTCGTAGTTATAGCACTATTCCTAACAGTAAACTTTCTGGCACTCATCCTCTCCACATTTCAACGATTTTACAAAAATCAACAATCTCGTTTTTCCTGGTTCTTCTTCATGTATGCAACGCTCGTGGAAAAAACGACGTCAGTTCCAACCAAAACTTTTGAACCGTCCTCTGTCCGCCTCGTCATTGGCCTTTGGCTTCTGCAATCAATAATTTTTACAAGTTCATACCTCGGATTAATCATCACGGAAATTAATTCCCCATGGCCGAGTAGCCTGAAGTTGGAGGATTTTTATGATTTGGTTTGTAGGAAAAATAATTCAATTGGCTGGAGCAAAGCTTCAGAATTTTTTGATAAGCATTATTTTCCTTCGAAATTTTATTCCCTCGACGAAACTTATCGTCAATATCCCGACTCATTTTATAAAAATAATTGCTTCAGCCTCCTATCTAAACCAAGGTTGGATTACCTGGACACAAATCACTTCTTCTCGGTCCCGGTGAATGCTCGCCATGCGGAAAACTACGAATTTTTTACACTATTGTTAGACATGTCCTGGGATCGCAGATTCTCGGAAAGCGTCGACGAACCCACTGAACATGTTTACATGCTTCTTCATCCGATGCATCGTTTCTATCCAATCGGCGTTCCGCAAATACACATTCAAAAACTGCCTGTTAGAATAGAGTACTTGATTGAAGACGAGATAGTTTTGGGTAAAAAAACTGCATTTGTTGCCACATCACATCAAGTCCAACAAGAGCAGGACTATTTAAAGCGCCGTTATCCTCATTTAAGATCCAAACTGCGCATGGGCAAAGCCCAGCTATTTCTAAGGCATTTTGGGTGGATTGTTGATTCATTCGGGGCATCTAAAATTCCACTCTATTTGCGTCTGCTAGTAGAATCCGGAATTCATTCCAAGTTGGAAGAATATTCGAAAATTGCTTATGATCAAGATCGCGTCATCAGAAGTAGAGAGAAAGCAGCTGCAATTCCTATTCTCGCGAATTACCAAATGAACATGCACGGAAGTATATCCACGGTTTTTGTGATATGGACATTTAGCTTAATTTTAGCAGCCTTTACTTTAGTAGTTGAAAATCTTTTAGAGCGCTTGTTATTTACCGCCAAGTAGTTTGAAATTATTTAACAATGCCGTGTATTATACGCTGATTTTACCAAATTGAAATCTTCAATTAAAACTCCCACATATTCTTACATTTAATTCATGGATCGTTGCTTGAGCTTTACTAAAACTTGAGCTCAATGAATTATTTAGAACAAAACAAAATTAACAAATTTAATCAATCAATTACCGACGGCAGCGTTGAACTCTACTGTATATCCTTCATTAAATAAATACATCAATAATATTCCATAATCCAACCCACTACCAATTCCCACCGACGAGGCCTTTAGTTTCCCCATCCGGAAACTTGAGTCCGCGAAAGACGTGAAGAACGTAGTGGTGACTGTCGACCATAATGGCGTCCTCACGACTCTCGTGCACATCCGTCTTGCCAACTGAGCAGCACAATTTCCAACCCCAGCATATTGCACTGAAACTTAATGAATCCCGTCAACGGAAAGACCTTATATGTTTATTAATGAAGTATACCTCTTGACTAAATACGGAGCACATATAGAAGCAATCAGAGCAATGTAAGCATAGAAACGATTCGGTTCTCTCCCGGCAGAATTCACACTCTTCACAGTTGAAAATCATAGGCTCCCAATTCATACCCCATTATCTAATAGGAACTCGACCATACAAAACTAGTGACTGCACCACATAGTGACATAGTGACATAGTGATTTTTATTTTGTACTTAAATGTGTGAATTCGGGGAGCTGGTGAATTTGTCAGGAAGTGAGCATGACGAAGCTGAGAATCAACCTCATGTTAAGAAGCAGAAGAATTGACACACATTTCTCAAGTGGTCAGACTCTTGAGGCAGAAAATCATTTACACACGGAACCAAAGTCGAAACTTGGAATATCTTCACCTGTAAAGGAAGCCATAAACAAATTGTTTGATGGCTGTGTCACAAGGCCCAAGTTAATCTTAACTGCGTTGCGACGTTAAAATATTCTTCAGCTAACGATTATTCAGCCGAATATTTTTTTTTGAAATTCAAGAAATCCAAGTTGCATCCAAGCGTCGTGAGCATTGGAGAGTTTAGGTACTGTTCTTATATACTGTAAAGGTAATTAAAATAGTGATATTGTATATAATAAAATAAAATGCGAATTTTCAATTGAATAAAAACTCTCCTGAAAATCAGAATTTTGCATGTAAGACCTTTTGCTGCTTATGGGCCACTTGCACTTGAGGGCTGTTGCAGGATTCCCAATGCAGCAGCGATGTTGGATAAACATTCGTTACACCAAAAGGCACAACCAACTTTCTGCTAATATTGATTACGTGGGTCATGCGCCTGGGATTTATCTGTTTATGGCTATCCTGAAACGCAGCTTTGAGAGACGCAAGAGAAAGTTAGTTTTAATTTCCTCTTCAACTCGCATAGAACAAGTATCAATTGACTTGCTGGATATACTTTTTCCTACCATTTTCCAAAATAATAGCAGTAGGGCTTTTCCAGTTGCGTTGGATGTTAACTAAGTTTTTTCAGACAAGAGGAAGCAAATAAATCGAATTTTGAACACGTGAAACGTGAGTTCTTCATAACTAACCTTAATTTTTCATTTTGTTTTAAAAACACCAAAGCCAAAATTCTCAAGAATTTTTTTGAGATATTGAGGCTTTGTCTTCATAATCTCCACAAACCGTAAACAAGATAAAAATGTGAATTAAAGTTAGAAATATAAACACAGAAACCAATGGGTACAGAGTAATAGCCACGTTGCTCATGTACATAGATATGTTGGCCTGTACCCTTCCGCTGACTCTCCATTATCTGGGCTGGCCTGAGGTCCAATTTTAAAAAAATGTCATGTGTGGGTGTCTATCGAAAGGTATTACAAAGTACATTCGAAAGGCACATGAGCCCTTAAGCGCTTCCTCTGACCCTCCAGGGCGGGCCAAATGTAACATTTTCCGGTCAAGCATAGTGATTCACCAATGTTAAACATTGGCATCATCCGATGTCACACATGGGCATCCAACGATTGTGTTTGTGTGTGCATGTGTTTCCGCTATTATCAGGCATAGGAATGTACGGATGTCAAACAGTCACTCACCGATGTCAAACTGTCACGGTCTTTCAAACGCTACTTTTTTGCCACGGCATTAGTGCGTTTTATTACAAATCCGAAAGCGTTTCTTGAATAGAAGTTTCCTGTTGCAATTTGTGGCGTACAATACTGATTGCTATCATTTCCTTTGCATGCAGGTTTCAGTGATGCAGTTGAAAAACGCTCATTTCTTTAATTCCTTCGAACTGCTGTCGATTCTAATCCCCATCTTCCCACATTTTGTGAGCTCGTTGAAATGCCCTGTGTGCTATCTCGGTGACACCACGCCAAGCAACCTCACCGTCCGCTTATCAAACCTTGGACGGGAATCGAGCATGGTTCTAACATTGTTAGAAATTTACAAACAGCTCTTACCATGTGGAGAAAAAAATTTCGAACAAGAATGCCCTGCCCAAACATATTGTGGGTTAAGGGCTTTGAGATTTTACCATCAAATCACATGCGCTGGTAAGCTGTGACAACTCATAACAATTAATTGGTCAGTATGACTTAAAATGTGAATATTCATTCAGAGTTGTCTATTTCCATTAAAAATTCTGCCAGTTTCTCTAAAAAAATATTTAAATTCTAGTATTTCGAGTAGTAATTCGAGTATAAATTCGTCGCATTTTGCTGCCCTAGAATGAAGGAGCAAAATTAGCGACAATATCCTTTAACTAAACCTAAAAAAATGAACATGTATTTGTAAAACGTGGTTTGAAATATGAGCTCAATTTCTGTGTCTGATGCAATACTATTTTTTTATAAATAGCGCAAAAAGGCATAGTTTATTGCCGGAGTCCGGTTTTTCAGTTTACACATCAAAGAGGGGATCACCCTACAAAACCAAACTCCGGGCTCAGTACAACTACCGTTTTTAGTGCCACGTTAAAGTGGTTTGGATGCCTTGCTAGCAGTTTGTGTGGAATCGACAATTCAGGTTTTGTTGTATCAGACAAAAACAGGAGCGTGTATTTGTCTTATGTGGGAAGTATTCAAGGCATCACTAATTTGACCGTCGCAAGTGGCGTGCATTCCGTTTGGATGAACGAAGAATTCAAGTTATCGAGAGACAAGAACGAAGACTGTGAAGAAAAGGAGCCGGGCTTTGACAGAAAGGCGCCAGACGTTGGCACAAAGGCGCCAGACTCTGAAGAAAATGAAATACCGAAACCATTGCGCTCTGGTTTTCCCACTATTGGAAATTGTATTTTTGAAAGTTACTACGGTTTGGTTTTGGTAATACTGAATATTATTTAATACTTGAGGTGACTATTAATACGTAACATCTTAGGATTAAAAACAACAGCACAGTGATGTAACTGATTATGTCTTGCACCAATTTTTTGTCACTCATAGAGTAATAAATGTGGGAATATTAGATAAATCCCATGGGCGGCATAGTTATCTAAACATGTCCTCTTATAGTTTATTCATGGGAATACGGAATAAATGACCAGTCAACCGACATAGTATTCCGCTTGCTTACCCATTATCTCACCGACAAAACGCAGTGGAACGGTAAGTACTTTGTCTCAAGGTTTGCGTTGCCTATTTCTCTTGAAAGTACTATATGGATGAACCTTTTCATGTATGGGTAATGGACTTGAGTGTCAAGACCAAAGAAGATCCCAAATACATGCAATGAAGATTAATCGACTAAAGCATTGGAACTCGTATCGTGAAAACACGAATCTCTTACCCGTGTGCGTGCAAGTATAAGTTTTAACCATACTCCGAGTTTATAGGTATTCGATGGTTAGGGATTTTTCCGGATCTAAATTTCCGTATCCGTAACCGTATCGATTTTTGAGATGCGGATGCGTTTTTTTAAAATTTGATCCGTTTGACAGTTTGGGGAGTTTGACGTAGAGACGATGCGACCGTACGTATCTGCACTCCGGAAGAAAGAGATGCGTACGTGAAATCAGTTGAGATGCGTTCTGTATCTACTGCTCGATGCAGAAAAGGGGAGGAGTTTCCGCATCCTGTTACGGATACGGAAAACGAGATACGGTAAAAAGCCTAACCCATCTATTAACTCTCTTACTAGATGGTTAGGGATTTTTCCGTATCTCATTTCGATCCGTAACCGTATCGATTTTGGAGATGAGAATGCGTATTTTGATTTTGATCCTTTTCACAGTTAGGGGAGTTTGACGTATCGCCTGACGTACATAGCTACTTTGTACGTATCCGCCCTCCGTAAGAAAAAGATGCGTACGTTAAATGAGTTTAGAAGCGTTCCGTATCTATTGCTTGACTTTAATTAAAATAGTGCTTGAGACTAATTCTAACCTTCCTTTTAATTATTACACGCAAATGTTTGTTGAGCTTGTCAGAAAATAATAACATACTCCCGCCCCATTCCAATACGACTATAACTACATTGTATATTCCGAACCTAATCACTTGTTGCAGGTAATGGGTGAAATTGAGAGTCTCCTGAACATTATTTTAGCGAAAACCGAATCAAAGCAAAGCGGTTATGTTATTGTGGATCATTTTTAAATTTGTTTTATTTTTCGGGATTGCAAATTATTTTTAGTACTTTGTAGGTACTAGTTAGAACTACTAGAAGTTTTCGTGGATTAGTGCCCTTCTCCATATACCACGTCCCGGTGGATGGCTTAAATTTCTAGCTAAACTTTAAAGTTAGGGTTGGGATAGAGAGAGAGGGGAGTTTCCATTTCAATTTCAATTTCAAGTCTGATTTATTTATACTGCTTCATTGACATCAAAACACCAAATGGGGCTTGCTGATCTCCCTGCTGTCGAGCAGTCTACATGCACTAGAAGAAGAGAGTGATATTTGTAGAACAAAATGAATGTGTGAAGTAGAAATAAATGAGTTAAAAGATGATAACACTATGAAGACTGTGTAAATTGTAGACGAATGAAAATTAAGTGAGCAAATAAAATTACGAAAGCCGTGGAGGTCGAGAGTGAGCCTGTGACTTGCTGTGATTGGTGTTTCCATGTGTCTGGTTTATGTTTTGAGCAGTAATCCAATTCCAGCGATGATTGGGAGGGGTGCGTTCCTTTCAACGCAAATTTCCAAGCGGTCAACTGCTTCCAATAAGTGAATCCTCACTGGACGTGGACGATGGTCCGGAAGTGGCTTTAAGTTTCCAATCCTAATTGCAGACATTTGACTAGTAGAGATTTTGAGCTGAAGTTTCTCACTAAAGGAGGAGACCTTTAGAGAGGTTATCGTTGTCCCCCAACCCCAATCAGATTCGACACCGAAATTACCTTTTCTTTTAGTGGCTAACCAAAATGGCGTGAAATGTGTTGCATGAGCAGCCTACTCCATTAGCATCTTCCTTCATTGGCGTACATTCCCACCAGTGTCCGTCCATTACAATCCCTCCACTCGTTGCGTCCATTCGTTCTACCCATTAAGATGCCGACTCATCAGCCTCCATCAATCATGGCCAGAACACACTTTTGAACTTTTAAAGCTCCATTTCTGATATCCAAAAATGTCGCGTGATAAAACTGAAACTTTAGTGGTTATGTCTGATTTTGATAAAGCACATTTACTTAAACCAAAAAAAGCTATTTCCTACACTCTAAAAACATCGCGTGATAGCGGAAATCCGTATGCACCACTTAAAACTTGAAAACCTTGGTAAATAGAATCCTCTTAAGAACAAAACCTCGTAGTTCTTTAAATGACCCGTGACCAAACAAACCAAAGAAATTTTTTTTTAAAAAACCATGTCGGAATTGGAGAATCTTGAAATGGTAGAGGGTACTATTTACCCGATTCATGCTCATCACGCACATGCTCAAAACCTATCCAACCACGACAATTTTTCGAGAACGGAAAGGGCAGATGAAAGTGATTTTAGATCCGTTGTCGAAGTTGCGCTTATTCAGCCCACGTCAGTTCGAACAAAAACCGGGACTCGTGTCTAATGCCTTTTTAATTAAATTTAGAAACAGCAGAGTTGATGGACCCACTCAAGCTGGATTCGGAGTTGACCTTGAAGCAGGAACTGGTGGATGAAAGTGGAAGTCTCATAGAAACAGAAGAGAAGGATGACATACCAGAACTCGCCAGCACAGATAATGAAGAGAGCAAGGGCAACAAATGGACGAGATTTATTTAGTTGATATAACAGATTTAGTTCCGTCATCCAAGGCCCCCTGTACTAAAATGTAAATGAATGAAATAATAAATGGAATGGATCCTCCGGCTGTTAAGTTCATCTTATAAATTACTTATTGTGTTTTCAATTGTTTTGTATGGCATACAACTTTGTGAGGAGTTGCTCTCAAATTTTGATTATGAATCTCCATTCCATTATCATTACAGATGAAATTTGTTGCAAATCTGGAAAAACACAGTAGCCGCTAACGGATTTTTCGGTAGAACCCCACATCAAACTCGTATCAAAGGGTTCATAAAAACTAAAATTCTCTCGCAATCTCATAATTTCGAACTTTAAACTTTCTGAAACTAAAACCATCACGCTATCTATTCCAGCTTAAAAATAGTTAAAACAAAGTTATGTGAATTATTATCGTTTTTTTGGCGGAAAGCGGCGGTAGTTATTTGAACTCCGATAAACAACACAACAACACAAACTCAACCCGTCACACCGAAACCCCATTCCCTTTTTCAACATCACAAGAAGTAAGGGGAAACCAAAGTAAAAAGTTGCCTTCCAGAGCGCCCATCTTCATGCACCTAATCCCTCAACCAGCATCCAGTCATCTCAATTTTTGGACGGTAATGGACCGAAGGCATCTGTCCACGGAGGAACGAAAACTGGCCGTGGTTAAGCTGTACGGTGGATGAGGCGTGATCAGGAAAATCACGCAGCTGGCATCCGTACGTTACTCATCTTTTTCACTCCACAATCAGTTTCTACTCGTTCAATGTACTATAGCACAATTTAATCTTAATCCTACACTGATGTCCCAGCTGATGCTTACAATATTTTTATTTTGTACTTAAATGTGTGAATTTGGGGAGTTGGCTAACTTGTCAGGAAGTGAGCATGACGAAGCTGAGAATCAACCTCCTGTTAAGAAGCAGAAGAATTGACAGACAATTCTAAAGTGGCTCTTGAGACTCTTGAGGCAGAAAAACATTTACACACAGAACCAAAGTCGAAACTTGGAATATCTTAACCTGTAATTGAATCCATAAACAAATTGTTTGATGGCTGTGCCACGAAGCCCAAGTTAATCTTAACTGTGTTGCGACGCGAAAATATTCTTCAACCAACGATTATTCAGCAGAATAATTTTTTGAAATTCAAGAAATCTAAGTTGCATCCAAGTGACGTGAGCATTGGAAAGTTGGCTGATGAGCTTTGTGACCAATATATGATTATGATCCATATATTGTAGCTTCATAATTCGATACAACAGGACCAGAACATTCGATTGTTTATGTCTACACCACGTTTAATGAAAATTACTGAAAATTCTGAGTTCCATCAACTAAACAAAAGCAGCTGACGGAAAGGGATCAACAAACATACATACAATGCATCAGCATAAACTGAGCAGAGGGACTATGGGTCTTGAAAAAAGATTTGAAAATTTTACGATCCGCAAGAGTTCACTTTTTACTTTAGCAATTCATTCCGATCAAAGAATTTGAGACAACACTCCGAAAAATGGAACACCCCGGACAAATTCACGCCCCAGCAACTAGTAATACTCACATTCGTGCCCATCAAACAGTCTTTTTCAGGGGCGGTTATGAGTATCCAGGTGCTGATTTTTTTATTTACACGTCGGAAAATTTTTAACTCTAAACATTTTGATTTGAAACAAATAGAATAACAGAATACGACGCTCTTACTGCACCTTCGTCTCCGTGTTTTCCAAACGCGAATAGAAGAGTTCAATTTAATGACTTTAATTCGGTTTGAGTAAATAAGAATGTTAATTGGATAAATTAGATTGAAAGCTGGAATAAAACGAATCAATCAACCCACTTTCGCCCGACTGATGATCCTGGAACACTAGCTACTTCGAAAAGTACTTCATTTTGTGCATGTCTTTGTGGGATCTGCAGGAGTTTTACACTTCTAAGGAGTTGGCGAATTAGTTTCTCTGCGTCGTCATCCAAAACAGCTACTGTTTCCCCGCGAGAATGAAATGTAATGACAATAATACAATTTAAGACGTAGAAATCACATAGAGATTTGAAATTTCTAAAGAACTCTACCTTTCTCGCCGAGTGTCGCCATAAACCTCTGCTACGTCTTCATGATAGAACGAAAATTTGGAAAAGTGATCCTCGAGTGCGATCAGCTTCATTTTCTGCCCTGACCCATTTATTGCCGCCTTGAAGGCGTCCGGTAGAATTGACGTGAACGCCCAAACTTCAACGTCCGCTTGTACTTTTGGCATAATTTAGTCGCCTGCAGCAGACGTTCATCGCAGCTAAGTAAGATCAGAGTCCCCATCAACCCCCCTTTCGTACGCTTTATCTGGGCCTCGGCATCCGAAGAGAGCTTACTCAGAACTCTTTCGTATCCAACATTGCCACTGGAACAAAACGTTTTGAATCCTGATTTCTCCAAAGCCTGTTTCGCCTAGAAAAAATAAAGTCATAAACTTCTCAATCGAAAAGAGTTGAAACTTTCACTTTACTTCGTTAGGCATAGGGCCATAAGCCTTTTTAACAGTTGAATTTCTTCCTTGCAGTACCAGCTTTTGTAATTCATTGAAGTCTACTCGACATTCCCGATCAAGGACTTCGACAGGGGAGTCATCGATACGGCCAGTAGTTTTTAAATTTTTAGAATGATACTGCGTACATACGAAAATGTTTGTGTTATCCAAGAACACGAAAGTCGGTGGTTTTGGAT
>Ga0194135_10001833_pt1 | contig 12801 bp, 21 predicted proteins | sample LitLau_LLRF_2013_FD_134024 | JGI IMG/M metagenome (GOLD analysis project Ga0194135, IMG submission 134024) | Freshwater sediment microbial communities in response to fracking from North America - Little Laurel Run_MetaG_LLRF_2013 (version 2) | ecosystem: Environmental > Aquatic > Freshwater >... | reverse complement strand
GGGATACACCGATACTACACGGTTGGTGGTGGTGGTTGAGTGACGTGATGGCGGGAAGCGCCCCCTCGCGTGGCGTCGTTCCAAATCTCACTCTCCCGCCATTCTCGCCAGAGAGACCCACACGCGGTCAATCTATGCCCACGACACAAGAGCTTTGTTCAAGGGGAAAGTATCAAAGACGATAAACTTGTAGTTGTTATAGTTTTAGTTGTGGTAGTTATAGTTATAGTTTAATTGTTTTGGGAAAGTATAATAATGTGTGAAAGCATACACAGGAAGATGCGTTTCATGTCGTTCTACAAGAACAAGGTTTGTGTAGGGTGGCTTTCTGGATAAACACACAACCAGAGCAGATACATCATGCAGAGAAAGTGATAAAATGCTAATTTCCTACTTACTGCGCGAAATGTCCTCTTCGTAGGGGGGATCAATCAATTTTGATTAGACAGATAGCGTAGAAAGTGTAGTGATATTGGATTCTGGATGGTAGAGAAGTGCATGTGGACTTTGTGACAGAAGAGGAACAGTGTCAGAGACAAATGTATGCGCAAATAATTACGGAATGAAGATGTTGTGCGAATATGTATGTGAGATGAGTTTACAGTTTTACAGGGATGCGATGGATTTATATCTAGTAGTAATCCCCTCAATGGATATATATTATTTTGCAATAAGTGAATAGAGAAGATAAAGAATAGCTGAGAGACAACCCACGCGTGGAAATAAAATTCTCTGGGGGAATTCGTCACTAGAGACTTTCCATTTGGAATGAAAGTGTGTGTGTGAAGAAAGAAGGATTATATTGACGTTCGGGTATTATTCTTTTGAAGCAATGTGGGTGAACGTGAGTGTAAAGGGTATTTTTAAAGGAAGGGATCTGAGGATGATGATGATGATAATGATGATATTTATTGGATCATTGGATATTATTATGTAGATCATTTACGTATTATGTGAGTTTGTACTAGTTTGTAGTGTGTAGAGTAAAAGTAGTCGAGAATCCGTGACCGTGAGTGACAATTTTGCATCCTTAACTTTATATTATGGCTTTGTCATTTCGAATTATTTTCGATACACAACAATACTTAATTCAGAATGATCATTTATAGATTGAAAAGGACTTTCGATACGAGTTCATCTAACAAGGGCATTAGAGTGTGAAGATGAAACGATGATGGTCATTTGTACAGAAAGAGAGTATTAGTAACAATTCCATCGAAGTCCAATATAGTCTTATTGGGGGTAATGTGAAAACGAAGAAACGAGCTGGTGGACTGTTTGCTAGAAGAATGTTCAGCCTTTTAATCCCAAAAGCGTTGGTTTGGATAGTTTGGAAGAAATGTGGTGCAGACTTTGTGGCACAGAACTCAAGAGTAGCAATAAAAGCAAAGACAAAAGTACGTGTAAGATTCAAAATGGCTCAAGTGCATTAGTTTAATTAAACTTTTATCATTATTGCTTCTCTAGATTTTCATAGAAAATTGTTTTTCGATTCTTGGCATTTTTCGGTGATCTTTCAGATCTGTTTGTAGCATTGTACTAAGCCTAAACTGAGTGTTTTTCTGTTACAAGCTTGCACTTTTCTGCACTATGGTAAAGCATGATGACCTGTGTTTTTTTGTGTAACGACAAAGGACAAATATTTCATTGCAGAATATATGCAAAAAACAAGTTGTTTAGTCTAAATTTTTAATAATTGTTGGAGGTAAATTGGTACAATGACAGAGTCTCCCCGATGAAGATGCAATTGTCAAAGGCTAGCTAAAACTAATTCGCAGAATTCCAAGGGATCAGTATCGGAAACCTCATCTAAACGTGACAAACAGTTTTTTTTCGAACTCTGAATCAAATGCGTTCATTTTACCGAGAGCTTATTCATTGTATCTCCGATGATTATAGAGTGTACAGTACGTGACACTGTCAGAGACAAGTACTTTCTGATCACAGACTGCCGAGACTGCCATGTAAGCTATAGACAGCAAGTGTATCTCCCGATTTGCCAGCAATTCCTCAGGAGCAGTGAAAGCTGTTAAAACCAAACTATCTTTCCGTTCTGTACTGTCAGCACCTTCGGATTCCTGTGCATGTGCTTCTCTCAGTCTGTAGGCTTTCACGTATTCATCCAATTTCAGTATCTACAGAAGACAGATTTTCTACGTTGTTATACTCAATCTTGTTCTTGATTCACTGCATCTACACCAGTAGTCAAGTTGGAACTACGGACAGTGAAACACGAAAGAGAGGCTGAAGCACGGAGACAGATAACCTGACGAACTGAGAACAATATTGAAGTGTCTCATAATTCCCCACTTTTAAGTCCTTTTACCAGCAGATAATATCCTACCTGACGATCTCAAGACTTAAACTGTACAAGTAAAAGTTAAAAGTAAACCACATCCTGAATCTTGTGAACTGAGTCAAGAACTGAAAACCTATATTATCGAATTATTATACGATTCGTCGATTGCTTGAACGCATACACAGTGGTACTCTGAGATGAAAGTTAAGTTTTAGATTTGGGGCCAAGTGCTACAGAATTTCTCACGGCTTATTAGCACCTTAGCACTCTCTAATCACAATGAAACTCCCTTCATTGCTCTTTTTGTTACAATGTTTTACTCTATTCACCAATGTGAGATGTGGATACTTTTTTGCAAAGCCACATGCAAGGCAAATCAACGAAGGTTTTGCGGACATCGACTCTGTACTTGAACGCTACAATTCCGAACTTCGTCTTTTCAGACACTTTGGAGCCGAATTAGCGTGGAACATCAGTACTAACATGTCACAAGAAGTATTAGGTGAGAATTCAAAGATTACGAAGAATATTTTTAGTGGTAGACTATGTATTTAGCTTAGTCGTTGATATCAATAAGGTGTGCAATTGTACCTCAATTAATAAATTTATTGTCCTAACTCTATTAGATCGCAACGAACAGTTCACTATTGAACGAAACATTTGGAACAACGAGTGGTGCATGAGACTTATGGAACTCTACGGTGATCATGAGATTGGTCATTCGCCGTTTAATCCTTGGAGCATTACTAATTTGCGACAGTTGTATTTGATATGCAGAGGACCTCGATTCACCTCATACCAGTTGAGGTGAGTAACTATCATATCATAATTAGCAAGTAGCATCCAGCTATCAAGTTGGAGGCTGATATATAAGCCTGAAGTCTGGCGCAATGTGAGAAAGTTAATTAACACACTGTTATTTCAGTAACGTACTGATGATTCTAAGTGAAATGCAAAAGTATTACAACACCAAACAAATTTGTATTGACGGCGAACCATGCATGAGAATCGAGCCGCAATTGAACCGATTTATGGAATCCATTCGCGATGAACAGAAACTGAAGGAAGCGTGGATAAGTTGGCACCAAACAGTAGGCTCTGAAATCAAACCATTGTACGTGTCTCTAGTTACAATGTTAAATGAAGGTGCTCGACAAGCAGGTAAGACTATTATGTAATTAACAACAAAAGTAGGAACTTTTTAGTAATACTCGGAAACCATTCCTGTAAATATGTCAAGGTCATCGTGATATGGGGCAATGTTGGAGAGAAGAAACAGAAATCAACAACTTGAGTAACATTGCGATTAAGCTGTACTCGGATGTGAAATACTTGTACAGCTTGTTGCATACATACGTCCGATTCAAACTAGGCATATATTACAACCTAAAACTCACCCAAGGACCGATACCGACGCATCTGCTTGGTAAGTTAACTGGTTGACTTCGAGAGAGATTTTACCCTGAAAACTGCGGAATCCTCCAGGGAAAACTTTATAATTAGTTGTTACGCGAGTCACTCATACTAAAAGTAGGTATAAGTAAGTGGGTTGCTTCATTTGGTTTCAATCGGATTTCGAAATCCTAACAACTTTCAATGATTGAAGTTGAGATTCTCGTGGGAAAGATCCTGATGATGATGATGAGACGATGATAAACCAACTATTAAATTGCGAGATTGTTCAATCAAGTGGTCTATGTACACATGACTATAATGAAATGGACGAAAATACACCTTAATTTGCTGGAATTCAGAAAAGGCCTTTGATATTGACAGGAAACATGTATGCTCAGAATTGGGAAAGTTTGATCGACATAGTGTGGGATGATGAAGAAGGAGCTGTTGAGCCAGAGAAGAATCCACTAGTCAAGTCTCTACTTCCCCAAAATGCAACTGTTGCTGACATGGTGAAAGCTGCAGAAAGTTTCTTTGCCTCAATGGGTGAGACACTTCCTCCTACTGTGTGATCCATACAAGTCAACCAAAAATAATTGGTGGCTTATTCCTTGAACATGAAAGTTATTACGAAACTTTATTATACAATGTAAGTGTGAATAAGAATTGACCTCGATATATTCAGGATTACCTCGTGTACCTTCATCCTTCTGGAAGAATTCATATTTCGAAGATGATAAACATGATAGTGACGCAAAAAACAGCACAGGGAGTAAAGAAAAGTTTCAGAAAAATTGCCATGGGTCTTCAGCAAATATGTTTGGGTGGCCTGAACCAGAATACAGAATGATGATGTGCGCTGAAGTCAAAGATGAAGATCTAATAGTCTTCCAACATGAAATGGGACATATTATGTACTTTATGGCTTATTCTCAGCTTCCTACTATTTTTCAGGTAAAAAAAGGTTTTCTTTGTAATACAAACTAGAGTGTGTTTAGGAGTAAACTGGTTTTGAGGTTTTCGGAAATGAACGCAACAAAAGTATAGCATGAATCATTGCTTCAAACGATGTCAGTTCTTACTCTTAACTGCCACGGTTATCGACAGCATAAATTATTGACAGGATTTGAATGAAGTGTTTGTATTATATCTATATACTAGGATGGAGCAAATTCAGCGTTCCATGAATCTGTCGGTGACGCTGTTACATACGATTTGGCGTCAAAAACTGAAAATTTCCAGAACGGCAAAAGAAAATCGATGAAATCACTGTTAAAAGTTGGATTAGCAAAGCTCCCTCAAGTTGGATTTGGGTTGATAATGGATCTATGGCGTTGGAAGGTATTTGAAAACGAAGGAGATGTAAAATCCTGGAACTCCATTTGGTGGTCTCTGAACAATGAATTCCTTGGTATCTCTGAACCGTCCGGATACGATATACATGGAGAGGAAAAGCTGGATCCTGCTGGAAAATTTCATGTGATAGATAATGTCCCATAGTATGAATATGAACAAACACATAAATTCTTACAGATCCAATACTCTGAGTTTTAATCAATTTTTATACCCAAAGAGTGCTTTTATTTTATAGCATTCGTTACTTCTTGGCGTCCTTTCTCCAAATGCAGTTTTATGAAGCCATGTGTAAAGCCAGTGGTCACGTTGACATGCATTCCTGTCAGATAAGAGGATCTAAGGCTGCGGGGAAAGTTTTATGGTATGTTTGTGTTCTAAAAGTTTTCTATACGTGTATAGTTTTATCAGCTTTTATAAATACCTACTGCTGTACTGAAATGAACAAGTGGCAATGCCATTGGAGAGAAATTCAGAGCTCAAAAGTGCATGGCCAACCAGTATCAATTGTATTAAACTTTTTTATTACTGTCGTGTAGGAGAATGATGAGCCGAGGATCAAGCATGCATTGGAGCCAAGTACTTGAAGAGATGATAGGATCCACTGAAATCAAATCAGACTCGTTATTACGCTACTTTGCACCACTGAAAATTTGGTTGGAAAAGAAAGTCAGCACTCATAATCTTACAGTAGGATGGTAAAGCGTTGCTATTTTTGGTTTCTGTGCTAATTACGATTTTAAAAAATGTATTTTGTTGGATATGGACAAATTTTTAGACAACAAAAAATACGTACTGTACGAAATATTTTTTGTGTATTTTTATTATTGATTCAATACAGTTGTCAATCACAACTATAGAACATTGATTACAAATGTGCTAAAATCTATATCATTGATCAAGTTACAAGACTTAAGTTGCTATTTGTTTGGTACATAGTTAATTAGTTATAGTTAGTTGCTAGTACGCTGTTGCGTACTTCTAAACAACGTTATTAAGATTAGAAAATTATGCTCTCGTTAGTATAATGAACCTCGACAAATGTATGCAATTGATTAAATCTAGTAGTACGTACCATATTATTCTTTAAATTATTCTTTAAACTGACCGACGTAAAGAATCGTTCTCTTGTGTATACATCCTGCACACGAAGGAATTTGATGTTACAGAGTATTACGTCAGTAATTTCACTAAGTAATATTTATTAACCATGTATTATGTTTATGTTACACCGAGAGATCTTTAGAAAGCTGTCAGTTTAGTGTTAGGTGCATAATTTTAGTCAATGATTTTCATTTTCAACCGGCAAGGAATTTATGAGACACTATTCCAACTTGAACTTCCAGCAATTTAACCAGTTACTTTCTATCTCATTGCACTGCGATTGCTATCTCACTGATTAGCTACCAGGGAAAGCAAGCATTGTCGACATAATGACTCGTACAACTTTTGAATCAAGTAATCCAACAATTAAAAAAAAACAAAAGTTAAATCAAAAGCAAGAAAAAATTTGCGATCGGCGAGGATTTAATACACTGACAATACAATAGTTCAAATTTCACTCAATGGAATATCTAAAAATTATATAGTACACGAATATTGATGATTATTTTTAACATTGCGCATTAAGTGATATTAACTTCTAGTCATTCGTACGCTTCACCGATATACAACACTAATTCATACCCAGCGACGTTTAGTACCTTGCGAAGCTCCTTGTGCAGGACCTCCAAAACCCCCAGGCTTATTATTGGAGTGTAATGAAGACAATGAAGAAACACTTTTTAAGAAAGCTTTCCGACCGGATCCAGACGTGACTGGACTGCGACTTCTAGAAGTATGTTTCAAATTCCGACTAGAAAACCCTGAGTATATTAAACGAAAAAATCTGTTTACTCGAGACAACTACTGATTGAAATTATGTTATTTAAAAACATCAATCATGTGTTATAAAATTAATTATCAGCTCACCAGAAGCCTTCAAACCTGGCCGTTCAAAATTGAGCATAGTTGTTGATGACGGCAGTATTGACTTCTTATGCGAAGAATCGAACCCTGGTGGAGGCCCCACTGGTAAATTAAATGTCGCGTCTTGGGGCCGAGAGGTAAAGGTAACATCAAATGTAGTATCGACATCGCAATTTTTGTTTAATACTGCGAGGGTAGGATTTCTGAAATGCACATGGAGCATTAAACAGAAATTGTTTTATTTTTGTTTTATTTCAGGATTTAATGAGTATTGAAGTTTAAGTACCCCGAAAAAAATGGATTTTGATTTTCTTTTTGATTCAGATCTACAGAGGCTTCCAACGAATCCGCTTCCATGGCGGAGAAATCTGGAACAAACTGAGTTTTTGGCAGGAACAATGGAACAGGTTCAGCATCGCTACCATTCAAATTAGCAGTGGATAATATGGAAGAAGACACCGATCGATCTTCATAAAACGTTGCTTTTTCTAGTTGAACAGTTGTGTTCAGGTTTACATCTTTTGAACTATTACTGCTGTATATTTCTTCAGGATATTGAATTTTGTCTAAGTTGCCGTTAGGTTCAATCGAACTTAACACTTGCGGTTCCTCCAGATCAAATGTAGTATCTCCTTCAAAATTATTGGCAGAATCTACAAGAGGAACTTCCACCTTTGCATTTCTTCCATACGCCAAGCTGGTACTAAGAAACGAATAATCGATTGTTTCATAAAATGAACTTCAAAACTATTAAAGGTACTATTATTACTATTAATGGATGATTAAACAAAAAACGTACTCAGTATTATCGTTGGCAACAAGAAAATCTGAGAAAGTTGCGACTTTACTGCTGCCAGAAGGATACGCTTGCAGGAATACAGACGAGTCTTCGGAATCTGAGTAAGAAGCATTTTCATCAAAAGTTGTTCTTGAAAGTCCAGATTGGGGTGGGGGCGTTCCTTTCTTAAGACCTCGAAATGATGAGACGGCTATAAGAACAACACGGTTCAAGGCGTGCAAATATTTCACATTATCAGCTTGAAAACTCCTTACCGTCATTTGGTGTTGCTGCCGGGCTACTACGATTGACCCCTAAAAGTGTCCTCTCGTCCACACTTTCTTTTAGACTCGGCAAATCTGGATCATCTTCATAAAAATGTACGCGAGTTCCACAAATATTCGATACTAAATCCTGATGAACGAAAAAGTCGAATATTGAAACAGTTTGTTCATGAAAACTTGCTTACAAATCAATTTTAAAGATAGCTCACTTCGTATTCATCATCCATCTTCTTTGTGGTATGGTTGTAATGTTTATTTAGAGAAAATTGAGTGCTGAAAAACTCAACTGACTTCTCTATTAGAGTTTCATCTTTGATTAATTCTTCCATGAAGTATTCTGCTGTTTTCTTATAAAAATTCTTCAAACTTTCAGATTCCTGAAGTTGAGTCTGTTCAAAAAGTTAAGTTAAACTTGACTAAGTGATATTCAAGGTTTCATATTCATAGCGTTTCAAATAGTGATACCTTGATCTGCTGCAATTCATTGAACTCGGTAAGTTTTAAAGGCACACAACCATTTGAATCAGCAACTTTTTCCATGTAGGTCGATTCTTGTTCTTGCAATAATTGAAGACAATTTAGTGCTGTTCTCTTTTTCTCCTTCGCTTGCCATTGACGTGTCGTTAACAAGTCAAGCTGCTTGGATATTTTGTTTCCGTAATTATTCTAAAATGCAAGGTTAACATATCAAGATGCTGTCGCTTTCCATTTGGTCAATTTTGATTTCATAAATACAGTATTCAAATCAATTCTTACATTAAAGCCGGAATTTAACTTTTTGATTGCTTTCATACGCCTCCGCCTCATAGCTATTTGTGTCTCCAGCCTACTGACAACTCCGCTTGCGTGGACAAGAGTTCTTACAGCAGCTTCTTTCTTCTTAGACAGCTCTGCACATTTTTCAAGAATATTGGGTTCCAGTAAGGGGCAAATAGTCTGACATGGTCCATGATGGCTGGAAACATCAGAGAAATTGTCTGAACTGCCTTGTGGCTGGTACTGATCTCCAAGCAACTATTAGCAAAAATATGGAGGAGATATAATCATTCCGAATCAACGAACATTGCTTTCAAAAGTCGAGTCTGAGACTAACCGTTGTTTCAGTGGTAGCATCTACTTTTGTACTTCTGCATCGACAAATCCGCCGAGCTTCGGCCAATTCCTCTTGAAGCTGTTCTATTTTGTGGCTCATTTCCTCAACCACTTTAGTGTATTGAGTTAAACAAGCTGATACGGACATCGTGTTTTTCTTAACCTTTTGTTTAATTGAAACGAGATTTTCTTGCAAAACATACACTGACGAGCACATATGGATATACAAACATTAAATACATTACCTGACATTTGATGCGCTTGGCTCTGTCAGCATACCGCAACGTATTATATGAATCATCATACGATAAGCTTGATGGTGAAACATTTGCAATCATTACAGTTTTGCAGTTACCACCAAGTGAATCTTTTAAAATTCGAGTAAGTTTTGAATCTCGATAAGGAATATGCTTCTTGCCATCAGCTAACGCATTGATACAGTTGCCTACACATAAAATTTTAAGCATATAACACTACTCCAGTTAACCTGCATCATTCACTATACAATGAGCTTCTTACCAAGAGACAGCAGTGATTTATTTATACTTGCCCCTTCTCGAAATCTTTGTCCATGAAATCCAGTTGCAGCACCTTTCTAAAGTAGAAATGAGACCATTTGGTTTAAAAGTAGTTTAAAAGTATCTCGCATACGTATTGATTTCGTTACCTCGGACCCCGCAAGATCAACCATCACCAATTTGGCAGATTTATAATTATTCGTAAATTCAGTAAATCGACTGCGAAGATTTATATACACCTGGATTTAAAAGCAATTAAAATTAAACAAATTAAATTAATTAAATTAAAACAATTCGTAAGATTGCAGCGAGCTGCATTATACCTGAAACACTGCGTGGGAACGTGAGGACTCAGCATTGTGATCCGTTGGATGCTGACTTCTAACGCTATTTCCAAACGCAAGAAGGTTCAGCAATTCATTAGCATCTTTAGGTCTATGAGTAGTGAGATTCGACACCACAACTCCATTGTTATCTTCACGAATCATTAAGTCTCCAGATGCATGCAGCAAGTCTTTAACAGCTTCATTGTAAACCTTATAATTTATTCAAGTTAAAGTAAGTTAAAATTAATATCACGTATTGCACTCATGGACTGGACGCTTGTACATGAAATTTTATCGACTAACCTCCAAATAAGAGACAGCCACTTCTGTTTCGAATTCAGATTCCATATCACCCAATCTTCGATACAACTCCATAACAGTTTGAAATGTTAGTCCTGGATGGTTAGCATTACCCAGCATCGTGTGCGTCTTTCCAGCTCTAGTTATAAAACATTGATTACATTACCTTTTTGAAAGAGTGACCGCACAATAAGTGATATGCCTTAATTTACCCTGTTGCCCCATAAGCAAACACTGAACAATTAAATCCATTAAGTAGCGTGTCTAGCATGGGCTTAATAACATCATCAAAAATCTGTTGATTTGTAGAATTGGGCCCGTAAACATTGTCGAATGCCATTTTCAAGTTCTTGCTACGTGCTTTTTGATTGTCTACGAACAAAAGTTATTCCTATTTAAATAATTCATTATGATTTTTCACTCATCCATTTAAATGACTAATTTGAAAGTTAACTTACACGTAGTAGTTTGCTTCACTCCTTTAAAATAGAAATCCGATTCCCCATCAGGTGGATCAAACAGAACCATATGAGAGTCAATCGCGTGCACAATTACTCTAAAAATAGAAACCCACATGAACGTAATTGTTTTAATGCTGCTATCTACTAATTCTACTACAATGAGTTTATATCATTTACTTGGAATTGGCAGTCGTCTCTCGATCATTGGAAGGTCTAACTCTCACAACAACTTTGATATTTCCCCTCTGCGTCGCACTGTCTACGACAGCCACAGAAGATAATGTTTTCGTAGCCTTGTTCAAGGCTAAAGACGTTCCAACGCGTCCCTTTGGACGCTTCACAGCTGCAGGTCTCCATGCTCCAGGACCCTTCCGCGAAGGCGACATCTTTCCACGAATTCCTAACGACATACTAATTCAATTCTTCAGCTGTCAATTACAAATAAATCTCAAAATCCAGTCCAGCAATTACAGTTCACCCCCAATTCAAAACTCCGTTCATTACAGCAGCCTAATAAGGGACACTATTAAAGTTCCATCAACTCTATATATAATTGTATTATATTATACAGCTCAAACTCACATAATGCACAACGTAGACTCTTGCAATTTATCTACCAAACGAATTCTTGCAGAGTAAATATTTTACTAATTTTAAACAGTTCCAATCGACATGTTTTTACTAATTCTCTATTAGTCAATAACAATTAGTAATTGCTCTATTTTAATTTTTAATCACAAAAGCACAAGTGTCACAAGTATTATTAATTCGTCGGTGTTTTCGTCAATGATCACTTTGTTCCAGGGTTTCAAAGGAATACGATAAAGTGGCAGTTGGAAATAAACCCCAATTCAGATCAGAGAGAGTGACAAGTCTGGTCGTGTTATTGAAGAAGAGAGGCGGAGGGAGCGGTTTGGATTTTCATGAGAGAGAGAAAAGCGACCGTTGGAAAGGAGGCGTGTGGCGCGTGTAATTTGAATCCCGGCCGCGTCTTCCCATTCGCTCTCCCCTGCCCCAAATCCCGCCCCACTCTCTCCTTCCTCTGTGAGGGCCGTTCATAGTTCATACCCACAACACCACTAAAGCTATGCATGCCATAATAGTGTCTGACCATGTCTGACTTCCGACAACTCAGACTGTGATTCTTTCAGACTCTCCGGGGATTATTTCCATCAAATTTGCATACTACTGCACATTAATGATGATGACTATAATGACTATAATGACGATTTGAATACTGATCCTCGGTACATAATGCATAAATGAAGATGATAAAGAGATGGGGAGCACACTAATATGCTGGAGGTTTCATTCATTGCCTACATTGCTGCAGGATTATATTATCAATACCATTAATAGATAAACCTTCAAATAGACCTTCAAATGCTTTTACTAGCATTTGAAGCATTTAATGTCATTGATTGCATTGCGAATTGTATACATGAAAGCTTGGACATGATTAAATGCCAGGCGTAGAAATGAATGGGAGAGAGCCGGGAGACGACTCGAGTGGGAAAGAGCGACGATAATCAATGGTTTCTTGAGTGCGGAGGTGTGAACAGTCCAAGTGAGAGTGGAGGGAAGAGAAGGCGAGAGAGACAGCCCGCGCTTTACTTCAGTCACCGAGGATGCAGACACACTTGTGGATCTTCTTCTTCTGCTCGAGTCCTCGTCAGTGTTGCAGAGAGTGTGGGCGAACTCCCTCCGAATAATCCGATTCCAAGTCTTATTATTTGCTGTTCGGTGTGGTCGTTCCCGAGGGGATATATTCCGTGTTTATCAATTGGATAACGTAAGTTTTACAAATTATTGTTGTTGTTGGGGCTGTCTATTGTAGTTATTGTAAATAGACGAGTGGGGTTTGGGGTGGTAGCAGTTTCTTTATTAAATGTCACTGGGCTGGGCATTTAAATTATTTGTAGTGGTGACTTAGTTGGTTTGACTACACTGCACCCGCGAAGCTAGGTCACTAGTGGTGACTTATACAATTGTTTAACCTCTGTCTTTTATATTATATGATGACAGGG
>Ga0194135_10001832_pt1 | contig 12805 bp, 9 predicted proteins | sample LitLau_LLRF_2013_FD_134024 | JGI IMG/M metagenome (GOLD analysis project Ga0194135, IMG submission 134024) | Freshwater sediment microbial communities in response to fracking from North America - Little Laurel Run_MetaG_LLRF_2013 (version 2) | ecosystem: Environmental > Aquatic > Freshwater >... | reverse complement strand
TACGGTCGAGTGTAGCCACGTAGCATAACTTTTCTTTCACAATCCGACTGTATTCTTGTTCCGCCGGAGTTTTAAAATTATATCCACGATCGGATAACATTTCTCCCAAAGTATTTGTTAAGTTGAGTACCCGAAATGTTAAATTCAAACGTGGACTACCGTAGAGCACCGCCTTTCATATTTTAAATATTTTAGGATTCAAAAGCAAAAATCGAAATTGAGGAAATTTTACTTTGATAAATCGGAACAACGTGTGTACTCCCGTGTCCACATTCCACAACTAGCCCGGAAGTGCGTCCAGAATGATGCAGTGAAAGAACTGCGCCATTAGCAATAAATATATTTGGAAACCCAAACACCTCAAACATAATCTAAAAATGCAAGGGAATAATTATAATAATAATGTCTCATGTTTACAGTCAATATAATCCAAAATGTACTTGTGCCATTTTCTCCCGATTTAGTGCTGGATTCAACGGGGATTCAGTAAGGAGGATACGCGTTTCCTATGGAACTATCTTGAGTCCATCCCTGAATACTCGATTCCAAATCCTTTCCATGGCGTCCCAATCTGTTATAGTCCCCCTAACGATCGGAGGAGTTGAATCCAAGTTACCAATGACGCCTTCGGGGTCTATAGCGGGAAAAATTGAATGTGGCACATTTTCACCAGAAAATCCACACTTGATCCATCCGCTTCCGTTGTCTATTACTACAGCAGGTGCCGTATGAATTCCCATTCTTATTCGGCAAAATTATCCCGTAGCAACTGCACATACTTCTTTAAACCCTGGCAAAGATGCGCGTTCTACTCAAACAAATGAGTTCGGCAGTTTATTATCATCTGATATTATCATTACATATTAGCGGTTTCATAATTCCAAACCGCAAGAAGCCCCACCTCAGCCAACCACCTCTTATCGTAGTAATTAAGCGAAACTAATTAATGAAAACCATGAACTTAGAACGAAGTTCCAACTACACTCGAATTAGTTAAACATTATACACGCTGTTTTCTTTGTCTATTTAAATGAACGCAAAATTTGTGCTTGTGGACGGCGCTGAGCGGGAATGTCCTAATTGGAGACATTTGTAATATTATAAAATCCCCATCAATATCTTGGGATATATGATAACGAGTCTTTCAGATCCTAGCGTATACTGCCGATCAAATGAACAGACAGGCAAAGAAGGAAGATCATTAAAACTCAACCTTCCGATTCAAACAGGAATACAACATCAGAAAAACCCGTTTTCCTTGTTTTGTTGGTAGAGAGTTAAATATGGGATGAGTGTAACCCAGACTTCTTCATTTGATATTTTAACTGGGTGAAGTCAAACTTCATTTAACCTAAACATCGCAGAACTTAAGCATATTTTAATAATGGATCCAGCTGCTGTGCCAGAAATTCACGGGACGGCGGAAAGGAATGAAAGGTCACCACTTCTCTATCAAAATGTTCGGAGGAGAAATTGGTGTAAACGAAATTGGAAAGGCATAGTTGGAGGGTATGCGTTGTTAATAAACACTACACTACAATCATTGATACCAATAATATTTCTATAGATTCATTATTTTTATCCTGGTGATCCTCCTGGGCGTTTCCGTTTACCCCTTTCCGTAAGATTACAGAAGAAACTCAAACTTGCTGTGATGGTGTGATTTGACGATGAATAAGATGGCATTAGATCCACTGAGACATCTCCTGATCCAAGAGGTTTCATTTCAAACTTGCTATGATGGTGTGATTGAAGATGGATAAGATGACATTATTCATCCACCTGTTGATCCCAGAAGTTTCAATTAAATTGTGAGTTACAAAACCCAGACACTTCCCATATTTCATGCTGTCGGACTCTTAGATTTTATCAACCGGTGCAGAAGTAATTGATATTGACGAATTATCGGAGGAATAAGAATATCCAACGACATAACACAAGAACTGAAAAATAATGTACCATATCCTGGCTATGTGTTTACGGTGTGACGCGATTGACAATTATGTCTGTGTGCAGAAAAGTTTATAAAGACTCCGACGTTTTGGATTCGGAACTAAAGTCAGTGATTCCATTTTACTTACCACATCTGTGTATTTTAGATTTGCAAGGCCTTGATTATTTGAATCAATTTATTCTAATTTCAGACCGGGAGACCATACTTACGTGCGTGGATTAAACGGTCAAAGTGTCAAAAACATGTCAGACGCGGCTTTCTACTTTCACCATGGCGTATACCTCGGAGAAATCGGTGGAATTCAATCGGTGACGGGTTTTGGTAGAGAGAATCTTGTTCGCCCCGTCATATCACTACGCTGGAAATCTTTAGAGATCAAAATCATATCCTCTATAGGCGAACTTACCATCTTCGTATGAGAGCATCTTCTGAAAGTAGTAAAAATTGCTCATAAACGTTGTTCTTCAAATCTACTTTGTACTTCCTACAATTTGACAACAATGAATTGTAAACATTACGCAACGGATTTGGCCAGAACCCTGTCCACATCGGATCAAGTATGGCAAACACTGTTTGGTCTAATAAGTGGTATTATCACTGCGATTATTTGTCGGTTAACTGATTACTTGGCCTTTCTTATTGTTCTTGTAGCAATATGTGCATTCACTTCCTTTAGTTCCTTTTGTTTCCATTTTATGGTCTCTCATCCCTCCGAAACTTCTTCATGTCACAGTCACAATGGAAATCCGGAAGCAAATTCTCATTCTCAACCAAGCACCCAAAATGGAAACAAAACGTTTTTGAATCAGTTCTCAAACGGGATTTGTAGTGGACGCACAAAGTACAGTACTGTGAATACTAATATTACTTGAAAAACAAAGTACAAAATGTCAAAACTTGGATTAAGTCCGAAACTCCTAGGATGGTTGCCCCGTAATGTACACTTTAAACACAAGGATGATATATACAGATCACATTTAGTTGTTTGCTTCTTATTTTATGATAAACATTATATAGAGCAATATATTTACATTAATTGATAAGTACTGAACAAAAATACGTCTGATTTTAGCCTACTTGTTCGCAATAAAAATAAAATTAGTAAAATCCAGCGCCTCTCGTCCAAAAAATTCGACGAATTTACTCGTAACATTTTATCGTTTTGTTGAAAATGAATTTATAGTTCCAAGCGGCGGCGAGTCTACCATGATCCATGATTGAAGCCTCCTTTCCTGTAGTATTTTCGGAATTGCGAAAAGTTGATGATGGAATTAAATTTAAAACAGTGGGTTATCCCACTCTGTTCGAATCCTTCAGTTCTGTTTTGCTGCCATTTTCAATTTACGAATAAGCAAAGTTTTCCTGTAGAGTACATACAAGTAAATAAATTCCATTTGCCATTTCCTTACTTTTACCCGGATTGTCCTTTTGCTAATTCCTCTAGAAACCTTCTGACTGCAAAAAATTTCACGCTTGCTTTTGTTGCAGTGGTTCGCGGTAGTAAGTAGGAGACTTAGGACCAACTGAAAATAATTGCAAAGTAGCTGTAAAAGGGGGTGATGATGCGGTAGCATCACGATGTTTTCATTTTTATGAAATGCCTGCGTTGAGCCGGTAGGTCGAGGAATTTCCACTGAGGCGGTCCCGTGACGCACCCTGGCGCCAACAGGGAAGTAATAACACTCGAAGTACAAAGAAGAAAAAGGATGAAGCACAGCCCACACCGGCTGTGGGGTTGGGCATCAAAACGTCTACAATTTCCAACCAGTTTAGAGGCAACAGCCCACCAAGGCCGCCAACACTCCAATACTGTTAAAATATTAAAAACTATGCCCAGACAATTCTGTGAATTGTAATTTAATGATTTAAAACAGCCTGGAATAACTGTTCGTGCGATGATCGTAGTAGAGGAGTGTGAGTTATAATTTTTTTTTAAATAGGTTAATTCAGATTTATTTTAACTCAATGATTCAAATTGAGTCAAATTTGATTTCAAATGCCAATCAAAAGACAACCTCTGATCTCCCATCCGTATCCCAGTATAAACTAACAAAAAATAGATATAGTATATAGAGGGGGGATCAAACAAAATTATTCATACGAAGTTTAACTATTTAGGTGGAGACTTACATGTTTTTTTTTAAATTGAGAAGTTGTGAGTCCATTCAAAATCCACACATCTATTATTATAAATTGTAGCGTATTGTGATAAAATTAAGAAAAGTGTGTGACTACAATTCTGCACTAGGATGTGCCGTTTACTAATTTTTAAGAATTTATTTGCTGCAGATGCCCAACAAATGGCATTTTGGGTTAGGGCGGTTTTTTTAGTCCATCTCTATGAAAAGATTTTCAAAGGGTTAAATTGAGCAAAAAGTTGAGAATTAAATTGTAAGTCATTTACATACAATTAATTGGAGGAACAGATTCCTTCTTCAGTGGTCACCTCATATTGGATAAGACTACCATGGAGGGAGGAGACGGAGATGGAAAGAGACTTCCTACATTTAAAGTAATCATTTTTATTATATTAATTTACTCATTACGATTTTTCAAGTTTCAAGGTTTTGATTCTGAATTTTAATCTTATTTTTAGTGTCCACGGGATTTATCATTAGCTGGCAAAGCGAATCCCCTTCTACGCTCACGTAAAAACTTTGTACCCAACATTCCACCGAAGCGGGATCGGGACGGAACTAATTCAACCTCTCCTTCACCTTCAACTTCAAAAAGTCAACTTACGTCTGCTAAAACTGGCTCTCCTCGGGGACGAGGAGGTCGGGAAAGTCAAGGACGAGAACGGAAGAAACCAGACCTTGTCCAGGCTTCCTCCATATTCGCCGAAGGTGTTGGGGATAGTGACAAGGGAGGACGACGAAGTGGACGAGGTTCCCGATTTGGAGGTCGTGGAGCTGGAGATGACAGCGGGGGTGGTCGTGGTGGAGGGGCCAGAGGGAAAGGAACGGATAAGGTCCCAATTGGACCAAATGCCAATATGGAAAAGTTCTTTCGTGCCCGAGACGAACAGGCAGGGGATGCACTTAGCCGGGATCTCAGTTTTAATGAACTCCATGCCAAAGTTCATGAGCAGATTGGAGATGGGAGGTTTCTTGCGGATCTGGATAATGAGGACGAAAATGTGGATACGTCTCTGCATGGAGTGCAATTACCAATGTCAGAATGTAAGTGTACAGGTTTTATATGGCTTATAAAAGTAAAAGTGAATAAATTGTGTGTATTGGTTTCAAACTTTAATAATCCCATTCTGTTTATTCCCAGACTTGACTGCCGCTTTGGAGGAGATTAAGAGTAAACCAATTCACGTTCCTATTAAACCGGAAGACTTTGATCCAGAACTTAAAAAAGAAGAAGGAGAGCCATCAGTTGCCACTACAACAAGTAACCTCGACCCCTTGTCTTTTGCTCATGCCCTAATCACAGCTCCTCCAGAGGGAACAATCGTTTTCTTCCAAATGCCGGATCAGCTTCCAGTCCTTGATAGCACACCAGTATCGGACTCAGGAGTGGAGGTCAGGGAAGCCAAACTCTCAAGTAGCATTGGAGTTCTGCCGGAAGGGTATATTGGGAAAATGCAGATTTTCGCTTCTGGTGCCACTCGCCTCGTCCTTGGAGAAAATGCTTTTGATATCCTTCCAGCAAAGCCAGTTTCATTTCGACAGGTCAGTCTTAAATTCGCACCTTACACTTCCCACTTTCCTTACTTCCGCACATTCCTAAAATTACTTTTAATTCATCACTATTTTGCTTTTTGTCTCATCATTGAAGGAATTGGTGGCAATTGACTTGCAGGACAAGAAAATGACCGTCTTAGGACCAATCAAACACAAATTCCTGTGTACTCCGGATTTAGAACAACTTTTTCGACGGGCTCTTTAACCTCCGCTAATTTATTATCTCACATCCGTGGTCTTCAATTATTTAATTCAGAGTTTTCTCGTTTTGACAAACGTCCACGACGTGGACTTGATGTATGCGGATCCTTCTCTCTCCTAATAAAGTTTATTACACCAGAACTTTTTTACTTTGACTACAAGAGGCATGTACGAGGCAAAATGATGAATTACGATTCCACTCCATAAGAGTAATTTAATCTTTGAAGGAGGGATAATTGAGATACGGTTACGGATAATGTGATTCTAATGGTACGAGTGGATGATGATATAATGAAGATCCTGTTTGGGCGTTTTCTTTCAATAACCATTCAGTTTTGCCCAATTAATTATACTTTTAGATTCTGTTGTTGATTATAAATAATTTGATACTCAAATGCGATGGGATATGTCTCTCTTTTAATACAAACATGAATCATGTTTAATCCATTTACTTTCATTCAGTCAGCTTATAAATTACGAGGTTCCAGCAAAACCCAAAGGCTACACACGGAATCGGAACCATTATGACCATTATACAAATTACTATACAACAAAATGGGACAATTCTTTCAACTCGCGTCGCTCTTCCTTTCTCTTGCAACATGCGTCAAGTCCCAAGGTAAAATTCTTAGCCAAAATCACGGCATAAATGAAAAAAAAATTTGTTGGATTTCGTTTTTTTTTCAGTGATCCCATCCTTCGTTGCCCTGCCCAACATTTCCTACGGAAGTGATCCCCAGCATGTAATGGACGTCTACCTGCCGGGCGGACGAGATGCAAGTGTGACGAAAGTGATTGTATTGATTCACGGTGGGGGTTGGTTTTCAGGGAAGAAGGAAGACATGTTTGGCTACGCCGTCGGGTTCTTCCGCAGCACTTTCCCACGCTTTGCCATCGTCAACATGGGCTACCGCCTTACCTCGGAGGCGAGTCCAGCATATCCCAAGCAATTAGAAGATATTAGTCTGGTTCTCAAGTTCATCACAGAAAAGCAGACTGAATATAAAATCATGCCTAGATTTGGTCTCGTGGGAGTCAGTGCCGGTGGCCACCTGTCCATGCTTTACGGCTACGCCGTTGACAAGTCCGTCCAGGTCAATGCCATTTGTAACTTTGTCGGACCCACGGACTTGACGGATCCTGCCTATACCAAGATTTCCCGCCTGAGTGGCTTCTCTAAGAATCGTCGTCGGTAACCATACTTTAGAGAGTAACCCTGGGATTTATGCTGCCGCGAGTCCAGTCTACCACATTACACGTCTATCTCCCAAAACAATTTCCTTTTATGGCGGAGTCGACCATTTAATCCCAAATAGTCAAGGGACCACGCTGGAAGATTAAAGTGGATGCGGCTGGAGTTGTGAACAAGTACTACTTCCATCCAACCGAGGGACATGGACTCTCAACTTCAAATGCTACTATGGCACACGTTTTCAAAAAGTTAACTTGGTTCTTTAAAAGTTAAATGTAAAGAGTTTCTGCAATTTAATGTTGACAAGCATGAAATAAGAGAAGTAATAGCCAGTTTGATTTTTTTATCTTAATTTCTCGAGTTAAATTTCTGCAAAAAATAATTTAGAAGGAAGATGATGGGTTTTCACTAACGGTATTGTTCATGGGATCGACGCATAAAATCTTTTAAACTATTTTCCCCCAATTACGAATGCTTTATTATTTAACTTTGTACAAAACGCCAGTAGAAACGGAATAAAAAGTGGGAACACATCTTATAACAGACAATTCAAACCAAGGTCACTCGTAATCTTCACCTACCTGGATACAAGTCGTGTTGCAGGGTTTTCGCGGCTGCTGAGGGTAGACAAATCTATTAACCACTAACCTTATCCTTTCACCCTCAGTTCAAATTCTTTTTTTAAGAAGTTCATCAGGCGACTTCTAACTACACCTTGAGGTTCCATTCAAAGGTCAGTCACTCATATCAGCAAATCACCTCGACTTCTGCCCATTCTCTCACCTCTCTCTTTATACTGAAGTTAACTTTGCCTTCGACGGCTGGTGATTCTGAAAATGTCACTTCAAACCGTTGAAGAAGCAGTTACATGTGTCAAGTGTAAAGGTCTTCCTCTTTCCAACGTGTATTCCTGCGATGCAGGTCACGTACTATGCGAGGAATGCAATGGTTCTACATGTCCGAAGGAAGACTGCGGAAGCGAAGTCATCTTCCAAAATCAAGCGATCCAAAATGTAATAAATAGAGTATTCACCGACTACCCATGCTCATACTCCTATGGTTCCACCGTCTGTCTGAAAAAGGGGCCGCCAGTAGACATTCGACATCACCAGGCATCGTGTCTTTTGAGGTATGAATCGCATCGGCAGTCGACAGTGATATTCACTGATAATTTTATGACGTGTTTTGAATGCCATTTGTTTCTATGTCTAGGCCAGCCGCTTGTATACGCTGCCACGACATTCAACCACTCGACGGATACTATCAGCACATGCGGACCATGCATCCCGAAACTTTTGTTGAGGGCGGAGGGATCACAGACAACGCAGGGATCAGGTTCAACAAATTCTGCACCCTTCGTGGTAAAATCATCCTTTTGCTAAACTTTAAAATATGGAAGGTGTTTCAGTTTTTTATTGAATTCTAGGGGTCCCTCACTCCAAGAGTGTTACGTATTTTCGCTGGGAAGAAATGGAGTTCCTGTTAAGGATGACATGGCTTGCAGGGAATGATGTTATGGTCTGGGTCAACTTGATTGGCAATAACAGAGAAGCTGAGGACCCGCCCCGCTTCAGTATCACAAAATCTGTATCTAGCCCGGTAAGTTTTGAAAATCCGATCGGAAATCGTAATAATGGTCGGGTCCCCGCATTTCCATGCATGAGTTGAATGAGGCCGCGCCGCCTCCCATATCATATACTTTCTGTCATCTTAATTATGAAATTTACATTTAAACATGAGCATGTTTCATTATTGACGTTCCTCTAATTGATTAAAATAGGAGAAGGTCGAGGTCAACCTGGGAGAACTGGCTGCTAGCCGCATCTACTCATCGAAAGAAATTGTGGCTGATACGGGAAACTTCGTTGTGGTAAATTTGAGAGAGGCAGGAGGAATTCTCGATGACTATTGTAATCAGGCGTACTGCAGCCGTTTTCCGTTTCAAAACCGTTCGAAGGGCCCCTGCAGCGGGCGTCGACTCGATTTAGAAATAGTCATAAGACCCTTACGTTAAAGGCCGATACCGCTTCTCCATAAGCATTCTAAAATTATCCTCACGTTTAACTGGCTGTAAAAACCCTTTTCTGTTCATGTCAAATGTGTCTGTTTTGTCGTCTTTCTCTGCCCGTATATCCTTTTCCCATTGTTCTAAGTTCACACATTCAAATTTTGAGGGTTCTTACTTTAGTATCCACGCACCCTCCTTCCTGTCATGTTCTCTCCAAGTGTACCTTTAAGTTCATTTTGTAACTGTTTTTTCTAAATTAAGAATCAAATTAAGGAAGTGGAATCATGCCCACTTTTGCATGCTTGTATCCGGAGGTATGGGGTTAGGAGGAATTTCTTCTACGTAAATAAAAGTTCAGATCAATAGACATTGCATTGATCGTTTATTTTCAGATAATGGACGTTGTTTTTTCGTTTCTCACTCACGGAGAGATTCTCAACCCTTGTCGTTTTGTATCCGGGAGTTGGAACAGCTTTATACTCGGATTATTGAGGACGCAGGACAGAAGAAAGTCTGGACGGTGGTATTTAAATTACGTAGAATTTCCTGATGCTTACAGATGGAAAGGAATTGGGCCTAAATTCAAGGAGTTTCTGCACGTGATGTCCAACACACGTCCATTTCCATTTGTCAATTTCAAAATTTTCTTGAATCTGGGTGCGGAAGACGCGACGCTTGAGTTTGGAAACAACTTGGGAGCGAATATTGAGAAACTAGTAGTATATTTTATTGCTGGAAATCCGAATCTGTTTCCCATCAGAGGCCTTCTTGGCCTCCTTAAGTCGGCGACACACTTAGAGCACTTCCGATTCCGTTCTTACAGAAGGGTGTTAGAGGTCGACCAACTACAAGACCTCAAAAACTTTCCATATTTCCAGTATCTCCGAGTGTTGGATTTTAATTTGAATCCAGACGTTGTGCTGGTTGTGTTATATAAACGTGTTGTGGAGAATGCCCCGCGTCTCGGAGAAATACGCCTGGCTGTCGACGATGGAGTGCACATGCAGCGGATCAGGGAGAGTCTGGACCCAGTCTTTTCCAGCGTCCGAAATCAAATCAACCTCCACATCCGCTTCGTGTGTAGGTGGCTTATAACGGATAACTTTCGGTTCCTCCAATACCTCACCACCACCGTCCCAACCGGCCTCATGACACACGAGGGAAAGTTCAAGTCCATTTCCATAGATTTATGCTTATCATTTTGTAACGAGGTTTCGATCAGAGGGGTCTCACAGGTGCTCCCAATTATCCTGAATCACTGTCCGCTTATGCGACGTGTTCCATGGCTCAAGATTCGAAAAATAGATACTGAAGGATGTTTTTTGTGGAGAAAGGAAGAGCTCGGCGACTGGATCGAAGTGTCGATTCCTTTCCCCCACCTCACCTACTTCCACTTGCTTTCTTGGCACAACTATAAACCATTTTCAAATTCCCAATTTCCGGCCTTGCGGCATGTGGTCTTCTTTGACGTGGATGGAGCTCGAACTAGTAGCCCATTTAGTAACTGCGTCATCACCTCGGTGGAGGAGCTGGAATTGTATTACTTCCCATCCCGTGAATGGCCAGGCACGTGCCCCACCACGTATCCACACTACCGACCAGTGGAAAGTATATTGGTCGACTGGCATCGGATATTCCCGTGCCTCAACAAGTTAATCATAAATACTCCGCCATCTACATTCCCACATATATTCTCACATTTCGAGAACGTCCGACACCTTCACATATACAAAGAACCCAGGCATCCCAAATGTATCCACTACATCCATGCAGTCCAGGAACTTTTGCTCTACAAGAAACTGCTTACAGGGTTTGAGGATGCTGACGCCATCTTTCAAAAATATTACGCCGCTTCCTTATCTAAGAGTGAGGAGGAGGTTCTATGGGAAAACGTATTTTCCCAACAGAATTCAGAATCCTCTCTACGATCAATGAAAGGTGAGAAAATGTTCTTTTTCCTTTTTTTTAAATAATCTTATTCCACCGATTTTTGGGCTAATAGGAATAAATCTTGTACACCCTTAGCCCTTCAATCCTTGCAAATAGGATACATGGATAACGCCTCGGCTTTTCTCACTCTTATTCACCTGGCAAATTTTCGGATGCTCATCCTTCCAAAATGGACGACAGTTGGGAAGGTCAGGATATAAATCTTTCATTAATAGTATATTATTAAGAAAATAATTTGTTCTTCCAAAGCTTTAAGAGGGAAAGTTCTGAACAGTGACACGAAAATCCACAAAAGATTTTAAACCTCATGGAATGAATTGATTGAACAGATCTCAGACGCATTCTTGGATTATTGGGAGGAACGGAGAGGCTGGCGCCCGTTGATTCGGTATGAAGATCCACCGATTATTTACTTTCCAGAGCAACAAACGAAGGCCACAAAGGTTTACTTCTGAAACATTTTATGTTAAAGAAGAAATCGGAGGAGTGATTCTCTACGAGTATTTAGTTATTTTCAGGGTAGTTGTGGGCCATCTGAAATTAAAGAAGCTGGATTGTCAATTGAATTTAATTGTTCCTAGAATCGACGCAGTGAATTTTCTAAGCCGTTTTGGCCTAGTTAGAAATGTTTTATTTTGATCTTGGAGAAATGCCAGTACAAATGGAAAAAGTGGAAACGAAGCGCAGGATGAGGATGAGACTAAAAATAGAATTGCGAAGATCCGAGGAATCCGAGAATGAGAATTTTATCAGAACTTTGCCGTGTGAATATTCAGAGTAGTGAAAATGTTCTTTCGGTGTGGAAGTAGAGTGGGACGACGCAACGTTTAATTTCAAAAGTTTACGAATTTTCATTTCCTTAGTCATGATTAATAAATTAAAAGTGAACGTGTCCAGTTAAAAAGGGGGTTGAATAGTATACAAAATACAAAAGTCCAAAATGTACAATCGGGCTCGCCTTAACCTTCAACACCGCCGCGGCTCCGAGGATTCCGCTTTCTCCCACCAGTTCTCAGGGAGTGAGTTGTCACTCGATGAGGAACGGGAAGTCTTCCGCCGAGAAACGGAGAGGCAAGCAATTACCCAACTAGAGAAAGCGAAAGCCAAGCCCGTTGCTTTTGCAATACGGACGAACGTGAGTTACGACGGAAGTGTGGATGATGACTCACCGGTTCACGGCTCCGCAATTTCCTTTGGAGTCAAGGAATATTTACATATCAAGGAGAAATATGATAATAATTGGTGGATTGGGAGACTGGTGCAGGAGGAGGGAGAAGTCGGATTTATCCCGTCACCAATCAAACTGGAGAATTTACGAATGCTTCAAAATAGTGCCATTTCTCCCACTAGCCCCACATCCCCCAGTAAAGTCAATACGGAAATTGATCTGTACAGTGAGGCTGGGACTCCGTCAGATGATGCCGACTCCCTTACGAATCTCAAACTCGGAGCCGCCAAGGCATCAACCCCCAAGGAGAAACGAAAGTCACCGTTTTTCGTCAAGAAGACTGAGCATGCGCCTCCGTATGATGTCGTGCCCTCAATGCGCCCCGTCGTCCTCATCGGACCCTCCCTCAAGGGCTATGAAGTGACGGACATGATGCAAAAGGCCATCTTTGATTACTTGAAACATAGATTTGAGGGGAGGATCATCATTACTCGCGTCTCTACGGATATTTCCCTTGCCAAGAGGTCCCTTTTAAATAATCCGCCCAAACGAACTGTGGGGCTCATGATGGAGCGAACAAGTAATGCGCGGGGCTCCAATTTGGCCGAAGTCCAGGCCGAGATCGAGCGAATCTTTGAAC
>Ga0194135_10001831_pt1 | contig 12806 bp, 8 predicted proteins | sample LitLau_LLRF_2013_FD_134024 | JGI IMG/M metagenome (GOLD analysis project Ga0194135, IMG submission 134024) | Freshwater sediment microbial communities in response to fracking from North America - Little Laurel Run_MetaG_LLRF_2013 (version 2) | ecosystem: Environmental > Aquatic > Freshwater >... | reverse complement strand
GCAGCAGAGCAGAATTCTTCCTTCCCTCAGGTTTGATAACGTCGGTCTGGTCAGCGGAGAGCTTCCTTCCTTCAGCGTAAAGTTGATAAGAGTCCAAGTGGCTGGAGTGAAGAACAGCAGCAGGGCAGAAATCCAAGTAGGCTGGTTGAGCTGGTGGTGGTGAGTTGAGTTAGAGTTGTTTTCCTCCGAAGGGTCCAAGAAACACTGATGGTTTTGGACGAAAAACGGTGGCTTTTTATACTCCTCAGCTCCATTTACTTATACAGAAAACTGGTCACGTAGGCAAAATTACTAAAGAACACACGGGAAATGTATTTTTGTATTCTTCCTGCTGTAGAATACTGAAAACTAATACACACTTGTATAATAATTTAATGTAAAGTGCAGTTGCTTATATGTACTCATTATAAACGGTGTGAAGAATATGGATAAGTAATTGAAGTCAACGGCCATCGCAAATGAGAATTTTCAAAAGAAAGTAGACTAACAACCAGTATAGAAGAAGGAAAAGGATTAACTATTTTCAGGTACTTGAAGTCCGACTGCAGCGAGCAATGCAGAGAGCGGTAGTACGCAAATGAGAATTCTCGAATGAAAGTAGACTAACAACCAGTATAGAAGAAGGGAAAGGATAAACTATTTTCAGGTACTTGAAGTCCGACTGCAGCGAGCAATGCAGAGAGCGGTGTCGCTCACGATCGCTAGCTGGGGAGTTAATCCTTTCCCATTTAATCCCCTTTCGTTGCAGTGATACGCATACATGCATATTTCTCCCCTTTCACTGTTTCATAAAGGTACCTAAATTAACTTCATCATCCACAACTACCTAACATTTTGCGTGCATGCGTATATAGTCACGAGTAAAAGTTTCAATCTAAATGCTGTAAGCTATTGCTATATATTTTCTAGGTTAACATATTTTTTTATCGTTTTCCCTTTGTAGTTTTTCCCAAAAAATAAAAAGTTTTAATACCCAACGAGATTTATGTATGTGTATTTCACTGCGTATACAGGTAAGCATAGAAGAACGATGACATTTAAATAAAAAAAATGATCAATGTAGGCAGTAATACATTTTTTCATTTCAATAAATTCCTTACACTGTCAATCATTATGATGTTCGGGATAAGTAAGAGTGCCTTTGTTGTGTAGTAATCTTCCTATGCTGTAGTGTAAAAATATTACGCTATCTCTGGTTCACATGCTCCTAGAGGAAGAACCTAATAATAAAAATTAACTTGAAACCCAATATATGAACCTGCAGTTATGAAACTTGTGCGATAACTTTTTTTTCACAAATGAAGTATACCTGACATATTTGTTGGGTTTCTTAATGCTAGCAATCTGCTTAAATAATTTCAATGAAGTTGTTGTCAATAACTTGACAGATATTTTAGAGTAAAACTGCAATCGAGTATTTATAAATGCTAATTGAGTATGCTAATAGCATGATTCTTTCCATATATCTCTAGCGTGCTCGCAGATTATATTTATTCTTCTTCGCTTGCGCAAGCACATCATATAATGTCATTCATGCTGGATTCATACTCGACTCGTTCATATAGCTGACTTTAGTACACAATTTAACCTTTGATGATGATGTCGGTCGGATTATTATCAATTTTCATAATCGTAATACTACTGATGAGCAATTAAATTTATGCTACCAGCTACGTTAGTGCTAATAAATTCTATCCGCATAGAGAATGATTTGTTGTAAATCCTTATTTACGATACATTGTTCTATACCAGGAGCGGCAGACCAGCATGATTTTATGATCAAGTTGAAAATGTATATTGCTTGGTCCATTTCATTCGCATTGATTATGCCAACGTTTTTCTGAAAGATATAGTTGTGATTGTACAGATAAATATTTAAATAAATCAGGAATCAAGTTGCAATGAAGTCAGTTTACATGATTTTTCGGATTTTATTACACCTTGGCCATCTCTATAAACTAGTATGAAACTGGGAGTATAAATTAAATTATAACTATTATTATTATAATCAATAATACAGTTGTTTAAAGTTAAAGTGGTGATGATTTTATTAAGGTTTCCTTACAAAACACTAGAGAAGAAGATAATTCAAAGAATTTGGAAGGAAGAGTGCAAACCTTGTTAAGAAGACCTCTTTCAATAGATATTTCAAACATAAATGACGAACCAGACAAAAGTAAGGAATCAACGCTCATGATATGATCCTAAATGGGCCTGCTTTCATTCCCCATGTTAACACAACTTTCTTTTAACAGTCCGTTGTGGGAGTACCTTTTCAATTTCGCATAAAGGATACCTCATATTTCAGCTCAATTCAAAGAAACCGTGTCATTACATATTTCTTGTAGGCCACGTTCTAAAAAATACAGTTTATATAAAATTCAAGTATGCAAACGCTTAGCAAATGGTTTCTACACTTTTCCTTTTTTTCAAGGGATCAAAAACATAACAGTGCACTGCCACCATTTACTGCGATGGAAAAATTACGCTGGCGAAAGCAACCAAAGGAATGTGTACTCAAGAAGTTTTTGGAATCACGGATGGCACTGAAGGCTTTATGTCAGGGTGTGGAACATTCCACTTTGGCAATACTCCTCCAATTCCGCGTAGCAAAGGGAAGGACTTGTATCCTATGTACTACAACGGTTCTTCCAAAACTTCCAAATGCATTGTGTTCTGCTTGGAAGATTGGAAAGATCAAGGCAGTCTTAAACCAGGTATTTTATTTTATGGAGATTTTTAACAATCCTTCTGAATAAAAATGGATTTTTGTATGCAAAAAATTTCTCTATGAAAGCGAAACCTGTGTCAGCGAACAAGAACTTTAAAGGTTTGGAAATGGATAAGACATGTGGTAGGTATACTATTTTTTATCTTATCCGTTGCTTTTACAATACATTTTAACACATTTACGTAAGTTCTGTCTTGCTCGATTAGCCTGCGGCAAGACAAATGACCTGGCTGGAAGAGTTGTAGGAGGAACGGAAGCAATTAAATTCGAATTTCCTTGTAAGTGACTGACCAAACATTATGGCGAATGGCGAGTGCTATCCTTCAAAAAATCATTAACTTAATCTTTTTGTGGTTCATTAGGGATGACAGGAATTATAATGAAAGGAAAAGGATTTGAACGCATTCCATTTTGCGGTGCGTTCCCAATATTAAAAATATGCTTCTTGCTTTTAGCAGTAAAAACAAAACTAGTTCTTTCTAATCATCAATCAGAGTTTTCTAATGAAAAAATGCTTTTACAAACAGGTGGGGCACTTGTGAATAACCTCTATGTTGTCACTGCCGTAAGAAATTAACACAACGCAAATATTTTCTTTCGTACGACAATGTAGAAGTAAGATAATATTTAATTTAAGGCCCACTGCTTTGTTGAGACGGGATATCAAGCTGAGCAAATTGAAGTTGTGCTACATGCTCATGTTATGGATAAAGGAAAGTACAGTGATGGAGCCGTTATTCAAGAGTATGTACTTTTTAAATCATCATGAAAAAACTAACCATTTACACTCCTGCAAACTCAATCGGAAATTAGTAAGCTTATCTGCATGCTTGGTGCATTTAGTGTTGATGCTAAGGATATTCCTGGTTGGAATCTTCCTGACGAAACGGACAAGAGTGAAAACTCACTTAGAATCGACGTTGAGTACATTATAGTTCACCCGTTATTCGATCGAAAGTAAAATACACTTGCATTTATATTCCACTAACCCTCCTTCCCTTTCAAAAAATAATATAATGTTTACTGTCAAAATGTATTGTAATGTAATGTGGTATTCAACATTCTCAGTTACGACTACGACGTAGCAATAATCAAACTGAAAAGAAAGGTGGACTTCAAAACTCCAGGAGTGTCCCCAATATGTTTGCCAGCTATCGAGGAAAACTTTGAATTTGTGAATAACGAAAATTTGATAGTTTCGGGTTTGGGGTTTCCTTACGAGGATGCAATCACAGGGGCAAGAACGCTGCAAAAGTTGGATGTGCCATATATCAATCTAACTGAGTGTTTAAAATATACCAGAGGGGCATATCGTCACTTGTGTGGAGGGTACTTGGAAGGAGGAAAGGATGCTTGTGCAGTATAAATTCATTCATATTCACAAACACAAACTGTCATTTTGGCAATTCAAGAAATATACTTAAAGAAATATAATGCATTGTTTTAATTTTTACACAGGGAGACTCTGGTTTGTTTTCATATCCCAAAATTTTAACTTCCCAATGCTTATAGCATATTAAAAAGGTTTATTTGTATATAATGATTCAAGGTGGTCCTTTAATAAAACCTTTAAGTCCTGGAGGAAGTCAGTACTTTCTAGCTGGTGTTGTCAGTGCTGGAAAAGGTTGTGCAAGAAAAGGTACGTTAATTTTGGTCCTATTATGATGGCCTTACATAAATGGTCATTAGCACTTTTATTTCAAAATGCTTATAATCATATAGCTATATAGTATTGCTGGTAGTTATTACATATGATGCAGTTGATTTTTTCCTTTTGTCTTCTTAGAAAACCTAGGCCTTTATACAAACATTCAAGGTGTGCAGATTTTATTTGAGCGAATATTTGGTGTTCCTTATGCTCATGATGTTTCATTTTTTGTCATTTCCTTTCAGAGCTTACACAGTGGATTTATTACAACATTGGGGAATCTGTATGGTGTGAAAGATAGTTTTCGTGTTGCGTTGAATAAAAAATCATTTACATACTTTTTGCACTGCAAAAAGTGCTCAACCAGAAATCTCATAGTTTTGCCATAACGGGGAAACGTGAGATCGCGAGTTATGGCCATGCTAATTTTTCGTCCTTTGCTTTGTTACATAATCTGCTCTAACAGGTTGGAATTTATGATAACATTTAATCGAAAAGCAATCAAGGGGAGCATTAAAACTAGTAATTGTTTTCATATTAATATTATGTTGCTTCCCTGTGGCATGTCAGTCAGAGCATGAAAAGTAATGTAACTTCATGGACATATACTAGGCGAAGGATATTTCATGCTTTTGAGAAATTGGCATTCTACATGTAGCATAAAGCAAACCCCAAATCCCCTTCCTCTTGTGATCATGATGATGATGCTATGAGCTTTTCATACAGAATGCAGAATAGAGTGCATGAATAAAGCAAAAGCAGTGAAGTGAGATGAAAACTCTAAGAAACAAATGCAATACATTTCCTCTATAAGCCATAAGCATGTATATAGCCATTTGTCTAGTGAAAATCCAGCAAGCAAAACTGAATACGCTATACGCATGCACACAAAACTGGGTTAGTAGTAGAGTGCTAAACCATAACCTGGACTATGGTACAAATATTGTACATGGGAAAGGATATAACCACCTGTGAAGAGCAAACCAATTCTCATTCTGTGCATTTTCTGAGCACTTGAAGTGTGTGTTGACGAGTTGACGTGCCGGTCTTTGGTGTAAAAGCTTTGATTTAAATACTCTTCAATTATGAAAAATTTTCATAATCCGAATAATATTTCACAGTTTGATGTTGGTTCTTTCCTATGCATCTCAGAGTTCAATAAACATAACATTATTCCTACAAAAATGTAACAATCTGAGACTGATCAAACCCTTCCTTAAGTAAGATTGCAAGTAAAGTTTGTTCATTAATAAATCTCTTATGACACATCTTGTATGAAATACTTACGATGATGCTTATTTTCTTGGCAGAAAAGGTGGAAACCCAGTGAATAGATCTGACCATGATCTGACCTATGGAATAAATATAGATGCTATTTTTCAACGAAATCCCTTTGAGTGAAAGTCGACGGAAACTTTGACTCTTTGAATAACGCAATAATATAAATAAATCAGGATAGTATTTTTGAGGTGCCTATTTAAACTGAATTTATTCCAAAATTTCAAAGTGGTCAAGAACTCATCATCCAACTATTGTATTTTTTTAATTAAACAGATCTCACAACAATGAATCCAAATACGGACGATGAGTGTTATTACACGCTTGAGAATGTGCTTCTCAGCTCTTGTCAACATCTTCGAACCGTATTTCAAGCAAGGTGGAAAAAAGAAACTGGTAAGGATTGGGGGTCAACAGAGTTAAGTGGGAGGCAAGTCATTGAAGGTCTTGGTGAACGCATTTATGAATCAGTACCAACCGAGCAAAAAGCAGTGATTGTCACGGGATCTCTGGGGGAATGGGATTTGGCAACTTTATCACTCGTCCTTCAGCATTTCGGGAAGAAGAAGAACTTGTTTAAAAATGAGAATGAAGCCGTCAAATCCTTAGCACGATTGAAAAGCGAGTTGGACCGAAACAACCCGAAAAAGAAGCTGAGTCGGGAGAAGTACAACCAAAAATTGGGGTTGTTTAAAACAAGTTTACAAACCCTCAAAATAAAGCAAACAGTTATAAAAACCCTAATCGAAAGGGCTGGAATAACCTCCTCAGCTACTGCACTGGAACTCGCTACAAAATTGTATGAGGAGGCTGAAGCTCATTTAGAAAAGGAGGAATTTGACAATGCAGCCGAGTTATATACCAAATCCCTTGCCATTCCCAGTTTGCTTCCAGTTCACCTAGCGAACGCGTTCAAGAAGCGGTCAGAGTGCTACTATCAAAGTCTTGTCCAACAGCAAAAGGAAAAGGGAGAAGATGTACCTTCAGATTGCGACCACCTATATGACAAAGCAATAGGTGACGCTACAAAAGCCTTGGAACTTCATGAACACAGTTGGAACGCGTACCGCATTCTTGCCCTCTGCTACACAATGAGAAATGATTTGAAGCAAGCAATCTACCATTATGAGCGAGCCCTTGAATTTTCTCCAGCCAAGCACCTGCTCAAAAGGGATTTGGAAACTTGCAAAGCTCTTGTCGCCGGAGTAGCACGGCTCACAAATTATGCCCCAACGACAACGGTCCCAGAGGAAATTGCTGTTGCAGAAGAAATTATTCTTGATGCCCCAGGGCAAGAGGAGGTGGGTCAAGGTCACGAGTACAAAACTGGAACTGCTACTGTCCCCCAAAACCACGTTGCAGCAGCGAGCTGCTATGCGAAAGGTGCCGAGCTTGGCAATAATCCAGAAGGAATTTACCAACTGGCCCTTTGTTATCAAGAGGGAACTGGAGTGGAGAAGGACCTAATTAGGACCCACCAATTGTATCTTCAGGCAGCTGAAATGCCTTCAAACACTCCAGGCCGGATGACAAAATTGAAAAAAAACTTTGGTGTTTGTAGTGCACAACATACTTTAGGTTGGATGCATGAATCAGGGACGTTTTTAGAACAGAATTATTCCAAAGCAGCGGAATGGTATGAAAAGGCAGCATCAAATGGCTCGGGACTGTCAGCAAACAACCTGGGCATTTTTTACAATGATGGAAAGGGTCTTCCACGAGATGAAAAGAAGGCAGCAGAAATGCTGAACAAAGCCGTAGAGCTGGGTGCTGCAAACGCCACCTCAGCCCTAATGTTTTATTATATTCAACAAATGGAGGAGGAGAAAGCACGGGAGATGCTAAAAAAGGCAAGGAAATGGGGTTTCCCCCATTAGTGTCCACTACTGAAAAAGACTTTCAAACTTTTTTGAAAATATGTTGCCCCTACGATCGCATTGATTATGAAAGGGATGTCTTTTCTTTGAAAAGGAACACAAGTTGGATACTTCCAGACTAACCTTTTTGAAACGCCTAGAGCGTAAACTCAACTTCCCATCCACATCTCCGTCTTCCAATTACCCTCCAGAAGTAGTGCCAACTGACGCAGAGCGAGTAACCGGAACCATGCGCGATTTTCGTCGTCTCGCCGAACTGTTATCTGAGCAGAAAGCTTTGTCTACCGAGGAAATGAGTGAGATCGTTGACATCATGTATAGAGGTGCACTTCATGACTATGATGCCTTCACCCTTCCTGCTGCTGTTTCCAAAAAATTCAAATCCCTCCTTCAAAACCTTTTCAGCGCAAAATGCGGAAAGAAGAGCAGGCCAAATGAAACGGAAATGAAAATTCGGTATCCCTCATCTCTACCGGGACTAATACCGTAGCTGATGCTTTACCTAAAAATGGCAAAGAAAGGGCTGGACATGTACCCAGACAACCCTTACTACCACTACTATGTTTCCAACCTGTATATCCCCATGCGGGACAATGTCACAGGGCTCCATTATGCTGAGCAAGGTTTGGAAAGGTTTCCACATCATGCGGGTCTTCTTCACATGAGAGCCAATCATCTTTATCACCTCATAGGCGAGTCAGATGAAGATACAAAGAAATATATTGATGCAAATCCCTTCCTTATGATCATTGGAAAGTGCCCAAGATTTATTATTTGATGGCTCAACGCTATATTAGAGATGGGGTTATGAAAAGTGATCCCCAAAAATGCAAGTGTGGGAGGAGACTAACGAGATACTACCACTGGCTTGGGAGTGCTGCTGAGGGAAATGTTCATCCGTATTTTCAAAAAAATCAAGAGGATGTGGCTCCAATTAAACAAATGATTGAAGCATTTCTTGCAAGGTTTGATGCGGAAGAAGCAGAAGCTTTGGTTGCTTCTTTACAAATATTTGAATAGTGATATTCAATTAGTATGAATTAGAATGTTCCGTTTTATAATATTTTGTTACGCTGTTTGACTTCTTTTGAATTTTGTTTATGTTATTGTAGTCAATGAGTTTGAGTGAAAATTAAAAGCGCACTGAAACTAAACTACGCGATTTGTGAAATTAATAATTAATTAGCATAGTTATTAAACACCTTGTGTGAACACCTTGAATCTACACTGCATCAATCTGCATTGAAAAATGGTTATTACGGTGGAGCATCTTTATTTATGGTAATTTTCAAGTCACTTTATTCAGTCGACAATTTTTAATAATATGTAGTCTAAATATTTTTTATTTCAAATTCTTCCTTAAAGCTTTCCCAAGTCCTGCATCACGGTTTATGCCAACTTGTCAACATCCTCAACATAATAAACCTCCGGTACACTGCTTCCACTGGGGTCCTTTAAAAACTTTCCTAAATCAATAACTTTCTTTCCCTTCTTCCTCCACGGCCAACGTTCATTCACCTTCCTTACTTTTAAAGTTACTTGCTTGTCCTTAACTTTCTGTTTCTCGTTTATTTTGCATAGATCAAAACAACTCTGTTGAGCTGCTGTGCTATACTGTCATAAAAATTCTTCTTGATGCAAATGCGGGGTTTCCGTGTTAATGTCGCGTTCTTTGGTTTTACATGTCAACTGGCGCCGGGGGTGTCACGATTTTTTTAATGAAAAAGCTTTCTTGCCAGGGATGGGTAATCAGTTGATTAGTTAATCTAATCTGCTAATCAGATTATTGATTATTTTAATCTCTAATCAATAATCTACGAATATGAAAATAAAGCAACTAATCAATAATCAACTAATCTAAGAAAGAAGAAAAAATTAACTAATCTCTGATGACTAATCTGAAGAATTTTTGAAAAACTAATCTGATTGAATTAATCTAAAATGTTGATTAGTTTTGCAATTTTTAAGCCTGAAAACCCTTATTTCGAAGCGACATGAGAGTCATTTTAATAGCAAATAATATTAATTTTTTAATGGTAATTGTGTAACTATTACGTATCCATTGCCTGAGAACCCTTAGCGCACACCTTTTTTATAAGACAACTATTATACTGCTACACTTGATTTATATTTTCATTTTGAAACCCTAATTAGCAGTGTATTATGCAATGAAATCTTGAAAGGTTTTATTCCTATATGAAATTATGTTTTGTCAGAGCAGTGTTGTTTTATTGCAAGTATGCATGATCTAGTTCGTAGGAAGTCTCTGGCTTAAAAACTAATTACAAGGTCATAGGTAGGTTGAAAGATGACGGACAGAGCATAGGTTTTCCTTTTTAAACTTAAACCCTGGATAGAGTACAATTGATTTTGAATGATGCATTTATCAAAACTATTCAAAGGAGACCAAATCAAGAAAACTAATCAACTATTAGATTAATTAATCTGATTATCTAATCACTAATCTTTAATCTGAGAGTTTGACTTAATCAACTAATCAATAATCAGATTAGCTCGACTGAATAAATCTAATCTCTAATCCCTAATCTGAACACCAATTTTCTTAGATTACCCATCCCTGCGTACGTCTTTGCTAAGCTTTCTTTATTCACATTTTTCTCTATAGAATCTTAAAAGTAGCGTTGGAGTTTGAGCACCATCCACGGGGTTCAGTTGACTGGACGAATGCATGCAAGTGTTCTTGTCCCAACTGCCATATCTCTCTGCAAGTAACTGCCTTATAGTTCCAAAGTAGTATCTTTATTGATGTACCGTAGCAATAACAATTTGTCAGTGATCTTCCCTATTCTTAGGAGTTTGAAGGAGCAAGAGCAGAGCAAAAGCATACCAATAACGATAGGGGTATTGCCATTTTTCCCATGGCTTTGACTTGGTTTTGCTTTAAAAGCCGACAAAATGGGTGTGTGTTATTCAGGCAATGAAGTAAAAGAAAAGAACACAAAAACTCAAAATATCGCATAAGGCTGTTGGAAATAATGCCGTTGCAAAATATGATGACATATTGGTTTGTCGATCGCTTCATGCCGTGAAGATAGGAAAGAAAGACAGGTTTTCGTTTCTTTTCGTGTTGTCTAATCGCTAAGACTTGAGAAGGAGCAGATTTGAGTGAGATTCTTTGAATCCGTTTTCACTTGACCACCCGTGAGCTGAGCTGATCCTGTTGTGTCCATGTGGCCATGCACACCACCACCACTATTCACGTTGGTACAAAAAAGACACTCTGTGAAAACTCTCTCTAGAAAAAGGGAAAGCATGGGAGCGGAAGGGAAAGAAGAAAAATTCAAGAGGAAATCGATGTAGGCATAAGGGAATCGATCTGTGTCCTTCTCAAAAAGTTCCTGGTTTCATTGCATAAAACGTGCTTGCACACATTACATGAGCAGATGATAAGGACCACGACAACCACCACCACCACCAGCAGCAGTGAAAGCTAACATGGCATGGTAGTTTTTTAAGAAAAATAAAGAATAGCTTCAAGAACGTCACTTTCTTTCCTTCAATACTAATACGATTTCCAAAAAGGGTTGTTTTCAACAACTCCAGGAGTTGAGCCTTGTTGGAAATAGTGAAGCCTGTCCGTTCACCATTCACATCCAGTTTTTTCTTGGAGCTCAAGGAAAACTGCAGCGAAACCTGGTTGATTGACACTCTCAACTTTATATTATTCCTTGTGGAGCATAGCGTGAAAGAAGGAGATAACTCTTGCAACTTCAACTTTCTTGGTGCTCCTCCACATTATTGTTCATTTCTACAGTCACTGAGGCAGATACAGAAGAGACTTTAGTAACTTGAATAAAATAACACGACTACGCGTGCTCGTTTAACCACTGCAATTGTTGGACAATACAAGCCAAAGTAATCTATCGACATGAATTAACAACAGAACTGGAATTGTCAAAATGACGGCGTAATACTTATACAAAAGTAAAAGTTTTTTGTTGCAATATGCCAATAAGCATATATGCATAATGTACATGTGTTTTGCAATATGTTATGTTATAAATACTTTTTTTTGTATTTCATGTAACTTTGCTTCAATCTCGTAAAATACCACACGACTCAAATAGATCATCATAATATGTACACTACTAGGAATCAAAAAAGCAAATCAATAAGATAATGATGAGCTAGAGGAACCGTTGGAAAAAGCTGTTGAGATGAAAAAGAAAGGAAAAACAGTGAGAGTCTACTTAATGTAATCTGTTGGGTTAATTCATTTTCTTTCTTTGACCAAGCATAATGCTCAAGTTTCATCAATGAGATGAGATGAGTTCTTTTTTCTTGGTTGTTTCTCTTTGTAACCTTTCTTTTTTTTCACTCGTGTGTTAGTTATGTTATGTCGAAAACCAAGTGCTATTGTAGATTGTACATGCATGCAATGCTACGGTCCATTCCCTAATTGTACTCTTTTCTCTTGTTTGACCGTGGCCATCAATTGATTAATGTTTTTACGTCGATGTGCCTGGCTTGTGATTTTCTTTTTTGTTCCACTCATTCTCCTCCTTCCTTCCTTTGGTAGTGGTTTGGTGGAGGCTCTATCCTTCTCCATTTGCTTGGGTTTGTTGCTTCTTCCGTCCACAGTCCATCCTTGTCTAATGTGCTTTGGAGAGGAGATAAATCAAAGGAGGAATTACGCAGGAGTATAGCTCAGCTCAAAGATGAGGAACGGAAAGGAATAAAAGAGTTGGGCTTTAATGTGAGTTTGGTTTGAGATGCAATATTCTTGATTGACTTGAGAAAAAAGATAAGAGGATATGATGACACGTGTTTTATTTCAGGGACTTTGTTTTGTATATGCGCAGATTTTTTTTGCGAAAAGAGGTTTACTTAATATCCTCTTATTCCCAACCCAACTAAAAGTTGAATGAGACATTGTGGCTACGAATGAAAGGCATCTTACGTCATACTGTCTAGTAGAAACAAGTTGAAAGAAGTTTGAGAAAATTAAAGTCTCTGATAGTGAGTTCCAAAATGACATGAGATTTAAACCCCGTTTTAAATTAAAATTTGCAGGCCGTGAAACATCAGACAACCTTGGGTGGGGATAAAGTGATTGTAACTTTGCAATCTTTCAAGAGATATTTATTGATTATATTTCCAGGAAAGGATTTGAATGAATGGGAACTGCAAAATTCTTCCGAAATCTGGTTCACGCCAGTTGACTGAACTTATCAGTAAGCTTGTTAAATACAAGTTGGATGCCTTTAGCAAGTTTCTCGATATTTAAATATTTTTCCTGTAATGCAGGTAT
>Ga0194135_10001830_pt1 | contig 12807 bp, 12 predicted proteins | sample LitLau_LLRF_2013_FD_134024 | JGI IMG/M metagenome (GOLD analysis project Ga0194135, IMG submission 134024) | Freshwater sediment microbial communities in response to fracking from North America - Little Laurel Run_MetaG_LLRF_2013 (version 2) | ecosystem: Environmental > Aquatic > Freshwater >... | reverse complement strand
TCCAACTCCTCCACCTCTTCCTCCTCTTCCACCTCTTCCACCTCCTCCTCCTCTTCCACCTCCTCCTCCTCTTCCACCTCCTCCTCCTCCTCTTCCACCTCCTAGAGAGAGCTCTCAGAGAGATGCTTTAAATCACAAAGTAGGTCGGAGCTGAAAGTCAAGACTCACACAACCCAGGAAAGATTCCCAAGAGGGTGTATACAAGTTGCAATGTTTTATGTTCCAATATTAAACCTTGCTCTATATGTTCTTAAGATTTTACAGGAAACCAAATCAGGGAGGTTTATAGGACTATTTACTTCCTAACATGCTATTATGCTTGGAATAGTCATATTGTATGAAAAATGCATCAATAAAAACATATAAATGATCGTGTGACTTGTCGCAAAAAACTTTGCATGGTTTAAAAAACATACACGTTTTATCAGGCTTGTAATTTGTGGAATTTTAAAAAGAATGTCACAAACAACAAAGTTACGTTTGGGAAAACCGCGGTGATAGTTTTGGATTAATTGCTTTCTTTAAAACCGCTTGTACGTAATTAGTTCATTTAGTCAGAATACTTTCAATCCTGTTCTCTGCAGAAAGGAATTTCGGAAGCAGTATGATATACATGTGTACAGAGACAAGGTAAAATTAATGAAAAAGAAGAATTAATGGATTCTGTAGCAATTTACATCACGATTTTACTTGTCCTCCTCATTTATTACTGTAGTCTGAAGGTGCTTGGAAAAGTTTCTTAATAATACACTCTTCTTTATGCCACTTTTCTCTTGACTCTAAATGTAAAGATTTAACGATAACTGAGTGCTATATATATTGTATAGGGATGAACTTCGTGTATATATACTGATTGAAGCTAATACACAGCTTACGACTTTTCCACTCCAGACTTTGAGTGTTAATCGAAATATGACATGTCAAAGACAGGTTTTGTCTTCCTCCGTGAGCGTGAATGGCAGTTGGGATGTTGAGAATGAAAAGAAAAGTATACGCATTCCACACTTTCCTGAGAACTGAGCACCTGTAGCACCACTACACCCTGAATTGTGCCATTGTCCTCGTACTTTCTACTTTTGACCTTAATGTACTTTTTTAAGATAATTGGGAGAATATTTCTCCAACAAAAATGTTCTGTTCTGATTGAAAACCTAAATTAATCAAAAGCTAGTTTTATGTTGTCATTTGTTTTGACTTCTCGAATCAGTCACTCAACAGTCTCTAGTGCTGTGTAGTCCTATCATGAAATATTTATACAAGGTTGTGTTTGATGATACGATGAATTACAAATCATACTCAAACAAATCTACAAAGAGCTTTGTGAAATTGAGATGATGAAGGTATAGAAGTACACACATTTAACGTGTATTCATGCATTTAAAGATGACTGTGAGTCTATACGAACTTATTTCGATTCTATTCATTTCTGCCTTTATGTAATCAAACCATAGACAATCATGAATAGAACTACTTCCGTGAATGATTATTACTTCTTGAATGTCAATAGAAAAATAAGTGACTTTTAGAGAGATTTCCCTCTTAAAGAAACTACTGGGGTTTCAAAAGAAATATCTCTGCTAGTGAAGCTGTACAAATTGCAATATTTCTATATTCAGTTCATATCTGTATAAATACATCAGAAATATTATGCTTGATTTCAAAAGAAAATATTTGAATGGAGAAAAAATACGGGTTTGAAAGAAACAGGAAAATAATTTTAATAATTCAAGATGTCTGAGGATCTTATTTTCAGGAGAGTCGAGATGTAAGATTTAATCCAACCATGTACGAACTTATTGGCCAATAGAAAAGATTTCTTGTGTCATCTTTCTTACTGTACGCTTGGAATTGACTGTTTTCAGGAAAGACGCGATATTGAAAAGGAGGTGAAAGTGAACCTGCTTCAGATATTGACACAACCAAGATTATAAGGGACAACTCACCTGTGATGAAGATTAAGGACACAGCTATGGACAAGAACAATCCAGCCATGGTTCTGAAAAACAGAATGATTGAAAATGCCAATTACAACGTATTGCTAACTTTACTTGTTCGTGTGATATTTGATAGTAATAGCAATAATTCATTTGTTCGTGTATTTTGAGGAATCAAAGAAAAATATACGCTATTCAAAGTATGAAGTGGTTACGATGAAGCAGCCACCACCAAAGCTAAAAGAATTATGTGCCGAATCCGCCTGATTTTATTAGCTTTAACAAGAAATTCATGTAGTAATTTCGTCTCTTGCTTTCATTCTGCAAATAATATCTGGGAGAAGGACTTGTATTGAGTGTTGAAAGCTTTGGGCTGTAAAAGAGCCAGATTGGATGGAACTGAATCAAAGAGTACACACATCCTCAACCATCGGCACAAAGTATATTCTTGTGAAATAGCTACTTCAACTGTACACACTGCTCTTCTGAAGGATCAATAGATCGAGTCCAGGCACTAATACTACTACACATATACTCTCTCTCTCTCTCTCTCTCTCTCCTCTCTCTCTCTCTGCTTTTTCTTCAATTCTTTTCTTGAAAACTTGTTAAAAAGTTGGATGGGTACATGGATTTGTCATGCAACCAAAGAGCATTGTGTGTGAATAGTTCTTCTATTATATGAATGTGGGAACATACACGTGGTGTTCTTGGGAGAAAGCGAGAACAGAACACACGTTAATACATCCGAGGCAGAGAGTCAAGTTAAGTCCAACTTCAGTCTAAACACGATAATACGAAATGGGATTTGAAAGTTTGTGTTTTCGGCGTGGGACTTGAGTACCCATATAAAAACCCCATCCGTTTCTTTTTTGACGAAATGAAGGAAGGGAAAGTTGTTTGGTTCTGCTTTGAGATTGCTTGCCTCGCTAAGCATCACAGTTTCCCATAAAAGGGAAACTCTCTTTCCACACCATCCTTAGATCAGTGGCTACTCTAGATAGTTTTATTAACTCTTCCCAGCTTACCACACTTCTCACCTTACATCCAATCCATTACTGGAACAACCATAGGACATCATCTCATTTTCTGCACTGAGAGAACTTGACTGCAAATGATTTCTCTCTCATTGTATGCAATGCAGTGAATAGATGAGAAGAAGCCCTCTCTACGTATGCTCTAAACGTGTATGGACACTATACTCAAAATATCCAAAAGGTATTACACGCCGATGTACATATAGCCTTGTCTGCATTACATGTAGCCATATAAAGTGTATCAGGCGAATCATCTATAGCATGCTGCCCAAGCAATATACAAGCATATCCATGGATAGAAAGCAGATCTCCTGAAACTCGCGCACATTAATTTACATTCGACTTACAAGTTTTATTTGAACAAGAACCCCAAGTAGTGGTTATCGTGGAGCTATACTCCTTTTCTCCGTAGAAGATCAAGAGATTGTAAAGTTTTCATTGTAGTGAAGAATCCCTTTGACCGGCATTGTTGTAAATGGAAAATCCTTTAATGGTGGTTGGAGTGAAGAAAGTGACCAAAACGTGTGTCCCGTTCACCCATAATCTTATATAGTCTCTGTCACAGTTAGAGAAGAAGACCACAAGAAGAGGATTTAAGCTTTAATCTGCCCTACCTGCCCAATCCCTCTCAACTTTTTGACTTGGCAATGTGTTTTACCAAACGCAGTTCAAAGTCTTATACGACCGAAGCACTTTTTTCAATAAAGGTCACTTGTACTTTTATGCTTTTATCTCTTCCTTACACACATTTTGATCGTTAGTTTCCGACTGACAATGAGAAAGCAAAGCTCTCTAAAAGAGAGAGAGAGAGAATGAAAGATTCTCGCTCGTGAATAAGGAGGCTCGAATTCCCCCGACTTTCCAATAAAATGTATATTGGTACTAGTAAGAGAGGAGTGAGAGCCAAATATATCAACTAGAAACATTCACTTTAGTTTTGTGAGCAAGACTGGTCAGTTTTTGATTGTATGAGGAATTATACTTATTAAAGAATTATACACGGTGTATTTAATGGAAGAGAACGTATATGGGCAACTATGTCGAGGAGCCACTAATCACGATGGACTGTCGCCAGCAGTTATAAATACGATTATGAAGAGAAGAGAATAATTGGATTCCCTTACTAACTGGGACTCTTGAACGTTATCTGTAAGTGGCAGTGGAGAAGAAGTGGTGGTGTAGTTGGGATATGGAGAGACTTCAAGAGCTGGAAGGAGAATGGAAGCGATGAAAGTTTCTATGGGTCTTTTAGACCCACACTGCCAGGTTTTGTTAAGGCTGACAAACGCCAAGAGAGAAAGTAGGAAGGGAGTTCCTCTGCACCCACTCACAAACATCCTTGTGCTGCATTTCATTGCTCTCTCTCCTTCAATTCCACCTAGCTTTCAGATCCGACTTGCTGTTTGACTGGTCCTTTGCCAAAAATCTAGCTTACACACGTATTTATCCTGTCTCGATAGCTTTCTCCACCATCCAAGGAAGTTGATGATGAACAGCTACACATGCAAACTTACGTACACACAGACACAGAGATCAGCTAAACGGATCAAAATGTTCCATTTCCTCTCTCTCTCTCTCTTTCTTCACCATTATATACGTGATTATATTATTTATAGCAAGAGACCTTAAAATGCTTTATTATTGTATGTGAAACAGATGATGATGATGATGATGTTAACCTACCCCAAATGCGTACCCCAGAGTATGTGATGATGGGGAAAGAGGTAATAAAAATTTATGAGTAATATGAGCAGTTATGGGCTCGCATCAAAATTAGAAATTACTGAAATGATTTGGAGCTCTTCAGATTGGGAATTGGAAGTGTAATTAGCCAAGTACCTGTTTAGCAAGTGCAGCATACAATACTGATGAAAAATGATCCAGGCCAATGCCTAAAACAATCAAAATTTTAAGGGTAGATGGAAAACTGATAAGAAAATGAACTTCCACGTGCCGAAACTACTCGCAGTGAGAGGGTTGTTGCTTACTCCGTGAGGAGAATGGAACAAATTTCTGCAAAAGTCGGCCCGTTTGGTGGATGAAATTTAAAGAAAAAGACTCAACCTAGAATAGAGACTTCTGCTTGGAATGGAATTAACTCTTTCCTGTGTGTCTAAGAAATACTGAGAAAGATTTTACGTTTCCATTTTCTTTTACATACACATGGAGTAGCAAAATGGTTCTCCATTCTGCTATCTTAATCTTTATGTCTAACTCATGAAAAGATGCGGCGGAGGAGCTACAAAAGACATTTTACTCCGCACACAGACACCATTGATACTTTCTTCTTCTTCATTTGCACAGAACGAGTGAGTTTAAAACTGATTTCATGAAATTGCCCCATCGAACTGACAATGAGCAATTGTCTTCTCTCTCTCAATAAAACTTTGTTCTGGTGATGTGTTCTCCTTAAGTGTGTTTAGATCTATACCCGAAGTATATATATGCATTATTCTGCAATAATATGCATACAGTAGTACATGAAATATTCGTGTGTCACGAACTCAGGCCATCGATGCAAATTAAAGTGTAGAGCTTTCTGCACGCGGACCCGGTCTTACTTAACAGCACTAAAGAAGCGCTAAGGAAGGGAAGCAAATGGGGAAGCATTAAGATATTTCCTCGACGTTCATAAACGCTCATTCAATAAGTGGAAATTTCACAGAGCAGCAGTAAAAAATGTTATTTGACTTCTATCTAAATGTTATTGGAGTGAAAAATACCTTTTGAGAGAGAAAGGACATTCATAGTGACAAAGTGTACGCACAAATCATGATTTTGGAGATGTAATTCTTATATAGCAGCGGTAATTCAACTCGGCAGAAAGATCGCGGATATGGCAGTGTTAAAGGTAACTTTGAAAGTAGTTGGCTTTTGTCCGTGCCCGTGTCTATAGGGAGTTGGGTGGAGAAAAGCTGCTGTGAGGGGAGAATAATAGTTGAAAGTCGTTGAAGGTGTTGCTTGAATGTGTGTGTACGTATGTAGCGTGTGCAAGGGTAAAGAGAAGCCAACTGGTCATAATCCTATGGAGAAGTATCTTTCTCCAGACTTCGAAATGGAAGCCAACATCAACAAAGACAGTAAAGTGTTTTGGCTTCGTTACTTTCTCCTTTCCTTTCTAAACGGAAATGGAGCAAAGTTTCTTTCGTGAACATTGCAAACTCCAAACAGCACAAGAAATAAAAGTTCTGTTAGTTGCGTTTTTATTCTCTGAAATTATGAGATTTAGTGAGGAAAGTTTGAAAAACTTGTATTATATTGTAGAAGCGTTAATGCCCAAAGCAACGAGTGGAATATGAAATTCGTCATTTTGAATATGGTCTTTTGATGCGCTTTATTGTCTACACTCTACTGGTTTTATAACAGTGCAAGTGTTACCATTTGGTTTATTTATTTCATGCTGAAGTGTTCTTTCTGAGTGATAAGAAATCCGTTTAATCACTCGGATATATTGTGATCTCAACAAACAAAAAGTCAGTTACATATCTCCTAAAGTCTCCAAAATACATGTACAAGATGAGATCAATAATAACACAAGAAGAAAATAAAGTTGGAAACTCAAATGACGAGGTTGTGTTTCCTTAAGACGAAACATATAGTACACAGGTTTGAAAGCCATTATTCACGCGAGGCTGGTGGAGAGCTCCGCGATGGAAAGCTAAGGGAAGAACTTCAAAAGACAGGAAGATTAGGAACCGGAAACTCTTGAGTAGAGTACAAGTCAGGAGTAGATGGAATGATTAGAGTCTTTTCCGAAGAAGCAATGTTGTTAGAAGACCGTTTGAAATGTAGTCCATCTCCAGCTCGAATACTTGGAAAATGTTATCATCCAACTTATCATTTTATCTTTGTAAATTCACCTCGTCCTGTCCCCCTCTTAAAGATGGAAACATTTTGAAGATGAAATGTTCGTATATCTGTTACTCTTACCAGTCATCATATCTCCGGAGAAGGATCTGCATTTCAGCCCATACATCCGGATCAGAACGAACAGCCCGGAGAACTTCATTTAGACTTGAAGCACTAGAAGCTGCGATTCAAAGTTTAAGCTTCAGACACACACTCATAGAAATTATGATTCTTGCAACATGGAAATAAATTAACTTTGCACTACTAAATATTTTCAGAATCCGGTACACTTGACATGCTTAAATCAAATCTCATCCTGTCTCTAGTTTATAAGCTAAATTGCTAGAATCTAGTTTCGTACGAAAGAGGTTTTTGGAATTAAGGGGAACTTCCCTTTGCCCCGAGTTCAATACATTGTGTAGCATCAGGCTGAATTGAAGCCAAGTGCATGTATAAGTGTGTATAAAAAGACTCTTACAACAGATAAATACATTCGCGTGTTGAATTTATTCGTTTCAAAAGTTTGTATACACACAGAAACGAATCCCATTTTCATTGAGTAATCGGACCGTGAAATGAGGACTGCATGCCAAATGACGGAGATTAAATTAGTGCATATACAAGTGGGAAAGATAAGGTATTGAAGGATTTGCATGGAAGTGAATGCAACGTGATATGGAGCGTTGAGGCTCTCTCTGGGGATGCAATGAATGTAAACAAGGAGTTGATAAATGTATCTGGAGTCTCTCAGGTCAAGTGGGATCGATGGTCATTGGCTAGGTAAAGAAAGAGAGTAGCGTGACTAGAAAGACGTTATCTCGGTCAGACTAATTGTTCTGCCGCTTGAGAAACTCCTCGATAGAATGTCGTAGGTGAATGATGGTGATATTACCGAATGGACGTGAGGCAGCAGCCAAGACAATTAGTGGATGTGGTCCGCAGCCATCCGATCGTTGCTTGACTCCCGACCCTCCAGTCACGACACACAGAAAGCCAAGTAGTGAGGCTCCTGAGAAAAGAAATTTCCATCGATTCATTCTTTCCAACTAATGGAAACAAATGCTAGGGAATTTCCTCAGTTGGCTTTCTCTGTGACTTTCTCTACGTCTTTCCGTGTCCCTCCTTCCTTGTGAACGTCTTCACTCGTATCGGACGTTTAGCCCGTCTCTTCCGGAACTCTATATTTACTGTGGTTGATCTGCCTACAGAAAAACTCTCTTTACTACTTCTCTGTACACTTATCACTAAATCAGATTGAGTCTCTTCTGCTTGAATCAACTTACTCTAACCTCCTTACTCACTGTCACTGAAGAATGATCTCTTTCTTTCCATCCTTTTATAATCCCCCAGCCAAACACCACACATAACATACATACATACATAATACACAACTTTCCACAAATAAATTCTTTATTTCTAACCCAATATTCTAATATAGGTGTATACGTATTGTTACGTATAGTTGTTGTTTCTCTATCGGTTAAATCTGACCAAACTCACATACTAGTCAATACAAAGACAACAATCGCTGTCACGCATACATCCTTACTTATTTTTAAAACGACATTTACTCGTATAGAAATAAAGTTAGAGTTGCAATTTGTACCCACACAGTAATAATCTACTCCATAATTTATCTACTTGCTCGGACTCTGTCTTCTTCTGCTCTCTCTTACTCTCTTCCCTCTCTTGTGATCTGACTTAATGATGCACCACCCAGTGGCTTCATTTGCTAACAATTCACTTAATTGAAATTTGTCCATGTTCAATTTGAAGTGAGGCTGATTGGCATTGAATGAACTGGCTTTTGGCCAACAGACCTACCCAATTTTTCTAAAAAGAATTACATGCGCCCTGCTGTGGATAAGAAAAACACATAATAGAACAATCATAGTTAGAGATTTAAATTATAGGGTATATGTATTAACTATTTTTAATCTCCACAGGAGTACTAGTAGTACTTGCGGAGCCACAATTTTATTCATACAAGTCTATACTGTTACAAACGATTGTAGAAGACAACCTGTAAGACTCATTAAGAACATGGACATTCGAGGAGACACATGTAGCGACGGAAAGAGTGTGCGTTCTAGAGCTAGGTGTAATTTTGGCTTTAATGATTCACTGTGTTCTCTGAGAGTCTATAACAGACAGAAAGATGAGAAGCAATTGGGGTTAAAATGGGCCGAGAGAAAAGGAGAAAGGATTAGAAATCACAATTTTCCTCTAAGGTTACATGTTGAAGAGTCATTCATTTGTAGATTTTCCCAACCGCTTCCCCCGTAAAGGGGTTTGAGGTTGAAGAAACTACTTTCTATTAATCAGAGAAAACTACCCGAGTGCAGAGAAGGAAGAATGGACGAGCGACCACCAGAATGGGTGAGGAGATATACATATATAATGGCAGCGGTGTACTTATCTTCCTTATAGTAGACCTCCTTATTCATTTCCTTATGGTATGAATGAAGATCGCAAGAAGAAATCCAACTGCGTGCGCTTTAGTTGTTGCAATTCAGACAAACTCCGGTCGGCGATGATTTTTGGATGTGACTACAAACTCGGTCTTTGAGTCATCCTCATTATCGTCGTCATTGCTCTTTTCGGATGAGTTTTCTGTCTCAGATTGACTTAGCTCAGGAGAAACTAATGATTTACTCGTTGATGACTTGCTGGACCGAGTCTGACGACGAAGAATACTCCTGCTGTCTTCATCATCAGACACTTCAAATTCATACCAAGGCTTCGATGTATTTCCTCCTCCAGTACTCTATACAAAAGAATTCAAGAGAAAGCACTTATCATTTAATGTAATATAGCGAGTACTTTCATATGTAAAACTGACTGAACGTGTGATAGACTTTAATTTAAACGCTTGTAACAACTTTTGAAAAAAAAGACTGCTTGAGTCCCAACTGGTTTAATGTAATTTCCTTTTTGTTGCATATATAATATTCCCTCATCACAAACACGCACACACACATGGTCCTATATATCTTAAAGTTTGACTAAAAGTTGGGGCACAGCAAAGCCTCGAAGGCTCACACAACTCTCTCTCTATCCCTTTGTGTATTGTAAGGAACGTTTCAGGGTAAGACTAGGATTTGACAGCATGTGAAAAGTCATATGAAATGGGATCGGTTGTTCCATTAAGGAGAAGCGTCTGCATACACAACACACACACACACACATAGTTAAGGGTGACATGAGGCTTGAATGGAGAAAGTTGGGGAAAGAGTCTTTTCATATATGAAGAGCTATCTTTGCTACTGAGGGTTTGCAAACACATATTGTACCCAGAGCTAATTGAAACTCCGCGTCTAAAGTTATCCCATTGGATCGTCATTTTTTTGCTCGTATGAGTTTGTGTGCATTTGTGTGTTGGCCCTTTAACAACGTGTTTTCGTGAAATTTCAGAAACGTCTTAGGGTAATGTCAGGTTGATGTGGTGGGATGAGCAGGAGAAGGAAAGTAATAAATCTCTGCTACATAGTATTACACTCGTCTTTGCAAATGGTATTAAACTGAAAAACTCGAGTAAGGTCTCAATAGGAAATGTTCAAGATTTATGATATTGATTTACTTTTGTGACGCGTTGAATGGTAGCTTTATGGATTCCTCGCGAAGAAACAAGAGGCTGGCGGATAGTACACCGGGAGGAAGTGGATTCTCCAGCAGCATCTCCAGTGCTATGAATGTTTGAAGATGGCATCATCATTGATCCAGGAGACACAATTTCTGTACTTTCGTCATCATCCATCGTTCCACTCTTTCTTTTTTTCTTTTCAGTTCGATTTTTAAGATAGACTACTGCTTCCTCCTCCTCTATGTCTCTCTGTTCAAAGTACATCTCTTTCCGTTCATTGGCACTATTATATCTCCTGCTTGACTCATCTATAGTTGATCCCTCGACCACAGTGGTAATCACTTCACGAGCAGATTCTGTTTTGGAAACTTCAGAGTTGTGAGTCGAAGCGTGAGACGCACTTGATGGGGCTAAAAGGTGCAAAGCTGATTCGGTACGCGAGTTTTCTGAAGGCGAAGGTGAAAGCCTCTCCAGAAGATTAAATTCGGTTGCATTTAATGAGGGGAAATCAGATGATAGCCAGCTTCCCTTTCTACCTGCGGGAAAGACAACTGCTCCCGATTGCCGAGATGCTGAGGAGAAAGAACGAGCCATTACAGGTGTGTTCGACGAAGACACGCTGTCCAAAGGAAGGTTCATGTGAGAAGAAACCTCGCATGAAGACGACGATATTAGCGTCTCTTCCTCCGTCCAGGGTGTTGTGAATTCGATGGAAGTGAGGATGGGGAATGTAACTGGAGATGATGATGTAATTACAGGGAGGACTGTTAGGTTGGAAGTGCCAGGAGGTGGTGTAACCTCGGTTGACAATATAATCGATTCATTAAATAAGGCATCTGATGATTCTCTCTCTTCACTCGACTTCTTCATCTCTTCTTGCTGACTCGAGATATTTTGAGGCAATGAGGGTATGTGGGTATGGTAATCTACGTGCAGAGCTTTATGACTCTGCCCGCTCTTTGTTTGACACGTTTTACTTTGTAATGTTCTTTTTGGACATGACGGTGGACTGCATACTTTCACTTCGTCCAGAGACTTCAAGGATTTCACAGAACTTGAAGTCCGAGGTTTGGGGCTTAGGTACGGAACAGAAGTAATAGTAACTGTTGACGGAACTTCTGATTGTCTTCCATCTCTTTCCCACTCTCCTGAGAGTGTCTTCGTTGAATCACCTCCTAGTGTTGCTTTTCCACGCGTCGTTTTCCGAATCAGGTCAGGGGTTAGACATCCTTCCTACAAAGTAGATGCACATGTAAAAAACAGAGAGAGATCGATATCTACTTTCTAGCTTCACCACAATCTTCAAGCATATTACTTTCCCAGCTCTTACAGTCACCGCAGAACGCTCAGATTTTTCATCTGCTTTACTTCTTCCTTACCCTATTATCCTATTTGGAAAAACTAATAACCCTTGAAACGACTCCGCCGAATATTTTCACGTAGTCAACAGGATAGATTCCATTATTATTCCTGCTGCCAAAAGTTAAACTTCGTATTCAACAATGGCTGCACACAACATAGCTTTTTGAAACTTACTCTTAAACGTAAGTTGAAAAATACCTAATCTCTTCTACCCTAAGGATATATATCCACTTTAACCTGAACATTAAAATCAAAACTAACTATAAGTTACATAAATGTGACTTCAGAGACATTTCGATTGTACTTTATTGTTAGCAAGAAAGAAGTATTGTAAGCTTAGCAAGCAAAAATGCTCTACAGGCACAATGAGCAGAGTCTAACAGAGGGTATTGTGAGACACAAGGCAAGTTTGCTCTCTTCTTCTGTTTTCTCCTAGAGAAAGTTGGACGAAAGTTAGACATAAAGATCTCTCAGGGATCCTTATGAAAAGTATCAATCAACTTAATAGTAAGCCTAACAATAGATACACGATCAACTTCTACACTCCACACAACTCGTACTTTTCAAAATATCTGTGTGTGCACGAGTATCATCGTCGCTTAGCGAACGGCTCCCTGAAGCAGTTGAGATACGAGAGTCTACCCTCAGATATAATGCTATTAAGGTGGAAGCAACCATCAATCATGCAGAGCTCACTTATACGGCTGCGAAACTCACTCAGCCTCAGCCTGCTTCTCACTCTAATCTCTAATAGGGAGCTGTTTCATCCCAATGCATGTGAAAGTGAAAACATGCCTTCTCCAGAAATCGGCAATGATGCGTTTGAGCGGGGCTACATTGCATCATGATCAGTAGATTGAATTTATCTAATTCACAATAAGTGAGCAGGATCTCTTACAAATTATAAAGTATATATGAGTACATACCTTGTTCAATACACGAATTCAATTTGGAAACCGCATTAATGAATTATTGAACTGAAAAAACACGACTACTTGGTATAAGCTCAGAAAGAGTTATCATACCTGCCTTTCCTGCCTTTTTG
>Ga0194135_10001829_pt1 | contig 12812 bp, 6 predicted proteins | sample LitLau_LLRF_2013_FD_134024 | JGI IMG/M metagenome (GOLD analysis project Ga0194135, IMG submission 134024) | Freshwater sediment microbial communities in response to fracking from North America - Little Laurel Run_MetaG_LLRF_2013 (version 2) | ecosystem: Environmental > Aquatic > Freshwater >... | reverse complement strand
GGGTGGGCTTTTAAAATCTCGGCCCATCCTCACCTCTACTACCAACTAATAATTCCAGCTACTGAACATACAGTTTGCAAAGAACAGAAAAAAATTCTGTTTGAGCTTTCCATTTCTTGGGAGAATTTGTGATTTTTGCGAGCTTGCGTCAATCCGTCAGGTCTCGAACTCTCACGGTTTCAGGCAGATTTGTAGATACAAAATATGTTTTAGTTAAAAAAGAAACTGTCTATTAAGCTTTCCAGTACGTGGAAAGTACGGGCTATCGCCGACTAAAATACTGGAACGTGTATGAATTATTCCCACTAAATACACATATATGACTTTGCTACAACCAGGCATTCGTAACATTTCAGTTGAATAGACAACACCTTCATAAAATTCATTTTGATGGCGGTGATCACGCCACTTTATGAGAAAGCAGAACTTTGTGATGCATCCGAAGTTGAAAATGAAGAGAGACTATTGCAGGAATTCTGGTCCAAAATAAACGGTATTAAAAGTTTTAACTGGAACTAAATTCAAAAAGCTTTAAATGATTGTTGTACAAATGAATTATTTTGCAGGATGTGAGAATCTTGACATAAAGAAGCACTTTGACTTTATTAAAGATGAAGATTTGATGTTACTGATCAGAGCAAGAAAGTATAATGTGGAAAGAGCGTTCTCAACTGTACGTCTTCATTGTTAATAATAATAATAATAGGAACTGAAGGAGGTCTATAACCAAGTTGACAATTTAACTTAATTTCAGTTATGTGACCTGACGGAACTTCCTAGGCGTTTGGATATATTTAAATCCTTCATCCCGAGTCTTCACAAAGAAGGTTTAATGCGCCTTGGAATTGGTACCTTTAAAACCCTAGACAACCGAGGAAGAGTAACTATTTATGTGAGAGCTAGTAAGTATTTTTAGAGAATCCTTTGTTAGCAATATGCATTATTGAATACACGCAACACAGAAATTATAAAACTATTTACAGGCGATTGGGATGTAAAAGAACAATCTGTGGACGATATTTTAATATGTGCTGTTATGATTGGCTTTGAGGCTTTAAGAGAAAAGATTACTCAACTGAACGGAATAAACATTCTCGTTGATTGTAAAGGTTTCTCATTTACCCAAGCTAAACAGATTACACCTACAGTCATTCAAAAACACGTGGATTTAATAATTGTGAGACAATTTGCATATTTTAGCTTTTCTATGAACCAATTACAACCACTTAAAATGTTGAAATAAGGATTTTTTACATTGTTCTTTGTAGCACACGGCTCCAATCAAAATCAAGAAGGTCCATTTAATTAATATGTCAAGTATCGTTGGAATTTCGCTTAACTTGGTGAAGATATTCCTGCCAGCCAAAATAAGAAAAAGGGTAAGGTAAAGTTAAACTAGTGAAAAACCCTCCTCCTTTAAAGATTTGAAATAAAAATCCCCAATACATTTTCAAACTTGCAGCTAATCATTCATAGAAACACTTCGACACTGGGCGAGTTTTATTCGCAAGACATGGTGCCAGATTGGATTGGAGGGCACCAAAAAGAGTCGGACGTTAAGGATTATGAGCTCATAGAAAGACTGTTAAGTTCGGAAAGAGAAGATTGGTTTCGACAGCTTGTAAGCCTTTATGATTAATGATTTCTTACACGTGAAACTGCAACGTAAAAGCTCATTATGGAACTGTGGTGCCCTTAATGTAAATGTAAATTGTATTTTCCTGCTATTAAGCTTTAAATCACGTCAAATGAAAATAAGTTAAATAAAGTAAAATAAATTCAAGATTAATCACAGAAGATTTTTAATGTTGAAGATTTGTTAGCTGACAGCTGCGTGAAAAAATGCAACTCAAACAGATATTATGTAATAAGCCCAATCATCGTTCTAATCTTTGTATGGAAGTTAATCAGCGGATTCAGATAATTTCCTCGTAGCAATATGCTGTTAGGAAAAAGTGCAGTTGTGGTGAATAATGAATAAACTTGTAAAAGCATATAACCCATTTGAGAAACTGCTTCAGAGACTTAATGCACTCGAAATGTAATCTGGTTTGGGTAAGTTAGGTTGGATTGACCTCAGAGCTGTTAAAATATATTTAATTCCAATTAATCATACTTTATAATCCCAGTGGCGACATACAGTAAAAACGCTGGTTGACGCATAATTGAGCTTCAGTCCAAAATCATACACGGGATATCCACCCAGACGGTATGGATAAAAAAATTACCAAAAATGTTGTGGTGGTTTCCCATCTATGATTTAATCGTTTTTAATTGGAGTAATTGAAACCAGAGCTTGTTACACTAATTGGTCTTGTTTGTATATTTTTTGGTTTGCTAAAGAACTAATGTATGTACAGAATTCCCAAAGAGATAAAATCTGAGAACATAAAAATTTGGGTTTAAAGTCCAAGTATTAATTTGCTACCAAGCCTGAAAACTTTATGTTCATCATGTTTAGACTATGTAATGTATAGGAAAGTCCAGGCGTTCCTTACTTGTGAATCAATAATTTTTCACGAGAACCTGACACGGAGATAAGTTGCGTTCAGATAATTAGCTTTGTGTCTGATGGGTGCAATAGCTGTGAACTTTATCCAGCATTTATAATGCTAAAAAGTCGCATTTTGGGTTTTTAATGATGAGTGTTAAACGATTTCGGACCTTTTTTCAGTATTTTCCTAGGATTTCTTTTTTGTGATATATGAGTTACGTGGGTTAGTTCGTTTATAAAAAAAACTTACATACAATAAACATAAAATATGTTAACAAGTATGTTTATAAATAACTTATAAACATACTCGGTATCATGCTATTCCTTGAATAAAAGAATCTTTAAAAAATCCGAAATGTCATGTCTCATATTCAGTCACTGGTTTCGACCCGATTTGATACAATTGTTGAAAACGGGCATGACTCTAAAACTTTTATGGCAATAATTTAGGGTATTTGTGACAATTAAAATGTATTCAAAGATTGAAAATTGAAATTAAACCTATCAGCAACGAAAAAGTAGTTGACGAATTTTATTTGCCACTTTGTTCACAATGCAGTTTGCGACCTTCGTATTTTCGGATGCTCTGTGTTCAGCAGAACCTTTGAACTGATATGAAAATTGTAACACAATAACTCCCGTAGATATTAAATAATTTTAAATTGTATAGTTATGTGATGAAATCTGATAACTTCATTATTTATTAGAAAATATTAGCACAAAAAATTTCAAGCCCGTTCATAGAAGCTGAAGATTAAAATAAAAAATATTTGTTCCAGCATAGTACTCATTTAATTGCGAACTCAATCTGACTCTGGAAGAAGTCAGAATTGTCATTAAATTCCAATTGTTCTTTCTCAGGAAGTTCAAGTTCATTATTATAGGTCAGCGATCTGAATAATATTAACTCACTTGTTAGGAATCTTATCTTATTTTTTAGTCGTTCATTCTCCTTCTCCAAAATTGTAATGCGTTGTTCTGTTCCTTTACTTCTCATTTTGGCATTTTCCCTGCATTTTTTCACAGCGATGTTATTCCTTGCCCTCCTATCTCTATACGCATCACTGGTTTTATCAATGTTATTTGTCATTGCAAGAAGAGGAGGGAAACATAATCCTCCTTTGACAATTGATCGTAATTGTCCACCTTCATAGGATTTTTGCAATGCACCTGCTTCTCTGTGACGCTCCTCATATGTATCATTTGTGATTTTATGGGATATACGGTGATGATTGTGATGAGATCGTTTTGAAGGATGGCATATGATAGCATTCCCAGCCTGTTTAGCAGCTCTCGTCATAATGGAAGAAGATGGGCTTGCTGCAGATTGAGTCGTATTAAACGATAAATTCGAAGAGTCAAAATGGCTGCTTAAGCTTGAATTGAATTTGCTTGTACTATCTTCTCTGCTTGCTTTACATTGTATTCCACCCTCTTTAATTACTATCAAGACAATTTCCTTGCAATTATTTTGACAAGGTGAAGGATTTGATTCTAAAAGCAGGCTAGGGCATTGTGCAACGAATGAGGTTTTCATAGGCAGTCCAACAAGATGAGGAATTTTGACACAACAGACCGTACGCTGGGGCTCAAGAGGATGTCCGTTTTGTTGTTGTGGATGGCAACGAACATTTTCTTCATTAATTGCCACCAATTGAGTGTTGTCATATTCTCCAAGAACAACAGGCGTAGAAGCTTTTATACTCACTTGAGATACAGATGCTGGCTTAGGCAAATCCACGTGCATTACGTCGTCGTATAATAAGTTTCTAGGCTCAAAATTTGAATCTTCAAGGAGATTAAGAAAGTCTAAAGAAGCTGGTGGATCCTCTTGCAGTGACAAATGGCCACTGTAGTGCAGCAGCTGGTTAGCCGATTCTCCTTCTCTGATGAATTCACTTTCTGGCGATTGATGTTTTCTGCCGTCATACATCTTCGTAAAAAGCCTGTTGGTTATTATCATGAAACGCAGTGGCTTACAACAAGTTCACAAATTATCTAAATTTGTTCCAAAGTACCTGTACACTTCAAAACAGCGACACTGATGTACTCGACAAATCAAACAGGAGGTTAGTTTCGTGAGCAAGTCAAAAAGTATCTAGAACAAAAAAACCATAACTTTATTTTCAAAAAACAAATCAAATCAACAAAAATCTGCGTGAAATTGTTGTTATTAGTTTTGGTTTATTAACCATTTGAAAAGTAACAGTATTAATTCTGACTCAGAAAATAAATAGCTTCTTGAATTACAACGTAAGATGGTTTGGAATCGAGTTTCAATTCAATTCTATCAAAAATGCCGATTAAGTGCAAGAGAAGACACACGAGGTTTTTACCTACAACATTCAGCGTAAAACAACGCATTCGTAAGCAGATTCTGTTGTATTTGTAGTCGTAGCCGGTACAAGTATAACAAAACGAAAGGGTAAGATAATTAAATGGAATGACTCAAAATTGAACACAAAATTGTGAATTCGAGAATTAGAATTCCGATCTTTGGTCGTTACTTAACCAAATGCGGATGATACTGGTACTTGAGTGCGCGCTAAGAACCAATGAATAACTGTACGGCAGAAAGGCAGAACGCTGGTGTATTTATTACTGAGCTTCCAGGTACGCTCTCAGCTGGAACGGCGCAAAATAATTACTACAGTTAAGTAACACGTAAACCCTATTCGACGTTTAGTGCCAAACCTATGAATACACCTCATGTCTCCAGAGTAGAACATAGTGTGGGAAAAATCAGGATATTAAAGAAGAAAGAACATTAACTAAATACAATATTGATATTCGATCATTGAATTAAAAAACAGTTGTTTATGGAAGCCTGAATATACAATTGGTACTTGGTTTCCATCCGCCAACATGCACGCTTTAATGCGTGGACGTAATCGAGATTTAAAATGAATACAAAATCATTTCCGATATGCTCATCTGTCTCAACTCTAAAGAACGCTCTGAAGACAAAGAAGTAAAACTAAATATGAATGGTGGCTTATAAAGGGTGCTCTTTGTATGTAGCTGAGTGGTTAGGATCCGGGTCTGGGTCATATGCTTATGACTTATGAGAATAACTTCAAGTTCCTGGAGTACTAAATAAATACCATGTCTAAATTGTGTATGGAATCATATTATATACTGTTGCACATTTATTAATTGGTGCAAAGACATTATATACCGGACAAGTTGGACTTCTTTTTACCCTTACAGGTGTTGATGGATGACAGCGTAGGAGAGAGTATGGAGAGAGACGAGCTAAATAGAAATGCAAGAATCGTCACTAACTGTGAAGCACAAATATTTATATTATTATTAACACTAAATTGTAATAAATTTAGCAATAACTTTGATTAATTGTGATTCTCCAACCTAACAAGTAGGTTGCAAACTGTTATGATGAGAAGTATTTACCTCGCAAGGTTTTTACTTGGTTAATACTCTAGTTTTTTATATGAATGAAATTATATAAATTTTATCCTCCAGGGTAAATCCCCAGCTAAGTGTATCTTTCATTCTAAGAACATTGCATGTGCTTATAAATTTTAACATACTAGTATAAAAGTGACAAATCAATAGTGACGATTTTGGCAGTAGTAATCGCTAAAAGATGAATATTTAATGGCACTGCTATGCCGACTGAGAGGATAGCTACGGGAATCTAACTTGGAGGAGACAGAAAATACTGAGGAATTTTCAGCCCATGGTAATTATCAGTGGACAATATAAAGCATTGGTTAGTTCGATTGAATTAGCTTACATCCCATTTTACTAGACGTATAATTTCGTAAATTACTATTTTAATTTTATCGTTTGCCAAGTAGGCAATATTGATGATCGGTCGATTCATTGACATGAATTATTTAATGTGGCATTTATCATTTAGTACATTCATACAAGTCTACCATGAGTAGCACAAAGAAAAAATTTAGGAATAGATAAATTCTTATATTCTATAACTTAATTAAAGTATATATACATTAAGTATAGCTTATTGTTAGACACCAAACGATATTTAAATATTGTAATATTGAAAACAAATGAACCATCGCCGGTAGCATAAAAAGGACAAAACGCATTTACTGACCAATTTTAAATCAAAAGTACAATTTACACTCCGTTTCGAATTCGTTTTAAGTTTTAATGGGTGTCATTGGTCTTATTTTCGTTCAAAAGATACTGCTTGAAAAGTCCAGCTTCCTGAGCGTACTTCAAATCTCTTCGAAGAATCACAACTGGCGTTTCCACTTGCTTTTCAAAGTCCTCTATAACTTTTTTAAAGTTTCCACACGAAAGCGTGAGCTGGGAAGACCCATCAGCTAACTTGGAATAGACTGAGTTTTCGTTAGTGAAGTCCAAGGGATCACCAAAAGCGAAGGTGATAGTGTCTACGAAGGCATTTCTGTCTGCAAGGAACTCTTCCATCTCAACCGCTCGCACAGGTCGACCAAGTTCTTGGGAAACTGTGAAAAAGTCCTCGTACGAATATTCATGAGGATTAGTCAAAGTATACACAACCGGGTTACTACCACCCCCTTTGCCATTTGAAACGTCTAAAGCCACACGAAGAATTAAGTCCGCAGCTTGATTAACCGGAACAACTGCGAAAGGAAGGGGAACCTTAGGGATTTTTCCTACTCTAAGGAACTCCATGTACCGGACAAAGATGTGTCCTTCTGTGATTTGAAATCGCCCTGTCACGGAGTCTCCAGAGAGATATGGAACTCTGAAGACTTTGCAAGGAACTCCCCGCTGAACAGCTTGGCTAAGAAGGCATTCCGACACGAACTGCGAGGAAGCGTAGCCTCCATCTAAGTAACGTGACAGTTCTTCTTTAGAGACGACTTCTTTAGGTAGGAATTCATCTAAAATGGTACTAGTCTCCTTTGCTTTAGCGTTGGGCAGTAGTCTATTCACGAGACACACGAATTTGAGCCTCTTGTAAGTTGCAAATTGCAGGACATCTTTTGTACCACGAGATTCCCGTTTGATATTTCCAACCGTCTCAACACTCGTCGACGACGAGTTCAAGCGAATATCGACAATTCCATTTACCTCCAGTGCTAGTGATTCATAATCAGACGATGACATGCCAAGTTTTTCATCAACAGCATCTTCGTCGTCGATGATGTGAACTATTTGACATTTAACGTCGTCAATTTGACACTCTTCCATTTGAGATGAAAGCGAGTTTTTCTGATCTTCGGTGCATAGAATTATTATTTTCTTCACATTAGATCGTCCGGTGAGGTTCTTTAGAACGCACATGGCCAATTGAGACGTGGTTGAGCCTCGTAACAGGAGTACATTGTTATTATTCTGGTCATTTTCATTCATCTCAATCAGATCATTTGATGTAGAAATCGACTCCGGTAGTGTAGATTCAGATAAAATAAAGTCGATTTTCTCGTCTCCAGTCAACTCATCGCCCTCCAAAATCATCTCACGCAATTTTTTCACCAATTTGCTAATCGTATTTGCCTCTTGTAGAACTGAAGCCGTGAGTGTTACCTTCGACCCAATAACTCCTTGGAGAAGATTCTTTAACTCAACCATCATTAAGGAGTCTAGTCCCATTTCCTGGAGATTCTGATGCGTGTCCAGCTTCTCTTCACTTTCATCCACTTTAAGGATATGAGACACAATAGTAACAATAATTTTCTCCAGCACTCGCTCCGTCTCTTTTGGCTGACCGTTTGCTTTTTCAATCTCAGCCCAAAACTGTTCTGTCGTCATTGAGGAATGTTTGACTCCACTTCCAGACTGAGATGACGAAGATTCAACAGCTCTGGCATATCCGAATCGGTCAATCCACGAGAAGAACAGTCGAAGTTTGGAGAAATCGCCCTCGACGACCATAGCCTGAGACTTGTGGTTGCGTAGAATCTCCTTGAGAGACGAGAAAGCTTGCAATGGAGTGAACGGGGAGCAAAAGTTCAGATTGAGATCAGCTGCAACACCTGCGACAAATATAGAGAGCATTTCAGTAAGTATTCCCAGTAAGTTTTAATACGAGTTTCTAGTACAATAATTACCAATTTGACCCCATTGTCCCCAATTAACCGAGGTCGCTGGAAGTCCCCTAGCGTTCCTGAAGTGCGTCAAGGCATCTAAAAACGCATTACCAGCTGCATGATTACTTTGACCCATGGCTCCAAATGTCGCTGCAATGGAAGAGTACATAACGAAGTGCTCTAGAGGAAACGATGACTCATTTGTCGTGAGTTGATGAAGATTCCAAGCTCCTCTCACTTTCCCATTAAACGCTTCTTCGTATTTTGTCCAGGTTTGGTTGGGAAATGTTCCATCCGAAAGACAACCAGCTGCATGTTGGATTCCACGCAATGGGGGAAACTTTACATTCCCCTTGGAACTTATCAATCCTCCTTTGTTTATCTTCTCAATGAGACTTTTGCAGTCGTCCCAATTCCCAATATCAACTTGAACTGCCATTACAACTTTTCCCATGGCGTTCAGTTCCGAAATGGCTTGAGATGCCTTTTCGGAAGGAGAACTTCTTCCACAAAGAATAATGTATTTGGCTCCTTCGTTGGCCATCCATTTCGCAGCTTCCAGGCCAATTCCTCCGAGTCCTCCCGTGATCAAGTAAGAACTCTTGTCGTTGAACAAAAGGTGACGTCGCTCTCCGTCGTCGCTTATTTCCGGGTACTTGCACACTATCTTCCCAATATGACGTGCTTTCTGGAGATGCGTCAGAGCTCCACGAATCTCCACCGCATCAAACATCTCCGTTGGTAGGGGAAACAACTGCGCATTTTCCAAGCCACTTTCAAGCTCCTTTGCTAAATGTCTCCACGTCTCTTCTGGAACGTCCATCAAGTCGACAAGTTCATAGTACACGTCAGGCCGTAGTGCCTTCACGTCGTCATCATTCCACACGTTCAATTTACTCATTTCAATGAACCGGCCGTTTTTGGCACACACATTCAAAGTTGCTTCCTTGAATCCCGGCCCAGTCAAAGAATTCAGTACAACATCAACGCCTCGTCCGCCAGTGACTTTCCTTATATCATCTTCGTACGTCAAGTCGCGAGAGTGAAAAACATGCTCGATTCCCATTACGTCACGAAGATACGCTCGTTTACGGCGACTTCCAGCTGTCGCGATTATTTTCGCCCCGGCATTCCTCGCCACTTGAATCGAAATCAGACCAACACCTCCAGATGCCGTGTGAATCAGTACACTCTCTCCTTTCTTCAACCCAGCAACGTCAATGAGGCAATGATGTGCCGTGAAGTACACAGCTGGTAAAGTTGCCGCATCTGAGAACGTCAGGTTGTCTGGTATCTTCATGAGAGTGACTTCCGGCACAACGACGTGACTTGGAAGCCCTCCGAATTGAAAGAAAGCTCCAAACACTCTGTCTCCAACTTTCAGATTTACTGTCGCAGGTCCAACGGCAGTTACAATGCCTGCCATGTCAGTCCCCACTGCGGCATTCTTCTCGAAAAATTCACTCGGCTTCAGAACCGAAAAAAGATCTCTAAAGTTAAGTCCTGTCGCTTTTAACTCAATTTCCACGTTGTTTTCTGTCACCTCCTCCTTTCTACCTCGTGAGGCAAATTGGAGATCATTTATGGCATTCGTCCTGGGAAGAATGAGTCCGTACCTTGGGGCATCTTGAGGCAGTGGTAGAGCCGTGTTCACTAACTTCCATCTCTTGAGTCGCGCAGCGTATGCTTTCTTTTCCCTCAGGGCGATAAAGTCACCCTTAGCTGACCAGAGGTGCCGGAGTAGAGAGGCGACATTCTCCTTTATATTGCCATCGTTAGGGTCGAGGTCAAAGTTGAAGCAATCAAAGTTGGGATATTCACTCCTTAAGGTTCGACTCATTCCCCAGAGAGTTCCTCCAAAGGGGAATCTAGCACAATCATCCCCAACGACGACAGAACCCTCCGTGATCAGGACGAACTTGGGGGCAGGATTCACTGGGAATGCCGTGACACTTTGGATCAGCTCCAGAAACTCTTTCGCAGGTTCCACTTCGTATCCATTGTTGTTATTGTTGTACACCTCCGCGTGTCTGTTACTCCGGTCTTTCGTTGTTGCAGAAGAAGAGATGAACATGATTCCTTCAATCGTTCCACTTTCCAGCAAATTCTTCATGAAATCCCCGTCATTTCGGAAATCGACTGTAGATCTTCCATTTGAACCTAGTTGGGACTTTACTTCATCGTGGAAGTCCTCTTTTTTATTGCATGATGTCCTTAAGCAGCTTTTACCACCGGCGAGAATCCATGTCTTCGCCTTTTGAGACTTTGGAGCTGCATAGTTAAAACTTTCTGGTGTAGCTTGAGCCAAAACAATGCCTCCTTCTGTCATGGGAACTTTCATGAATGAAGGAGAGGAAAATCCACTAGTTGTCATCAAGGCCGGCCACACTTTCTTTGGTACTATACAATGAAGTGGTCGAATGTCAAAATCTTCGAATATCCAGTATCCATCTACCAACCCAAATATTGAGTCTATAACCGCTAAAGGCTCGAAAGCCTCAAAGATGAGAGCAAGTCCATTTGGCTTCAGAAGATGTCGAACATTCGCCATTGTTTCTTTCATAACTCGAGTCGCGTGGAGAACATGAGTCGCGATTATAACGTCATAGCTTTCTTGAACGAAGCCTTGAGTCTTTGGATCTTTCTCGATATCCAGAGTCTTGAATTCCAGGCGTTCTTTCCAATGAGCAAATGCTGTCTCCGCCATGGGAAAGAATCCAGCCGAGATATCAGTAAAAGTGTACAAGAAATCCACTTCAGTCTTTTCCAGGACCGGAAGAACAACTCGTGTAGTTCCTCCAGTCCCTCCGCCGATTTCCAATATCCTCAGAACCCGAACGTTGTTATCATTCGCCGTATTTTGTCTTCGAATTTCTTCACATAGGCATCGGACACTTTCAGCCAGCAATTCATTTCCTTGTACTGACGATCTAAAGTCCGTGTAGACCTTTTCAGCGATTCGTTCGTCGCCAAAAAGAATTGGAAGGACGGAATCTTTTCCTTGGAGTACCGGGGCAATCTTTGAATGTACTGAACGAATACATTCTCTTTCAACCGAAAGACTGGTTTCTCTATTTTCCAGCTCTTTAATCCTCTTGTCTATTTCTAAAATTGAGGGAAGTTCCCTTTTCACCTGGAATATCCACGCCCCCTCATCCTCCCCTTCATTCGTACAAGCTTCCACTAAAGACTTTAGATTCTGTTGTATAAGTTCAAAGAGCCTTCTCGTTACAAAGACATTTTTTGAAGTAATCTGGAGCTTTCCTGCCAACTGGCGTACGTCAAAAGTTTCTCCGAGCTTTCCAACCCAACCTAATTCCCGGAGTGCCCGGAGACTTTGCAGTGCTACCAACTCGTCTCCTAAAGCGTAGTCTAGTTTTTCACCATCTGTCAATTGCTTTTGATTCTTCACGATCTCCAGCAATTGACGTCCACCAGAAGAATCCAAAAACGTCTCGGGAATTAGACTAGATTTTTCAGAGACTGACAATAATTTTGAGGAAATCGGAACCCAATCTTCTTCAAGTAATTGAGGAAGAACTAATTTTTGCGACTGGAGTGCGTTGTCGATTGTCGCTGTAGTGGTGGGAACCAGTGTCACTCCAGACATCACGGCTAATTTCTTTCCATTTCCATTCAGAAGTATGGCGCGCGAATTGCCATCAGAGTCGTTGTCGACATAAATATATAGCGTAGGATTCGGCTGGGATGAATCTAAATTTTCGGCCGAGCTTCCGAACCAGCTGAAGTGCTCGATGAGAACAGGAACCATTAGTTGAGTAAGCTGCTCTCCCTTCGATGCCATCAACGCTTGAATCATCGCGTCAATTACCACAGGATGGGAAAAGTAGCTTGCTCCTCCTTGTTCATGAGGGACGGTGACTTCAGCGAGAAGTTGTTGCTTTTGGTGTTGTTGTCCTACAGCAACTGCTTCAGCTTTCCAAATGCGACGAAGACTTCGAAATGATTCTCCAAAATTCAGTCCGAATCCTTGAAGAGCTTCGTAAAACTTTTCTGTCGTGCCTTCACAAGGAAGAGATTCTTTTGCTTTCTCCACGTCAATGATTTCCTCTGAGGAGGCGTCTTTGTAAAATGATGAAAACTTGGCTGATGCGTGACGAACCCAACTCTTACTCGTTCCAGAGGCGTCTTCTTGTCTTCTGTGAATTGTCACCAAGTTCCACGTGGAATCCTCAGAAGACCCATTGACTTCTGGAGGAGCGACAATTGTCTGCAAGTGAGCTTCCTCCTTTTCCTGCAATCCCATTGGAGCCTCAACTCGCAAATCCCGGACGACAATCGGCTGT
>Ga0194135_10001828_pt1 | contig 12816 bp, 4 predicted proteins | sample LitLau_LLRF_2013_FD_134024 | JGI IMG/M metagenome (GOLD analysis project Ga0194135, IMG submission 134024) | Freshwater sediment microbial communities in response to fracking from North America - Little Laurel Run_MetaG_LLRF_2013 (version 2) | ecosystem: Environmental > Aquatic > Freshwater >... | reverse complement strand
CTTACAGGAGGCACTCAAAATGCACTTTACCTTCATCTGGCTAACCTTTCCTGGCTATACAGGATCAGTCAATGGAGCAGTTTGCTGGCACTTAGCCTCGACGAATTACAGAACCTTCTCTGCCTGGAATATTATCCCGGTGCTGCTTACCTCAGCCCGCCTGTAAATTCGATTCAGCCAAATGCTCAAACTTTCATTCAGTTAAACACTACTGTACAAAAACTAAATGGTGCTGATCTCGATGTTTATCTGCTAAACTATATTTTGAAAGGAGAAACGGGAACGCACTATGAGCCACCTTATCAACCTGATGACCTCCCTCCTTTTCTCGTTGAGTTATCCGCAGCGGCAGTTTCTTCACAATTGAAAGCAGCCGATTTTGTATTTGAAAATATCGACGCCAGTAAAGCAAACTTTATCTACTCGGGTATGACTGGCAAATACATCTCTGCAGCGGGTATCTTTCTAAAATACGAATTCAATTACATCGATGCAGCTGTTTATTTTCCAGTAACTGGTTTGTCAGATCAATTTGAATCAGGGTTCAAAGCCAATACCTTCAGTCTGACCTTTCCGGACATTACAGTTGAACAATCTACTCAGGTATTTAACCAACTACGTACGATGAGTATACTCGTTTATGTAACAGGCAGTACGACTACAGCTTTACTAAGTGAGACTTATACGGAAGAAACCAGCCTGGATGCACTTCTTGCTGTTTTTGGAGAAGACAATGCGCATTACAAAGTAAATGAGATACGCTCAATATTGCTCCAAAGCAAAAGCGCGATTGCCCATACCCTTAAAGCATGGAATGACACCGAGATCAAACAACAAAACATCCTTACCGGCTGGCTGGCTGGATTCATTAGTGCACAGCAATCCACCGTAGAGGCGCTGAAATCCTTTGCCAGCGACACGACCAAACTTCCAGACTACCTCAACGCTTTCCTGAGTCCGGGTATCCCTTTATCCGAACCGATGAGGAAATTTGTCGCAGTACTCTCCAGGCTTTCTTTACTTGCAGAGCATCTGATACTCACCGCCAAAGAAATTTCATTCATTTTCAGTGCAGCCGGTCATCCGCACTTTAACATCGCAGACCTGAACCAGCTTACCATCGGCAATATAGTTTCGCTGACCGACTACAGAAAGCTGGTTACGGACCTGTCTGATCGTAATGATGACCTTATAGATTACTTCATTTTACCCCCAGATGCACTGCCAACAAGCAAAAAGATACAAAAACTGAGCAGTATTACGGGATGGGACCCAGTTCAGATTAGCACGCTGATTACCTTGTTCTGGCCACAGGGCATAAATGCTGATCAGAACTACAATACTGTTTCGGGTCTGTTAAGGTTACAACAAAGTTTTAACACAGCTCAGAAACTGGGAGCAACGATTTCCATGATGATGAGTTTTTCGGCATTGGGTCGTCTTGACCTCGATCCGAATGGCGTATTTAATGATCCGAACTGGAGTATTTTTGAAAACCTCGCGAACCAAACGGTCAGCCTGACAGGGAGTAGGTTCGGCGAAAATGAATTTGCAGAAATCAACAGTGAGGCCACGGGCAGACTGCTGACACAGACGCGTAATGCCCTGCTGCCCTTTGCTCTTTGGCTCATCGGCTCGAAAAACCCAGGCATCAGCAAAGCTTCGGATCTTTATAGCTATCTGCTAATCGATGTCGAGATGAGTAGCTGTGCCCAGACTTCAAAAATTGCTCAGGGTATTGCTTCTGTCCAGCTCTATATGCAAAGGAGCAGGATGATGCTCGAGCCGGGCGTCAATATTATTGACATTCCGGTCATCTGGTGGGACTGGATGTCAAGCTACAGAATATGGGAAGTGAACCGTAAAATATTCCTTTATCCGGAAAGCTATATAGAGCCGTCACTCAGAAAAAAAGCAACTCCTACCTTTGATCAGTTTGAAGATGATCTTTTGCAAAATGACATCAACAAAAACACAGTCAAAGAACCATATCAGAAGTATTTGCAGCAAGTTGACCTTTTGGGCAATCTGGTCTATATCTCCAGCTACAATACCGACCGACGTGATGCAGAAACCGGTGAAGAAAAAGAAACCCTTTTTCTTTTTGGACGAACCAATACCCAACCTTACGGATACTATATGCGAAAGCTTGATGACCTGGTAGACTGGGGTCCATGGCTGAACATTGATATTACCATTAATGCATCCAGCATCACCCCTGTCTACGCATTCGACCGGATATTCATTTTCTGGAGCGAAAAGAGCATTACGCAAAGCAGTACGGTGAAGGGCCAGGATTCCAGTACCCAGACTGTAGAGATTGTGGACATGAAATTTTCTTTTTATGACGGCGACAAGTGGGTTCATCCACAGGTTTTATTCAGCAAAGTGCCCATCAATACTTTTCCTTCTAATTATCCATCTATACAAAACCCACAGATTGAATCGCTGTTGAATGATCAGAATTCATACTGGAATGCCCCCTATGTGCTATCCAGCGGAAGAGGGAACATCGGATCAGGAAGGGTAAACCTCTCTTCGGGACTGGACCTGGTAGAAGGTACGCATACTCAGTTTTTACGGGAAACAAAAGTTGGAGATGTAATCTGGTGTATGGGTGAAAAACGTATTGTCGGAGGCGTGGCCAGCAACGTACTCCTGGTAGTAACTGTCCCCTGGTCAAAAACGGCTAATAATTGTGAGTACAAAGTTGTTCCCCGCAACAGCAAAGTAACCATATCACCATTTATCGGAACGGGAAAAGTGACAGTAACTAAGGACCTCCAGAATGTAACCGGTATCGGCAGCCTTTTCAAAGATGAGTTCACCTATGGAGACAACATTGTCATTGGTAACGAGACCAGAATGGTGATTCTGATCAACAGTAATACGGAGATGCTGGTTGATGCAGCATGGACCGTAAGTGCAGCGAACTCCAGCTATACAGTCTCTCCAAAAAGAGATAAAGAAGAACAGCTCATCGTGATGTTCGGAGCAGATCTTCCTACCGCTTACACAGGGACGGTGACCAAACCAGTTATAGAAGCCAACTCTACTAAAAATCTGTTTATCAGTGAACGGAACGATTTAAATCTTTCCCTTTATAATTCGATGCGACTGGCAAAGCTCATGGATAGCCTGTCCATAAAAGGTGATGTAACCATGGGGCCGGTTCAGATTGTCGATTCGTATCTTCTGAAAACCAGCACAAACCTGGTGCTGGCCGACTATAAATATGCAGCTGCCAGCAACCCGCAACCTTACAAGGCAGTACTCGACAGACAGCAGGCAAACCTGATGGTTGTTCCTGATGACAATCCTTTACAAAACAATTATTGGGGCAATAATGTCGCCGGTACCACCAATAACTCAGTACCGATAGATACCAGCAATGCCAGGCGTCTGCTCTACTATACCAATGAAGAAAAATCCTCACTTTATAATGTTTGTAATCAGCCAGGCTGGTTTCTGTTCGATAATTCGGATGAGGCCTTCCTGATTAAAGTGCAACAGGACAATATCAACAAGCTAACAGATATGGCACTCATCAGGCCTTACCCGATCCTGCCTGATATGCTCAATAACAAAGTGATCAGTACCCAGGCCTTCACCGTTAATCCTGTCCCTTTTAACCAGCTCAAATTCAAATTTACCAGACTGACCACCACGGTAACCTCTCAGCTTATGCAGAAACTCTTTGCCGGTGGTATCGACAATCTGCTGACCCTGCGTTCTCAGGAAATCCCGGAACTGCCTTTCAGCAGATTTTACCCTGCCCCAGGTAATACAGCCCCGGATAGTGTCATTCCACCAGAATCTGCCATAATGGATTTTGATGGTGCCTATGGCCCTTATTTCTGGGAAATATTCTTCCATGGCCCCTTCCTGATTGCCGACAGTCTGTGCAGTAATCAGCGTTTTCCGGAGGCTAAACAATGGTTGGAATACATCTTCGATCCAACTGTAAACGAAGACGACAGCGCAGCCCCTGATCCGGAAAAACGCTACTGGCGGTTCCGTCCTTTCCGCACTATGGCCAGAGAAAGTCTTCAAAGCATTCTCACCAATCCTTCGCAGATCAGGAAGTATAATTATGATCCTTTTGATCCTGATGCCATTGCTAAATATCGCCATGTGGCTTATGCCAAGGCTATAGTCATGAAGTACATAGACAACATTTTAGAATGGGGGGATTATCTCTTTACCCAGGATACATCCGAAGCAATCGGTCAGGCGACAAATCTTTATACCCTGGCCAGTGACCTGCTTGGAAAACGCCCCGAATCCCTGGGTAAACTTCCTGCACCTGTGTCAAAAACATTTAATGATATCCGGAAAACCTATCCTGATGATATCCCTCAGTTCCTGATAGAACTTGAAAATACGCCAGAAGTATATGCTACCGGATCGGACTCAGTCAGCCTGGCTGGCGTTCCGTTTAACAAGATCAACAGCTATTTCTGTGTTCCTGAGAATGCAGATTTTGTAAGGTACTGGGACAAAGTAGAGGACCGGTTATTTAAGATCAGACATTGTCAGAATATCAATGGTGTATATCGCCAGCTTCCTTTATTTGCTGCTCCGATTGATCCCCGTGCATTCATCCGGGCTTATAGTGCCGGATCGGGTGGCTTTAGTCTGGGTTATCCTTTCAGTGCACCGATTCCTTATTTCAGGTTTGCCACACTGATAGAAAAGGCCCGTAACCTGACTGCTCAGGTCAGCAATCTGGGAGGTGCTTTATTAACAGCGCTGGAGAAAAAAGATGCTGAGGCACTCAGCCTGATTGGTCTGCAACAAGAAAAAACTGTATTACAACTGACCACGGCTATGAAAGAATTACAAATTAAAGTAGTTGAACAGCAAAAGGCAGCACAACAGCAGAGTTTAGACAATGCCTCTTACAGGTATACCCATTACGAAAATCTGATTAAAGAAGGTATTTCGGAACGCGAGCAGGTCAGTATGGACGCCGCATTGGCAGCAATGCTGCTGAATTCCATTGGCAGCATTACTAAAACTGCCGCCGCTATTGGTTATGCAGTTCCACAGGTAGGCTCCCCTTTTGCCATGACCTATGGTGGCCAGCAAATTGGTAATGCACTCAATGCAGCATCGGGAGCTTTTGAGATTGGTGCCATTATCTCCAGTTACGTTTCACAACAAGCGCTTACTATGGCTGGTTATGACCGGAGGACATCAGATTGGATATTTCAAAGGGATACCGCAGGTTACGACAAGGCACAAATTGAAGACCAGTTAAAAGAAAATGATCTTCAGCAACAAATTGCCCGCCAGGACCTCATCGTACACCAGCAGAATATCAAAAACAATGAGCAGACAGAACTCTATTATACCCAGAAGTTCACCAACAAAGAACTCTATCAATGGCTTGCTACCCGCATCTCCACTGTTTACTTTCAGGCCTATAACCTTGCGTATACCATGGCAAAAGCCGCCGAGCGGGCCTATCAGTTTGAAAACGGAACTGATCGCAACTTTATCAGCTATGGCTACTGGGATGACCGTTACAAAGGCCTGGGTGCTGCAGACGGACTTATGCTGGCTATTGACCAGATGGACAGCAGCAGTATCCTGGAAGAGGGTTACCGGACCCTTGAAATAGAGAAAACCATTTCTTTACTACAACTCAATCCTAAATCTCTTATCGATCTTAAGACAAAAGGGGTATGTATTTTTGAATTCAACGAAAAATTATTTGACTATGATTTTCCAGGTCTGTATATCCGTAAAATTAAAAGTATTTCTATCTCTATTCCTGCTGTAGTTGGCCCTTATCAGAACATCCATGCCAGTCTGACACAGCTGAGTAATCAGCTCATCTTAACCGCAGATGGTAAAGGGCTTGACGCCGTTAATTATCTATTGGGTGGTGATGTCAATAAAATCCCGGACAGTAGTGTGCTCCGTTCCAACTGGTGGGCGAACCAGCAAATTGCACTTTCCAAAGGACTGAATGACTCCGGGCTTTTCGAACTCAGCTTCGGAGACCCGCGTTTTCTTCCTTTTGAAGGTACAGGGGCAGTTTCAACCTGGAGATTATCTATGCCATTTGCCAATAACAGGATCAATTTCGAGGCCATTTCGGATGTTGTCATCCAGCTGAGCTACACGGCTATGGACGGCGGAGACAAGTTCAGGCAAGATGTGATGAAAATGAAAGCATTGAAACCTTATTCGGGCGTGGGGTATTTTAACCTTCATCAGTTATATGCTTCATCCTGGTATCTCTTTATGAAAGACCATACTGTTGCCAATCAGCAAAGGATGACTTTTGAACTCCTGAATTTTATTCCGCCAAATGTACAGAAAGCAAAACTCATTGGCTTTTATTTCAGGCTTGATGCAGCCATGCCGGCCTCCGGAGCTTATATCTCTTTCAAATTATCCGATACCCTGACTATTCCGCTTGTATTGGGTCCGAATAATGACATCAGTTATTACTTAAAGAAAAATGGAAAACAGGAGCCTGATGTGAGTAAAATTCTGGGCAACCGGTCTATTGATTTTAACCTCACAGCTACCCCTGCAGTTTTGAAAGGAAAAGATGGTTTCTTAGACCCCGAAGTGCTGACAAATATAGAAATCATCTTTTACTACGATGCAGAAACCGGTGCTTCCTGAACTGGAAGGAAGAACTGATTGCTTTAATAAAACAATCAATCTAAATATTAACCTTAAACAAAACAATTATGCCATCACAACAATGTTTAAACAACATCAAAGCAGAACAACCTCCATTTAACAAGGCCTGTACTGATGCATTATGTCAAAAAATGAATGCAAGTCTGAATGCACATTGTCAAACTGCAGGGTTACCCCCGGACACTCCTATTATGAGCTTTGACCCGGCCCTGAACAGTCCGTGTTACTGTTGTTGTTCATGTTATACTCTGAACACCCCTTTAGAAGCTACCAAGGGTGAATTTGTTCTCATTCAGAATATCAATGCCGGAGACAGTATTCTCACTGCCGGAATTGACCTTAATTGGACACCAGGCATAGTAAAAACAAGATCAGGAGATATCCATAAATCGATGATCCCAGGACTTTATCTGGTTCGTTATCAGATGACGGGCGAATCTGAATTAAGAGATCTGCTGGTGACCGCCGATCACCTCTTTCTAATGCATAGCAGCAAACAACTAAAAAAAGTACAGCACCTGATCCCAGGTAACAAACTTACAGCTGCTGATGGTTCATCTGCCGAAGTTCAGTTTGTTGCGCATGGAGAATACGATACGGCCATACAGAGTATCAATATGAAGGGCGAATTCAACGGAAAAAACCTGACTGGTCACCTGATCAATGCCAACGGCGTTGTTTCCACAGATTACGCGGTACAAGCCTATTATGAGACTCACGATCTGACGGATAACATCAGATTCAGTTTTAGCAATGAAGCCAAGGTGTTCGATGTCGGTAGTCCGGAATATTCAGAACAATTCCCAAGTAAGTTACGGGATACATTCCTGAACAACCCTACCCTATGGCCTAAAGGCTTCAGCCCTAAACGCCAGCCACTAATCAATATCCCGGCCAATGCAAAAGGTTTCGTCAATGCTGCTCAGGCATCGGATATTTTCAATAATGCCACATTTAATGCCTACAGTAACGGGATTCCAAGAGAGTCCATCAACAGGCTATTTAAAATGTTTAACGGGTATGACAATAACATCACCTACCTGCTGGACTGGAACAATGAAGAGGTGAATGCCTATAACTGGACTATGGGTAATCAGAAATATCTGTTAGTGACAGGCGGACTGGCCCGCGTACAGGAATTGTATGTGAGCGGATGGGCGGTAATTATCGCCGATATGGTGATGAGTTTACAGGTCAACAAATGTGTTGCTGAGGTAGACTACGCCTCTCTGGATGTATTGAGGGCGATTTTACCAAATTCCATGTATGGAGAAACAGCTCCTTCAGGAATCACTCAGATCAAGGAAATATTGTTCAGTAAAATCAGCAAGAAAAATGCGGGTGGAAATCCGAAGGATGTTTGCGAAGATCCATCCATTGAATGTCGTTTGCAATCCTTCTGGAACGGACTGAGTTTCTTTCCACAGCCAGCCTGTGGAACACCTCCAGATCAGTATTTCTATCTTGTCAAAGGCTATTCCAGCATAGATCTGAAAACTGTAAATGTAGTCTTCGATAAACCGGTAGATCCAGCTTCAGCAACATCCCTGATCAACTATAATATTGAACCGGGCGTAAAAGTAAACACAGCAGTAGTGAGCACTAATGATCCGGGGACAGTGATCCTGACCGTATCTGGTTTGATAGCAGCCAGCAAGTACATTCTGTCTGTCACTAATGTTACTTCTGCTGATGGACAGTCTCTTGGTGAAGGGGCATACCTGATTATTGCAACCCCTTAAACCGAAAATTATTCTATTGTCTCATTTTAAAAAAACACCATGATAGACATCATCAAGAAGCTTGAAAAAGCAGGCCCCTGGAACGATATGCGTATAGAACTCGGAAATATGCTTGGCCTTGAAGGCCCGGTAAGTTCGGCCGTTCTTGCGCGGGCAAGAATGGAAGACCGTTTTGCAAGTCATCTCTTTATAAGCAGTTTCGACCATGATCTGCTGCATCATTTCCTGAATGACGAAAAGAACAAAACCTATGAGCTGTATGAAATACCAGAGAAATTCAGCAATGCCCAGTTAGCCACTAAAGCTACCAAAGCACTGATAGATTGGGGAAAATCCGGATTTGAGAAAGTAAGCCGGGAGAAATATGAGGCCCGGTTCAGTAGCTGCGAAAAGTGCGAATTTTTAAAAGATCCTCCATCTCAGTTTGCCTACAAAGTAAAACTGAAGCGGGAAAGTGACCAAAGGGTATGTGGTGCCTGTGGTTGCGGAGTATCCAGAAAAGCATGGCTCGTGACCGAAACATGCCCTGTTTCTGACCCGTCTAATCCAGGGTTTAATCTTTGGAATGAGCCGCTGAAACAACAATTATCAACAGCAGGGTAAACTCCTTCTGAGCATACCGGGAGCACTCATCAGGTTCCCGGTACTGTTTCTGATCAGCTTCCGCTATGGAATATATCAGGCTGACTGTTTGATGTACAATGTTTTGCCGACAGTAAAATATTTCTTTTGGTTTATTCCTAAAGCGGTGATAATCTGAGATGGTTTTTTCCATTCAAAAAGATGGATCAGCCAGGTTGTCAATGCCAGCGCACCGGTCTGGCCAATCAGACTTCTGCCAAGCTGTAAGATATTTTGATCGCGCTCATGGATACAGGCAGTAAAATCTGCCCCTGTTTTACCATGAAGTTCTTCGGCAAAACACCAGGCACCATCACGGGCATTGTCTATGCTAAACTGTATCAAAACAGAATTACTATTTCCATTATGGAGTCCTAATAAAGACAACAATGGAGAAACCTTGTCCAGTTGTGCCAGTGTCTGGTAAGTAAGTGAAGCAATAATGGCATTCATCGTATCATAGTCATAGTGAATATCCTGCAATGGCGCACCAATCCTAATCTGTGTCTGTACTGTGGCTATGCCTAAATCGAGGTTGATATGAGCGCTGATGCCTAATAACAAATGTTCCAGAATAAGCACTGAAGCTTTTTCCGTTTCCTGAAATGCAAACTGCCAGGATGCAGCACATTCTTTTTGATGCTGCCACTGGTCATATGCTTCGAGATAACGATTCGCAAAAATAACATCGAGCTCCTCCATCCGGGCTCCGTTCTGGAACTGATTGTTGGCAATACCTTCTTTAACCCTGGAAGTAACTTTTAAATAAAGTGTCGCAAAATAGCCGGCCCGGCTGTTTGTATGAATAGCATCTGCAATAATTTTTTCTAAAGCAGCGATAACCTCATCAATAGTTGTAGCAGGTATAAAGAGTCCGGATAGTTCCATACCAATACTTATATATAACTACAATATACTGGTAATTAAGTCAATCTTTAGGGCTTATTTCTAAATTCCCTTAATTTGAGAGCGAGGTAAATCCTGAAAATGCCAGAGATAATAAAAGCCAGTGCTGTCCAGATGATGATGTTGATGATCCCAAACAATGGGTTCCCCAAAATAATAAGTGCGACCACTATAATCATGATGCCGGTAAACATTAGCCAGCCCCAATCCATCATGCCATATGCACGCAGTTCAATGGAACTTCCTATGGCCATAAATCCTCTGAAGAGCATCCAGAAACCGATAATTAAGGGTAACACAATCATAGTCAGTAAGGGATAATACAAAAGATAGGCGCCGAGGAACAAGTCTATCATCCCCCCCGCCAGTGTCCAGCCCCAGCCTTGTATATGTTTGTAGTTTGTAATGGAGAACATGACCTCAAACAATCCTGCCAAAACCATACCTACTGCAAATGTCATGCTTAGGGAAAGATAAGAATCAACGGGTGCAATGATAACCCAGACACCTAATCCAATAAGAAGGACACCCGCAAATAACATGAGCCACCAATGTCTGGTCACATTTTTAACTGCTTTTAACCTGATTGTTTCCATGATCGTATAATTTTGATATGTACTAAAATAAACTGCTCAAAAATAATTTATTCATCTTATTGACTTCATTCACTTGCCGGATCCCTTCAATCAAAGCGTCCGGATTAAAAGAGATGCTGTCTATGCCGGCATCAATTAAAGTCCGGATAAAATGATGATTGTCACTTGGCCCCTGTCCACATATGCCAACCTTTTTATGCAGTTGATTGGCCTTCCCGATCATTCGGGTTATAATTTTGGTACAGGCTTCATTCTGCTCATCAAATAGCCCGGCAACCAATGCCGAATCCCGGTCTACACCCAATGTTAGCTGGGTAAGGTCATTAGACCCAATAGAAAACCCATCAAATACCTCTGCAAACTCTTCGGCCAGCAGGACATTACTGGGTATTTCGGCCATTACAAAAATTTCGAGGTCATTGACTCCTTGTTTTAAACCATATTTCTCCATTAATGCTATTGTTTTTTGGCCTTCCTGTACGGTACGGCAAAAAGGGATCATTAATTTCACATTGCTAAAACCCATCTCATCCCTCACTATTTTCATCGTTTCGCATTCCAGTCTGAAACCATCCCGATACCGGTCGTGGTCGTACCTTGAAGCCCCTCTAAAACCAATCATTGGATTCTCTTCCTCAGGCTCGAACGCCGCCCCTGCGATGAGGCCGGCATACTCATTGCTTTTAAAATCACTCATACGAACAATAACTTCTTTTGGATAAAAAGCAGCTGCTATAGTTGCAATTCCCTGCGAAAGTCTAGTTGTAAAATATTGTTCTTTCGATGGATACAAACGGGTTAGTCTTTCGATTTCAGAACGGTCTCCGGCGTCTTTTACTTTGTCAAAATGCACCAATGCCATGGGGTGAACCTGAATGGTATTGCTGATCATAAATTCTAAACGGACCAGGCCTACACCGTGGTTCGGGAAACAGGAAAGCCGGAAAGCCTGATCCGGATCGGCCAGGATCAATTGTATTTTTGGTTTTTTGGGTAAATGAAAATTTACAGGATCAATCTGGGTTTCTTCCCAGGCTAATTTCCCTTCATAGACATGTCCGGTTTTACCTTCACTGCAACTCAGGGTTATTTCCATTCCATCTCTGATCATCTCAGTCGCATTGACGGCTCCTACAATAGCTGCAACGCCCAATTCTCTGGCGATGATGGCTGCATGACTGGTTCTTCCACCTTTATTGGTTACAATTCCAGCAACTTTTTTCAAAATCGGGTCCCAGTCGGGACTAATGGTATCGGTAATGAGGATATCGCCCTGCTGGAGTTGGTCAGCCTCCTTTATTGAGGTTAAAATTTTCGCTCTGCCCGAGGAGATCGAACTTCCTATAGCCTCTCCCCTGATTATTTCATTTCCTTTTTGAGTCAACTTACTGGTACTGAACTTCAAAGATTCTTTCTTTCCATGAACAGTTTCGGGACGGGCCTGCACCATATAAATCTGGTGATTGATCCCGTCTTTGGCCCATTCAAAATCCATCGGCCTCTGATAATGTTCTTCGAGAAGCAAAGCCCATCTGGCTATTTTTTCGATTTCTTTATCTTCGAGTACAAATTTTTCACGGAGAAGAGCTGAAGTGTTTTCATTAATGACCGTATTCACATCATCGTCTTCAGGAGCATAAATCATTTTCTTTTCTTTACTACCCAGATTCTTCTGGATGATTGATTTAAATCCCTTTTGAAGCGCAGGTTTAAAAACCAGAAATTCATCTGGCGTGACTGTACCCTGTACAATATTTTCGCCCAGGCCCCAGACACCGGCAATATGTACCACATCCTTAAAACCAGATTCGGGTTCGAGGGTAAAACCGATTCCTGAGCAACCCATATCTGAACGGATCATTTCCTGTATTCCTACAGATAAAAAGACTTTACTGTGGTCAAAACCCAGGTCTTCACGATATTTAATCGCACGGTCAGTATATAGAGAAGCAAAACATTTTTTCACAGCGCAAAGTAAAGCAGCATGTCCTTTTATGTTTAAATAGGATTCATGCTGACCTGCAAAACTCGCTTCTGGTAAATCTTCGGCTGTTGCACTGCTGCGAACGGCCACATCCTGTTCATCAAAGTCAAAAATATTATCGTAGGTATCTGTAATTGCCAATTCCAGGTCTTTAGGTAATTGTCCCTTCATCATCAAAGCCCGGGCGCTCTTACCAATAGATTGAAGGTTTGAAAAATTATCCCGGTCCAAACCACTCAATAATGAATTCAACTGGGCCTCCAGAAGATTACTACTTAAAAAGTACCTGAAAGCTGCCGAT